>Ga0210027_1002852_pt1 | contig 14470 bp, 11 predicted proteins | sample CryGeymeta201510_FD_183978 | JGI IMG/M metagenome (GOLD analysis project Ga0210027, IMG submission 183978) | Groundwater microbial communities from Crystal Geyser aquifers in Utah, USA - Crystal Geyser metaG 2015-10 (SPAdes) (version 2) | ecosystem: Environmental > Aquatic > Deep subsurface >...
AACTGGTTACTTCGGCGCAAGCAGGATTTAATTTATTTGACATTTTAACATAAATGGTTTGACCACCGGCAATGGTATTGGTAAAGGCATTAGGATTAGCAATAACATTTAACAAAGCCGCATCGGTATAAAAAGCTAAATCAAATTTTGTAGCCAGTTGTCCGTTAAGAATGGTGGTGCTTTGCGAGGTTAAATCAAACAAAACAAATCCGTTAGTACTGTCTCCGTCAAGGGCCTCATCACATTTAGAAATATTGGGAATATTTGCCGCTAAGGCAGGTCTGGGACTGTCAAAAACATTGATAATAAATGAAGTTATGGCAGCGCATGTTGGGTTATTCTTATTGGTAATTTTTACAAAAATAGTCTCTTGTGTATAAGCGGTTTGATTGGTGTAATTAGCCAAAATTTCTTGCGTTAAGTTGGCGTCTTTATAATATTGTACTGAAAAAGTTGCAGGGTCTTGTCCGTTGAGAATTTCGGTATTTTTTAGGCTTAAGTTAAAGCTAAAAAAGCCGTCGTTATTGTCGTCGCAAACCAACCAACTGGCAATAGGAATGGCGGGTTTTGGAATTTCATTAAAAAGGATATTAACTTCATCGGTTATCACACAGCCACCACCACCGGGTAGCGTCGCTTCAATGCGATAAACACCTGAATCTATTGGTCTTCCGTTGTTAATATTAAGGAGGGTATTAGTTTGACCTGGGATAATAACACCATCTTTTAACCACGTGTAGGTTGCGCCGTGAACCCCTAAGTCGGCATTGAGGGTAACACTTGTACCTTCGCATAAATCTTGATCTAAGCCTAGGTTAATACCGGTATTAAAACTGTTAGCCTCCAAAAAAACAGCAGAATCATATTCGCCATCGGTATGTTCGGCAATAACGAGTTTTATATGGTAGGTTGCTCCTTTTTGAACGGTAGCATTAGCGGTTAATTTAACCGTTTGTCCATTAAAATTTGTCGCATCATTGTCACTAAAAACTTGGTCAAAATAGACTTCATTTTTAGCGTTACAAGCCAAACCTGTTGCGATGTTTTTATGGATGTTTGTGATGCTAACCGGAATGTTTGTGCCAGGAATTAAGGCAATATTCACACCGCCAACATCAATGGACACATCGGGTGTTGAGGGGTCGCCATCTACGTCGTATAAATTGCTGGTAGGAATGCCGGGACCGCTTAAAATAAAGGCAAATCCGTCAGAAAATTGACAGGGAAAGTCTTGGGTATATTCTTCGGAAGCCATTACATAATCAAAACTCAATTGGTCAGTTATGGGCACAAAATCGAATTCTAAAACAGTGGCATTATGAGTTTCGGCAGGAGCGATGCCTAAAAGTTTTGCAATATCGTTATCGCCGGTCCAACCATTGTCGCTAAGCGTAGAAACGGTCCAGCCGGAACTTTGTCGGGTGCTGTTTGGACCAGGAATGGTATTGACGGCTCCGGTTGTTAAAACCACCCCATTATTAAAAGGAAAAACACCTTGCCCGTTAGCAAAAGAACCAAAGCTTATCAGGTTATTGCTACCTGTATTTTGACCATTTTTACTCGAAACAACATTAGAAATTTGTGTACAACTGCCAACCAAAACATCTTGCACAAGTTGGGCAGGTGTTAAAGTGGTATTTACAGTTACAGACTGTGCGAATCCAGAAAAACTGAAGGCAATAAACAATAAATAAATAACTTTTTTCATTTGTTAAAATGGGCTATTAACTATTTTTAACGCTTTAAATATAGGGTTTTATCTTTATAATTGATAATTGCTCCATATTTTTGAAGCACATCGGCACCAATAATACCATTTATAGGTTGTGTTTTATGTTCAGTAAGCGCCATGTTTATATGCATCAAATCTATAACCACCAAAGTTAAATTTTTTATTTCAAAGTTTTTTATTTTCAAAGAATTTTGTCTGCTTATTTGGGTTTCGATGTTTGTACTGCCTGCACTGGCCGCTTTTTTGTTGGTTTGCGATAGTTTTAAATTAAACAAGTTGATTTCATCTAGTCCTAAACAAGAGTTTGATGCGCCTGTATCAACAATAAAACGGCCGATAACATTGTTTATTTTGGCTTTTACAACAAAATGTTTGCTAACTGTTTTTTTAAGCTTGAAAAATGAATAACCCTGATTTATTAAAATTGATTTTAATTCTGGCATCTCACAAAACCGCTTTAAACTGATTTAAAAAGCGGACGTCATTTTCATAAAACATTCTAATATCGGGAATCTGGTAGAGCAACATGGCAATCCGTTCAATGCCCATTCCAAAGGCAAAACCAGTATATTTTTGAGGGTCTATGTTTACATTTTTTAACACATTTGGATCAACCATTCCGCAGCCCATAATTTCGAGCCAGCCAGTGCCTTTGGTTATTTTGTAATCAATTTCGGTTTCTAAACCCCAGTAAATATCTACTTCAGCACTTGGTTCGGTAAAAGGAAAATAAGAAGGACGCATGCGTATTTGAGATTTTCCAAACATTTCTTTTGTAAAATAAAGCAAGGTTTGTTTTAAATCAGCAAACGACACATCGGTATCGATATACAAACCTTCTACTTGATGAAAAATGCAATGCGAACGCGCCGAAATGTCTTCATTTCTAAAAACGCGACCCGGCGAAATGGTTCTAATAGGTGGTTTATGCGTTTCCATGTGGCGCACCTGCACCGATGAGGTATGGGTTCGCAATAAAATATCGGGATTGGTGGCAATAAAAAAGGTGTCTTGCATGTCTCTTGCCGGATGGTATTCGGGCAGGTTCAATGCGGTAAAGTTGTGCCAATCGTCTTCAATTTCAGGACCCTCTGAAATGCTAAAACCAATGCGGTTAAAAACGTCGATAATTTTATTTTTTACAATAGAAATAGGATGCTGAGCGCCTAGCAAAATCGGCTCGGCAGGTTTAGTTAAATCACCATAAGCACTTTGATGAACAACGGCGTTTTCTAAAGCTGCTTTTAGCTGATTTATTTTGTCAAGTGCCGCAATTTTTAAGGTGTTTATTGCGGCACCAAAATCTTTTTTTTCATTTGGAGCAACGGTTTTAAAGGTGTCAAAAAGCTGTGTTAAATGGCCTTTTTTACCTAAAAAGGCGATTCTAAAATTTTCAATTTCTTCGCCATTAATTGAATTAAATTGAGCGACTTCTCGTTGTAACTGTGCTACTTTTTCTAACATGCTTTAAAAACTAAATTAGGGAGCAAATTTACAGTTTTTTCCTATTTAAAGAAGATAAATTTTTGACCTTAATTTTCGGTACCCCTAACTGTAATTGATAAGTAGCTTTAAAATATAGCTTCACTTTTAGTGCGTTTCGTTGTTTTTTATGATTGAATTTTAGCCGGTATCTTTAACCATAACAAAATTTGTGATCAATTTTTTTGTAAGTTTTTAAAGATAAATTTTAAAAATTTAATTGTAAAATGATATCTTGCAGTAAAAATAATGTCTTTTTAATATGAATAGAAATCCGCTTCCCGATTTAAGGACTTACGAATTTGAAGAAGTTGCCTTTAATGAATTGATGCAAAATAGAATAAACAAAGTGCTTATTGTTTGCTCAAACTACGATTTTTATATGCTTGAAGAAGATGGCAGAATAGATGAACGTATTTTTAACGAATATACCGCACTTAATTTAAGATTTCCACCAAGCTTTATCCATGCCAATTCGGCAAAAAGAGCCATTCGTATTTTAGAATCAGACAATATTGATTTGGTAATTACCTGGTTAGATATTGGAAATCAAAACACTTTTGAAGCTTCAAAAGAAATTAAAAACGCTTTTCCGCAAGTGCCCATTGTGGCATTAAGCCTCTATTCTTCAGAAGTTCGAAAAAAAATTAAAAGTCAAAATGCCGGAGTTATCGATTATGTTTTTCATTGGAATGGCAATGTTGACATTTTTTTAGCTATTATCAAATTAACCGAAGACCGCATGAATGCCGAAAATGATATCAATAAAATTGGCGTAAAAGCCATTTTGTTGGTTGAAGATTCTCTAAAATTCTATTCGCGATACCTGCCAATTATCTATAAAATTATTTTAAAACAAACACAATCCCTTATGTCGGAAGGCTTGAATGAGCACCGTAAAATGATGTTGATGCGCGGGCGACCAAAAATTTTGCTCGCCATTAACTACGAAGAGGGTTTTAGCTTATTCGAAAAATATAAAGACAACCTTTTAGGCATAATTTCGGATGTTAGCTATTATAGAAATGGGGTGCGCGATTTTCAAGCAGGATTTGAATTTTTAAAATATGTGAGAAGTTTTAAACGCTACTTTCCTTTCTTAATTCAATCATCCGACAATAATAATGAGGCCCTTACCATTGAATTGAAAGGAAAATTTTTATACAAATATTCCGAAACTTTAGGAACGGATTTAAAAACCTACATCAATAAATACTTCTCTTTTGGTGATTTTGAATTTTGGGACCCCGTTCAAATGAAAGTTTTGACGGTTGTAAAAGATTTAAATGGCTTTCAAGAAGCGCTCTCAAAGGTTACTTTAGATTCCATTGCCTATCACGCCAAGCGCAGCGAATACTCAAAATGGTTGCGGTCAAGAGCTCTATTTCCCCTAGCTAATTTATTTAGCAATGTAGAATATGAAGATTTTGACGATGCTAGTCATAACCGAGAATTTTTAATTGACGCCCTAAAACTATACCGCGTTTATAGGTCTCGCGGTGTTATTGTTAAATTTGACAAGAAAAAATACGACGAGTATTTAGGTTTTGCCCGAATTGGCGATGGCGCTTTAGGCGGAAAAGGGCGCGGACTGGCTTTTGTAGATTCTTTTTTAAAACGAAATAAGTTATTTAAAAAATATAACGAAGTCTTGGTTTCTATTCCTAGAACCGTGGTGCTGAGTACCGCTGTTTTTGATGAATTTATTGAAAAACACGACCTCATTAGGTTTGTCGCCAAAAATGATAATGACGAAGAAATACTCAAAGAATTTATTTCTAAACCATTGCCAAAGTGGGCTTTAGATGATATTCAAGCTTTTTTAAATGTGGTTAAAAGACCCATCGCCGTTAGGTCGTCAAGCGTTTTAGAAGATTCGCTTTACCAACCATTTGCAGGGGTTTTTGCTACTTATATGATTCCTAATACCAATGATTCTAGGATGTTAAAAATGGTATCGAATGCCGTTAAATCGGTTTTTGCTTCTGCCTTTTTTCAAACGAGCAAAACCTATTTAAAAGCAACCCAACACACCATTGAAGAGGATAAAATGGCTGTTATTTTGCAAGAAGTTACCGGTAAACAATATGGTGATGTTTATTATCCAAACATTTCGGGCGTTGCACGCTCCATTAATTTTTACCCAATAGGCAACGAATTGGCGAGCGAAGGTATTGCAAATATTGCCTTGGGTTTAGGAGAAATTATTGTTGGCGGTGCGCAAACGCTGCGTTTTTCGCCATCACATCCCAAAAAAGTTTTGCAGCTATCCTCGCCCGACTCAACTCAACGCGAAACGCAACAGTTTTTTTATGGACTCGATCTAAATCCAAATAGCTATCAGGTTTCAACAAGTGAAGCCATCAATAAAAAGAAAATGACCTTTAAAGAAGCCGAAAATCACGGTGCTTTAAAATTTGTGGCTTCAACCTATGATTTGCAAAACAATATCATACGGCCAGGTATTTTACACGACGGCATTCGCGTGATATCTTTTGACAATGTTTTAAAATACAACACCTTTCCGCTAGCCGAAATATTACAAGATTTGTTGAGAATTGGTCAACGTGAAATGCGAAATCCGATTGAAATTGAATTTGCCATAAATTTGGATGTTCAAAAAGGACAGCCACGAATTTTTAGCTTTTTGCAAATTAGACCCATTGTAGAAAGTATAGAAACCAAAAGTATTTTGCCTAAAAATTTTAGCAACAGTGATTGTATAATTTATTCAAAATCAGCATTAGGCAATGGCGCTTACGACCATATCTTCGATTTTGTTTACGTTAAACCCGAAACTTTTAATCCGGCAAATACACGAAAAATTGCTTCAGCAGTTGAGCGTATCAATAAAAAATTTGCCGATAGCGACAAGCAATATATTTTGGTAGGTCCCGGCAGATGGGGGTCTAGCGATCCTTGGCTTGGAATCCCTGTTATTTGGCAACAAATTTCATCTGCCAAAGTTATTGTTGAAGCAGGCTTAAACAATTTTAGAATTGATCCGAGTCAAGGAACCCATTTTTTTCAGAATTTAACCGCCTTTAAAGTCGGCTATTTCACCATAAATCCCTTTATGGATGATGGCTATTTTGACCTAGATTATTTAAACAATCAAGCGGCAATATACGAAGACGATTATTTAAGGCATATTTGTTTTGAGGAACCTTTGACCATTATTATTGAAGGAAAAAGCAATAAAGCAGCTATTTTTAAAGAAGGTTTTAAATTTAATCTCAATCAATCTAATTCTGAAAATACACCTATTGTATTGCCTCCCGAAGCTTTTATGTAAGATTTTTTTGTGGGGTCTTTTGATAAGGTTTTAAAAACTTTATTGTATTCACATTTTCGCCCTTAATGGTGTGTTAAATTTTGTTATATCATTAAATTTAACCAAGTATAATTGTGAAATATTGAATTAAATAGCCGTAATTTTGCATCCAATTTCAAACAAACTAATTTTTTAACAATTTTATATTTAATTATTATGAATGTAAAAAATATCATGACCAACTTGGAAACCAAACATCCAGGTGAAAAGGAATATCTTCAAGCGGTTCACGAAGTGCTAGAATCTATTGAAGATATTTATAACCAGAATCCTCAATACGAAGCTGCTAAAATTATTGAACGTCTAGTAGAACCCGACAGAATCTTAACGTTTAGAGTTTCTTGGGTTGACGACGAAGGTCAAGTTCAGGTAAATTTAGGCTACCGAATTCATTTTAACAACGCCATCGGACCATACAAAGGTGGCATCCGTTTGCATCCAAGTGTAAACTTGAGCATCCTTAAGTTTTTAGGATTCGAACAAACTTTTAAAAATGCCTTAACAACTTTGCCATTAGGCGGCGCTAAAGGAGGCTCTGATTTTAATCCAAAAGGAAAATCGGATATGGAAATCATGCGTTTTTGTCAAGCATTTATGTTAGAATTATGGCGTATGATTGGTCCAAATACCGATGTGCCTGCAGGCGATATTGGTACTGGCGGCAGAGAAATTGGCTATTTATATGGTATGTATAAAAAACTTCAAATTGAAAATACGGGTGTTTTAACCGGAAAAGGTTTAAATTGGGGTGGAAGTTTAGTAAGACCCGAAGCTACTGGTTTTGGAGCGACTTATTTTACCAAAGAAATGTTAACTTCAAATAACGATACTTTTAAAGGTAAAACCGTTTGTGTTTCTGGCTTCGGCAACGTGGCTTGGGGCGTGGCTTTAAAAGTAACCGAACTCGGCGGTAAAGTGGTTACCATTTCTGGTCCCGATGGTTATATTTATGATGAAAATGGACTAAACGCCGAAAAAATTGATTATATGTTAGCCTTAAGAGCTTCAAATAACGACATCGTTTCGCCTTATGCTAAAGTATTTGCAGGCGCTAAATTTATTGCAGGCAAAAAACCTTGGGAGGTAAAATGTGATATCGCTATGCCAAGTGCCACTCAAAATGAATTAAACGGTCAAGATGCAGCACAATTAATTGCCAATGGCGTTAAATATGTTGCCGAAGTATCAAATATGGGTTGCACCCCTGAAGCGATTGAAGCTTTTCACAATGCCAACTTGCCTTTTGGACCTGGAAAAGCTGTTAATGCTGGAGGCGTAGGCGTTTCTGGCTTAGAAATGAGTCAAAATGCTATGAAATTGAATTGGACTGCTGAAGAAGTCGATGCCAAATTACACCAAATGATGTCATCTATCCATGCGGCTTGTATTAAATTTGGAACCCAAAGCGACGGTTATGTAAACTATGTAAAAGGTGCAAATATTGCTGGATTTATAAAGGTTGCAGATGCCATGATGGATCAAGGGGTGATTTAATAATAGCCTCTATAATTTTAAAAAGGCGGGCCTATGGGCGCGCCTTTTTTGTTTCATTTTTTTTACGATGTTAGCTCACATATTGAGGAAAACCATTTTTTTACAAAACTTCCTTTCTATAAATCACATTACGTTCTTTTAAATAGGCTAAAACATATTCAAAACAACCTTTATGTTTGCCTATAAATTCGGGTGGAAAAACACCTTTTTCGGCAAATAAGCCCTCTAAAAATAAGTTGGCCACAGCCGTAGCGGTATAGCCCGTTGTTCTTGCCATTGATGAGGTTTGCGTTTTTTCGCAATACACGTCGTGCAAATGGTAAATAACTGTTTTTGCCTTGCCTGCTTTGTCGGCTCCCTTCAAGGTGATGCGCATAACCGTTAATTCCTTTTCGGTTGCACCCAATTTCCATTCATTGAATAATATTTTTGATGAAAATTCTAAAGGAGAAATTTCAATACCTTGGATTTTCAATTTTTTCTCACTGAAAAATCCACTGGCTTTAAGTACATTAATATATTCAATATGACTGGGATAGCGCAAGGTTTTTTCTTTCATATTTTTGATATTTGGCATCGTATAAACCAATGAACGCAGGCCATCGGAGTTAAAAGATTCTAAAGTGCCTACCCCTTCAAAATCGACGTGTTCCACATCCGACAAGGCTGGCTTTATAACAATATGACCGTTTTCTACATAGCGCGCCGGACGTGTGTATTCTTCAATTACATCAACCGGCGAAAAGGGGGCTTTATAATTAAAAGGCCATTTTTTAACTTCGGGCAAACCGCCTACCAAACACTCAAAATCGCTGAGGTTTAACTGTTCATTATAATAACCCAAAATAATGTTTCCCATGCCCGGGGCAACGCCACAATCTACAATGGCGGTAACCTGATTTTGTTTGGCTAAAGCATCTAATTCTAAAGAATTTTCTGGAAAAAACGAAATATCAATGACGTTTTTCTTGGCTTCTATAATACTTTTTAAAGTGTTAAAGCCCAAAAAACCCGGAACGGCACAAACCACTAAATCAAATGGGTGAAGTGCCTTTTGCAGATTTTTTTTGTCGGTTACATCTAATTTTAAAGTGTTTAATGTTTGGCATTTTTGTTTTGATTCTTGTAAAGCATTTTCGCTAAAATCGGAAAGGGTAACGCGGTGTTTTTTTGTTAAATCAATCGCCATTGTGCGACCCACCATGCCTGCACCAAGTACAATAATATTGCTCATATTTTAATTTTTAAAAAAATTTATTTGAATGAGAGCAAGGCAAATAGCCTCACTCAATTAACTATTAGAAAAAAATATTTTCAAATAAATTAGAGTCCTGGAAGAAAAATCCATGGCATTTCGGAGATGTTTTTAATAGGCTTAAAACTCATCCGATAAAAGTACACAAATTTTTAGAATTGTGGTTGATACGCATAATATTTTCCTTGCCAACTATTTTTTTCAATGAGCTTTTTGTCGATTTTAGCAACGACTTCAAAATTTTTTTGGCCACCCCAGAGCGGGGCTACTAAAAGTTCTTTTGGCGCTTCACTGATAAAGCGTTCTAAGATGATATCGGGACGAAGATGAGCAATAAAATCGGTGATAAAATCAAGGTATCTATTGGCCGAAAACAAGTTAAATGTTTCGGGATTGCGCTGGTATTGTACCGCCATAACCGATTGTTTTACAATTTGTAAGTGGTGAATTTTTAAGGTATTGACAGGTAGTTTAGAAATTTCTTTGGCATGGTTTAGCATATCGGTTTCTGTTTCTCCCGGCAAACCCAAAATAAGATGTGCCCCTAAATGAAATCCCTTGTTTTCACAACGCTTAAAAGCGGAAACAGTTTCTTCAAACGTGTGGCATCGGTTAACTTTTTGGAGGGTTTTATTCAAAGTACTTTCTATGCCAAATTCCAAAGAAATAAAATAGGTTTTTGATAAAAATGACAAGTAATCTATCAATTCTTCCGAGAGGCAATCGGGTCGTGTGCCAATTACCAAACCAATTACTTTTGGAACGCTTAAGGCTTCGTTATACATGCTTTTAAGCGATTCAAAAGTGCCGTAAGTATTGGTATAAGCTTGAAAATAAGCGAGGTATTGCTGGGCTTGGTATTTTACTCCAAAAAACAACATGCCTTCGGTTAATTGTTGCGTGATGCTTTTGTTTGGCTGACAATAATCTGGATTAAAGGTCTCGTTATTGCAATACGTACAACCGCCATATCCTTTTGAACCATCGCGGTTTGGACAAGAAAAGCCGATATTTATAGAAATTTTTTGAACGCGTTCTCCAAATTTTGATTTTATAAAAGAGGTGTAATCGCAATAGCGTTTTCCGGAAAAGTTCATCTAAAAAAATTGAGTAGCAAAGTTATTAAAAGGATGCTTATAAGCGGGCATTTATTATTTTCATGTAATTGTCAGGAGTCATTACAGAAAGCGAACTATTCTTGAAATCTTTAGTATTTCGGGTTAGTATTAAATCAATTTCTTTATCTAATTCAGCAGAATAATTTTGTAAGGCATCTTCAAAATCTTTAAAATTTGAGTTTAAGGCATGAAGTATCGCATCTCTATCAATTACCAATATTTCAGTAATTGAAACTAACATTTTTAATTTTTCAATTACCTTTTCATGCTTAGCAGTTTGTCTAAGAAGATAATAGACATTGCTTATAATTACAGGTGTAATAAATCCTTTTATTTCCTTTGATTCACAGAGAGAAAGAATTTTTGCCGCATTTTCCGCAAAAGGTTCTCTGTCAAAAAAGAAATCTAGAATGATATCTGTATCAATTAAAATTCTAGTCATTGATTATAAATATTTATCGGATAAGCGATTAGATAATTCTTTTTTATAATCAAAGTTTTTAGGCGCATTGAAAGAACCTTTTAAAGATTTTACTATAGGCGTCAGTTCAATTTCTTTTTTATGACCCTCAGTGGTAAGCGCTTTTAAATAATTTTCGATTAAATTAGATAAACTTCGCTCGCTATCTTTCGCGTATTTTTTTGCTTTTTCAATAACAGTTTGTTCAATTGTTAAAGTCAACTTTGTATTCATGAGGATTAATTTTAAGTCTAGCTATTGACGGCAAATATATAAAGATAATTATTCACGTGCAAATAATATTTTAATGACACGTGTTATTTTACACGTGATTTACATCTGGTAGGTATTTTTTTTCGTATCAAGTATTTGGTATTAAGTAGTTATGTTTTCACCCTGACCTGCAAGGTTTTTGAAACCTTGTAGGTCTCATAGGTTTTAAGAATTTTACACATCACATTAATTTAATTTTTCAGAAAACTCTCTATTCTCATTTTTGTATTAGCAGGTAAATCTGAATTATATATTTGATATTTAGCTATATTCATTTCATTAAACCATTTTTCTAATGTATATTTAATTATGTCTTCGTCAATTTTGTTGCTTGTTTTTTCAGAATTTACTTCTAAAACAAGTACTTCTAAATTGCTTAAATCTTTTCTTTCTGTCATTAATCCAAAATCAGAACTATCAATTAATTGTTTCCAATTAGGTTTTCTAATTTTGTTGATATTTTTTTCCAAAAGATAAGAATAGCGATTACCATTATTATATACAGATTGTTTATGATAAACATATCCATCTGTTAAAATTATCAAAATATTGCGATAAATAGAATCGTTTTCTGCGCAAAAGTCTTTTACATCATTTTTAAAGAAACGCCAAATATCACTTCCTTCCCAATTGCTTGTTTGTATTGTTTGATTATATATTTCAGTTAGATTTTGTTCAAAAAGAGGTGTGAGAGTATCGTATATTACTTTGCGTCTTTTGATATCTAATTTTGAGCAATCAATATTTAGTTTACCTGCTATGTCATTTATTGCTTGGTTTGAAGGTGCTGGACTAAAAAATACACGAATTTTTCCTTTAGCTTTCCAAGCTGTTAATTTGGTCATATTCGTTTTGAAATACTCAGTAACAGTTCTTACAATTTCCACATCTCGCTGAAAATGTTCGGGAGTTGCTGGATATTTTTGAGGACTTATTCTGTCTGATAAATCTAATAGAATTGATATATTTACCTGTTTGTCAAGTGGTTTAGCTTTATTGTTATTGTTGCTATTAGTTTTTTTGTCATTACCACAAGAGAATAACAAGAATAACACACCTATAAATAGTAACTTTTTCATAATCAATTATTTGATTTTGAGTTTCTACTTTGTATTTCAACAATAAAACTCTCTTTAATATTCTTACAATCATCGATTATGGAAAGTTCCATTCCAGCTCCCTTCATATAATTAACCCAGCCCGAAAAATAAAAATTTAATCCTTCTCTTACATCGTTGAAGAAAATAATAACGCCTTGCAAGTCAATTTTCAATTTGTCAATTTCACTGATATTGGAATTTCTTGTTGTTTCATATTCTCCTATTTTCTGTTTAATTGCCTTACATTCAATTTTATAATCTGCAACCTTTTTTTCTATTGATTTAATTGCATACCTAACTTTGTCTAATTTTTCATGTTCTTTCATAACTAAATCAAATACAAGACCCCAAATGATATATACTACAAAGCCAGCAAAAATGATTAACCAAAAATTTGGCTGTTGTAACGATTTTTCTATTGTCATATCTGGTATTTCAGAAAATGAACCTTGTTTTTTTATATTGTAAATTTTCTCAACAATTTCATAAGCGATAATGAAATCAAAAATAAAAGTTGTGATTATTAGCCCCATTATTTTAAAGTATTTTCCAAAACCTTTTTGCTCACTGAATTTATGAATTAAGAAGCCTAAACCTAAAAAAACAGCAGGGATTGTCAATATTAGCACCAATTCTGTAAAACCGTCTGAGAATGCTTTACCTATTGCTTGTGCGTCAAAAATGGAATTCACAATATTAGTATCGTCTGCTGTAAAGTTTTTGAAAAATGCCGAGTAAGCCGCTGAACTGTAAAAGATAAAAAGATATATTGTTAAAAATATGATAATAATTAATCCGATCAAAAATCCTAATTTTACAGTAGAATCTCCTGTTATTTTTGCAGGATTTTGTCTAATACTATCAATCTCGGATAATGCTTTCTCTATTTTTGTTTCTTCACGGTTTAGATTTTCTTTTTCATTGAGTATTTGCTTGTCTAAATTTTCTTTTTTAGATTCAAATTCTCTTATTCCTTTCTCAATTTCATATTTTCTATGATTTTGAGTGGTTTCGTCTTTTTCAATGCGACGTCGAAGTTCCATATAAATTGCATGCAATTTTGGTAGTAAAGCAGTTGGCGAACCATAAGCGAATCCAGCATCGCGAGTTCCTCTATGTGTATAATTAGCACCGGATATTTCAGCAACATAAAATTCTGTATCTTGCTTGTTTTCTTCTAATTGTATTGCAGGCTTAGTTGAGAACATGTTTCTTATAAGAGCCATAATTATAAATTTTGTATGGTTTGCAAAACTTCATTTATTGTTTTATTATTTTCAGCTTGAGCTAGCAGAAAATCAGATATTTCGGAAACATATTCCTCAGTAAATCCAAGTCGTTTACAAGTATTGTGTAAAGCTTCCTTTTCTCTATCATCAAGTTTCCCATCAGCCCAAGCAATTTGAGCCATATTGTACAAATAATTTATTTTTTCATCATCACTTAACGATTCTGATGAAAACAAATTATTTGGTGAAAATACAGCAGCTTGTATTTCTTGTTCAGAAATTCCCTTATCCTTGCCAAGTAGGTAAAGAAGTTCTAATTCTTGTGGATGTACCTCTGAGTCAGATAAAATCATCTGGTACAACTCTAAAAAGAGCTTTTTAAAATTTTCATTCATAATTGATTTGATTTATAATGTTGTATAATACTTTTTCATCTTATATACACCAACTATTTTTGGCGCCATTACTTTTAAATGAATTTTTATCAATTGAGCCAAGTTTGTCTAGTATCTTTTCTAATTTCATAAATTTACTTTTACGATTTAATAGCTATTTAAAATATTTCATCAAAATAGCAATTTAAAACAACAATAACATTTACAGCCTATAATAGGCTGTGTTTTTAAGAGGGAAGCCAAAGCTAGTAAAAAAATAAATACAAAAAGATAAATTAGCTGTTATTTTTCAGGTACTTGATACTTAATACAAATAAAACAATTGAGATTCTTCACTTCGCGTTGCTCCATTCCTACCAATCGGCAGGCAGGCAAAATGACACTTTCATTTTGTTATTTGAGATTTGTTATTTGAGATTTAAAAAACTGACTGCCCACTGCTACTAAACACTGCCAACTTTTTTAAAGCTTTGCTTTTAAAGCGGCGATTTCATCTCTAAATTTGGCAGCCGCGATAAAATCTAAGGCTTTAGCGGCGGTTTCCATTTGTTTTCGCGCTGTGCGGATGCGTTTTTCAATCTCGGGTTTTGAGAGGTAT
>Ga0210027_1002873_pt1 | contig 14392 bp, 9 predicted proteins | sample CryGeymeta201510_FD_183978 | JGI IMG/M metagenome (GOLD analysis project Ga0210027, IMG submission 183978) | Groundwater microbial communities from Crystal Geyser aquifers in Utah, USA - Crystal Geyser metaG 2015-10 (SPAdes) (version 2) | ecosystem: Environmental > Aquatic > Deep subsurface >...
GCTGGCTGGTTCCCGATTGGCCCACGCCAGCGGGCGTGCACGCTGTCTGCACGACGCGCGCGGGTGGTGTGTCGAGCGAACCGTACGCCAGCCTGAACCTGGGCGACCATGTGGGCGACGACCCGGCACATGTAGCGGCCAACCGGGCAATTTTTGGGCAGGCGCTTCAAGCGCAACCGGTGTTTTTGAACCAGGTGCACGGCTCGCGGGTGTTGCAACTGGACGCGGCAACGCCACACGCCGCGCACGCTGATGCCTGCATGACCCAGGTGCCTGGCATCGCCTGCACCATCATGGTGGCGGACTGTTTGCCGATCTTGTTCACCACCTTGCAGGGCGACTGCGTTGCCGCGGCACACGCGGGTTGGCGTGGTTTGGCGGGGCCGGGCGGCATTGGGGTTCTGGAACAAATATCCAAGCGTTTTTGTGCTCTAGCCCATATACAGCAAGCGCAAGCAGCTGCAAATGTCATAGCTTGGCTGGGCCCCTGTATTGGCCCTGACACGTTTGAAGTGGGTGAGGAGGTACGCGCTGCGTTTGTCGCGCATACACCACAAGCGGCGCAATTTTTCAGGCCAGCGCCAGGTGGCAAATGGCTGGCGGATTTGGCCGGTCTGGCGCGTCAGCGGCTGGTCGCGCTGGGTATCAGGCAAATCTACGGCAACGACAGCAGCCCCGCCTGGTGCACGGTGGGCAACCCGTCAAGGTTCTTTTCGCACCGGCGCGACCGGGTCAGTGGGCGCTTTGCCGCCTGCATCTGGATGGATGGCGGGCGCGGTCTCTGAGGGCTGGTTCTTTGCCGACTGCTGCGCCTCCCACTCGGCCTGCTCGCGCGCTTTGCGGGCGCGACCACGCGCTGGCGCGCTCATGACATACACCACCAGGCCGATCGGTAGCGCGCCGTACAGCACAAAGGTAATGATCGCCCCCAGCACGGTGCCGCTGCTACTGGTCGCCTCGGCTACTGCCATCATCAGGGCGACATAGAGCCAGGCCAGTGGAACGATGTACATGGCGTGAGGGTTTTTATCAAGAAATGGACAATGTCAGCTAAACGAAGACTTCAATCGTGGATACTAGCGGTTTGTTATTAAATCGGTGTAACGAGGGAATTGAATGAACAGTGAAGTCCAGCAACAGTGGCTGCAAAACGCGCAGCAGTTTCAGCAAACCATGACCGAGTCCTTCGGCAAGATGTTTGAATCGTTCCAGAACATGGATCTGGGGCAAGCCGCCGCACCGCTCATGGGCGTGCACAAGAAGGCGCCCAAGATCACCTTCAACCCCGAAAAAATGCAGGCGCTGCAGCAGCAATACCTTCAGGAAGCCGGCGAACTGTGGGCCCAGGGCCTTCAAGGCAAGTTGAAGCTCAATGACCGTCGCTTTGCCGACCCGGCCTGGAGCACCAACCCGATGGCTGCTTTTTCTGCCGCGGTGTATTTGCTTAACGCCAAAACCATGATGCAGCTGGTGGATGCGGTTGAGACCGACGAAAAAACCCGCGCCCGCCTGCGCTTCACCGTGGAGCAACTCACCGCTGCGACCGCGCCGAGCAACTTCATGCTGTTCAACGCTGAAGCGCAAAAAAAAGCCATTGAAACCAAGGGCGAGAGCATCAGCAAGGGCATCCAGAACCTGCTGCACGACATGCAGCAAGGCCATGTGTCGATGACCGACGAAAGCCTGTTCCACGTCGGCAAAAACGTGGCCACCACCGAAGGCGCGGTGGTCTTTGAGAACGACTTCTTCCAGCTGATTGAATACAAACCGTTGACTGACAAGGTGTATGAGAAGCCGTTCCTGATGGTGCCCCCGAGCATCAACAAGTTTTACATCCTGGACTTGCAGCCCGAGAACTCGCTGGTACGCTACGCCGTGGCGCAAGGGCATCGCACCTTCATGGTGAGTTGGCGCAACCCTGACGCCTCCATGGCCAAGGCGACCTGGGACGACTTTATTGAGCACGCCATCATCAAGGCCATCAGCGTCACGCAAGAAGTGACCGGCGCCAGCAGCATCAACGCGCTGGGCTTCTGCGTGGGCGGCACCATGCTCGGCACCGCCCTGGCGGTGTTGGCTGCACGCGGCGAAAAACCTGTGGGCAGTGCCACGTTCCTCACGTCGATGCTCGACTTTGCAGACACCGGTGTGCTCGATGTGTTCATCGACGAAGCCTTTGTCAAATACCGTGAGCAAGAAATGGGCAAGGGCGGCCTGATGAAGGGCAAGGACCTGGGCAGCACGTTCAGCTTTTTGCGCCCGAACGACCTGGTCTGGAACTATGTGGTGGGCAACTACCTCAAGGGCGAAACGCCGCCGGCGTTTGACCTGCTGTACTGGAACAGCGACAGCACCAACCTGCCGGGCCCGTTCTACGCCTGGTACCTGCGCAACACCTACCTTGAGAACAACCTCACCAAACCCGGCAAGGCGACCGTCTGTGGTCAGAAGGTCGACTTCGGCAAGGTCGACGTCCCGGCCTACATCTATGGTTCGCGCGAAGACCATATCGTGCCGATTGGCGGTGCCTATGCATCCACGCAGTACCTGCCGGGCAAAAAGCGTTTTGTCATGGGTGCCTCCGGCCACATTGCCGGTGTGATCAACCCACCGGCCAAAGGCAAGCGCAGCCACTGGATTCGTGCCGACGGCAAGTTCCCCAAGAGCCACGCCCAGTGGCTTGACGGCGCTACGGAATTTCCGGGCAGCTGGTGGACCGACTGGTCCAACTGGCTGGCCGAGCAGGCAGGCAAGCAGATTGCCGCGCCCAAGACCTATGGTAAGGGCAAGCACAAGGTCATTGAGCCCGCGCCCGGCCGCTACGTGCTGGCCAAGGCTTAAACTTTGACCGGAATATTTTTTTAGTTTTTTAACCCGGACCCTGAGGAGAAATCATGGAAGACATCGTTATCGTTTCGGCCGCTCGCACCGCTGTGGGCAAATTTGGCGGTTCATTGGCTGGTATTGCAGCCCCTGAGCTGGGCGCGACCGTCATCAAGGCCATTTTGGCAAAGACCGGTGTGGGTGCAGATCAAATTGGTGAAGTGATTCTGGGCAACGTGCTCACCGCTGGCCTGGGGCAAAACCCGGCCCGCCAGGCGCTACTCAAAAGCGGTATCGCCAAAGAAGCCCCCGCGCTCACCGTCAATTGCGTCTGCGGCTCGGGCCTGAAGGCGGTGGCTCTGGCTTATCAAGCGGTGGCCACCGGTGACAGCGACATCGTCATTGCCGGCGGTCAGGAAAACATGAGCGCTGCACCCCACGTGCTGCCCGGTTCACGCAACGGCCAACGTATGGGTGACTGGAAGATGGTCGACACCATGATCTATGACGGCCTGTGGGACGTGTACAACAACTACCACATGGGCATCACCGCCGAGAACGTCAACAAGCAATACGGCATCACCCGTGAAATGCAAGACGCGCTGGCGCTGGCCAGCCAACTCAAAGCCGCTGCTGCACAAGATGCCGGCAAGTTCAAAGACGAAATTGTTGACGTGCTGATCCCGCAGCGCAAGGGTGACCCGCTGGTGTTCAATACCGACGAATTTTTGAACCGCAAAACCAATGCCGAAGCCCTGGCCGGCCTGCGCCCTGCGTTTGACAAGGCGGGCAGTGTCACCGCTGGTAATGCTTCAGGTATCAACGACGGTGCAGCTGCGGTGATGGTCATGACCGCCAAGAAGGCCGCGGCCCTCGGTTTGAAGCCGCTGGGTCGCATTGCCAGCTTTGCCACCAGCGGGGTCGACCCCAGCATCATGGGCATGGGCCCGGTGCCTGCCTCGCGCAAGGCGCTGGAGCGCGCGGGCTGGAAAGCCGCTGACCTGGACCTGATGGAAATCAACGAAGCCTTTGCCGCCCAGGCTTGTGCGGTGAATAAAGAAATGGCTTGGGACACCAGCAAGTTGAACGTCAACGGCGGTGCCATTGCCATTGGCCACCCCATTGGTGCGTCCGGCTGCCGTATCTTGGTCACGCTGCTGCATGAGATGCAACGCCGCGATGCCAAGAAGGGTCTGGCCAGCCTGTGTATTGGCGGCGGTATGGGGGTTGCCCTAACTATCGAGCGCTGATTTGCCAGCCATAATCTGTCAAGGTCAGCTCCTGGCCCCTCGTGAGCCAAGGTGCTGACCCACAGGTCTTTCAGAATTTACAAAGAGGAGAAGTTCATGAGTCAAAAAGTAGCGTATGTCACCGGTGGCATGGGTGGCATCGGTACCGCCATTTGCCAGCGTTTGAGCAAAGAAGGTTTTAAGGTCATTGCCGGTTGCGGCCCAACGCGTGATTACGCCAAGTGGCTGGCCGAACAGGCCGCGCTCGGTTACACGTTTTACGCCTCGGCGGGCAATGTCGGCGACTGGGATTCCACCGTGGCCGCGTTTTCGCAAGCCAAGGCTGAACACGGCAGCATTGACGTACTGGTCAACAATGCCGGTATCACCCGTGACCGCATGTTCCTGAAAATGACGCGCGAAGACTGGGACGCGGTGATCGAAACCAACCTCAACTCGATGTTCAACGTCACCAAACAGGTGGTTGGTGACATGGTTGAAAAAGGCTGGGGCCGCATCGTCAACATCTCATCAGTGAACGGTGTCAAGGGCCAGGCTGGCCAAACCAATTACTCGGCTGCCAAGGCCGGCATGCACGGTTTCAGCATGGCGCTGGCGCAAGAGCTGGCTACCAAGGGTGTGACCGTCAACACGGTGAGCCCCGGCTACATTGGCACCGACATGGTCAAGGCGATCCGCCAGGAAGTGCTCGACAAGATCATTGGCACTGTGCCGGTCAAACGCCTGGGCGAGCCGTCTGAAATCGCATCCATCATCGCCTGGTTGGTCTCTGACGAAGGCAGCTACGCAACAGGGGCCGAGTTTTCGGTCAATGGTGGGCTGCACATGGGGTGATCCGGTTTTGATTTGTGTTAAATTACAGACTTGTTTTTTTTAAAGGGGATGTTATGAAACGTGTATTTGGTGCTCTTTTGGTGATTGCTTCTTCTGTTGCGTTCGCGCAAGCTCCGGCTCCTGCCGGCGCTGGCGCGGCTTCTGCTGGCGCTGTGGGTGCCGTTTCGGCCACAACGATTGCAGTTGTGGCTGGTGTGGCTGTTGTGGCTGTTGCTGCTAGCAGTAGTACATCTGGTACGACGGGTACCAACTAAGTCTCTGGTTTTATGACTTGCAAAAGCGCCTTCGGGCGCTTTTGTTTTGGCTCATTTGGAATCCTTTCTAATCTTTTTGTTGCGCTACATCACCGTGTTTTTAACTGCGGTGGTGCTTGGAGGCTGTGCGTCCAAATCATTATTGGCTGAAGTCACTTCTTCGCTTATTGAGCAGCAGTTCAGCAGCAGCGACGATGCGCTTTCTTCGGTCAAGCTCAACCCGGCTTACCAGTATTTGCGTGTGCAGGTGGTGGGCCAGCCAGCTGCGCTGCTGGTGCTAGGGTATGTGGACGCGCATCCTGATGGCAACATTGAGGTCTGGTACAGCGCCAACCATGAAGTCATCAAAACACAAAACGGTCGCATCGTCGCCACCGCCGGTCTGGCCACGGACTGGGTCGCGGTGCGTTTCCCGGTAGCGCCCCCACCCTGGAGCGATCAGCCGCCGCCCGATACCACTATTTTCCGCTGGCGCGATGAAATGCCCGGCTACCGCTTTAACCTAGCAGAGCAACTGGTGCAGTCGCGCTTGACTGAGGGGCTACCTGCCATCCGCCTGCCAAGTTCGTTGCCAGCGACAGTCGCTGCGCGCTTTGTCTGGGTTCGTGAGGCTCAGGTGGGTGCCACGCCAATTCTGCTACCGCCCGCGTGGTACGCATTGGAGCGTGTCGATGGTCACTTCCAAGTAGCCTATTCGTACCAATGCCTGTCGCAAGCGCTGTGTCTGAATTTGCAGCGCTGGCCGCTACCGAAAGCCGTGCTTTGAAAATTTTGCCTCGTCCCGCTCTAATGCCTCTTTTGGTGTGGTTCACAACGCTGGTTTGTGTGCCTTGTTTCGCTACTGATGTGCCCGGCAGTACGCCAAGCGGTGCGGTAGTTTCTGGCGAGCGCCTGAGCGACTGGCTGCTGCGTCATACCAGTGCAGGCACCGACACCAGCGCGCTGCACTGGCGCGTGTCGGCGCAGCAGGGGCCACAAGCACAGTTGCGTCAGGCGGTGCTGGACGACATCAAGTCAAACGTCAGCATCGTGCTGACAGCGGTCGAGCGCACGTCATTAGCCGACTGGTTGCGCGCGCTATCGCTCACCGGGCGCGTGTTGTTGGCCAAGCCGGATGCCCGCTGGTTGCAGGGCTCACCCGCGCAAGACCCGGTGTTGTCTGATCGTGACCAGGTGATGTTGTATCCCCGCCCGAGCCAGGTGACGGTTTTGACCGAGTCAGCGCGCCCTTGCAACGTACCCCATGTTTCAGGTGCCCTGATAGAAGACTATTTGAACGCCTGCCAGCCAGCTGGCGCGGGGGGTGTCGATTGGGCCTGGATCGCGCAACCCGACGGCAGCACGCGCCGCTTTGGCATTTCCCCCTGGAACCAAGAGGCGCAAGACCAGCCCGCACCTGGTGCCTGGATCTGGGCCCCCGGCCGCGTAGCCGCTGTACCGGATAGCGTGTCCGACAACCTGGCACGCTTTCTGGCGACGCAAGCCCCGTTTGAATTTTTTATACAAAATAAGCCTCCAGCCCTTTCAGTAAAAGCGCAAGAAGCTACAAATAATGGAGTGGATATTGCTGCGTTGACAGAGCGCGCTGCACCGCGCCCACTGCAGCTCACGGCCAGCGACTGGGGCGAAATCGGCCTGCTGCAAACCCCCACCGCGCGCATGGCCCCGGCCGGGGACGTGCGCCTGCAAATGAGCCGCGTGGCACCCTACACCCGTGGTACCGTCATGCTGCAGCCGCTGGACTGGCTTGAATTTGGCTTCAGGTACACCGACATTTCCAACCGCCTGTACGGCCCCGTGATTGCGGGTGACCAAACCTACAAAGACAAGTCCATCGACGTCAAGCTGCGCCTGCTGGAAGAAACCAACACTCGCCCCCAACTGGCCCTGGGCTTGCGTGACATTGGTGGCACCGGCCTGTTCTCTGGCGAATACCTTGTGGCCAGTAAGCGCTGGGGTAATTGGGACGCCAGCCTGGGGCTGGGCTGGGGTTATCTTGGAGCGCGCGGTAACCTCAAGAATCCCTTGTCCTTAGTCAATTCAGCGCTGGATGCGCGGCCGGGCAATCAGGTTGCCAGCGGCAGTACCGTCAACACCTCCGCCTTGTTCCACGGCCGGACCGCCTTGTTTGGCGGGCTGCAATGGCACGCGCCGGCTGAGCCCTGGACGCTCAAACTGGAGCTCGACGGCAACGATTACCAACACGAGCCACAAGCCAATAACCAGCCCGTGAAAAGCCGCTTCAACCTAGGTGCTGTCTACACCTATTCGCCTAACCTCGATTTCAGCCTGGCGCTGGAGCGAGGTAACACATGGATGTTGGGGCTGACGCTGCATGGCGGCATCAACCAGCTCTACACGCCCAAGGCGCTTGACCCCGTCTTGCCGCCGGTATTGCCCAACGCTGCGGCGTTGGCACCACCTGCTGGTTGGGGCAACACCGCTGAAAATATCGCGCTCTACACCGGCTGGCAAGTGCGCGCCATCACGCACCAGATCAATCGCACAGAAGTCGAAATTGAGTCCGACGGTGCCCTGTACCTGCAAGAGCGACTGGACCGTGCCGTGGCCGTGCTGCACCAGGACGCCCCGACCAGCACGCGCCATTTTGTGATCCATCTGCAGCAACGCGGCTTGCCACTGTCACGCATTGAGGTTGACCGCGCCGAATGGGTGTCGCGTCATGTGCAGGCACAAGCGCCTGCGTTGCAGTTACCCGCCTACCGGGCGGCATCCGCACTGCGTCCGGACGCGGGCCGCGCGGCCGACTGGCGTGGTGCGGCGTCGGGCTTTAGCGCCGAACTGGAGCCCAGCTACAGCCAAAGCCTGGGCGGACCAGACGGCTTTTTGCTGTACCAGATTGGCGCGCAAGCCAGGCTCGATCAGCGCTTTTCAGACAACACATGGGTCAGCAGCGTGCTCAACGCGCGGTTACTCGACAACTACAACAACTTCAAATACACCGCACCCAGCAACCTGCCGCGCGTGCGCACCTATGCGCGTGAATACGTCACCACCGCGCGCCTGACGCTGCCCCTGTTGCAGGCAACGCATGTGCAAGGCTTGGGCAACGGACACTACGTCAGCGCCTACGCCGGCATGCTGGAGCCGATGTACGGCGGCGTGGGGGCAGAGTGGCTGTACCGTCCGTGGCGCTCTCGCCTGGCTTTTGGCGTCGATGTCAACCACGTGCGCCAACGCGACTTCAGCCAGGACCTGACATTCAGGGATTACACCGTCAACACCGGTCACGCCACCTTATATTGGGACACCCGCTGGAACGACGTGCAGGTCAAGCTCAGCGCTGGGCGTTATCTGGCCGGCGATGTTGGGGCCACACTGGATGTGAAACGCGTCTTTGCCAACGGCACCGCCATCGGCGCCTGGGCCACCAAAACCAATGTGACAGCCGAACAATTTGGCGAAGGCAGCTTTGACAAAGGCATTTACGTCAACATTCCGTTTGACGTGATGATGCCCAAGTCGTCACCCGCCATGGCCAACATCATCTGGAGCCCACTCACGCGCGACGGCGGCGCGCGCCTGAACCGCAAGTTCACCCTGTTTGACCTGACCAGCGCGCGCGACCCGCGTGCTACCCAATGGCGTGATGCTAAGCCGACCGAAGTGCGCACAGGTGATGACAGCAACTACGTTTTGCACGAGCCCACCGGCAACATCTTTCAGACGCTGCTGCCCAGCGGTGCCACACTGGCGCACCAGGTGGCCGATATACCCGCGTCAAGTTGGCTGTGGGCGGGTGGGGCGGTGCTGGCGGCGGGCTTGCTCGATAGCAAAGTCGACACCTGGGCTGTCAACCACCAAACCCCCAACTGGAACCGCGTCGGTGATGTTGGCAACAACCTGCCAGTGTTGATGGCGCTGGGAACAGGTTTGCTCTACACCGGCATCGCCGGTGACGACACCGCCGGCACAGCAGAAACCGCACTCAAGGCGGGTGCCTACACGATCGGTGCCAGTGTGCTGACGCGTTACGTGGTGGGCCGCGCTCGACCGTACCAAGAGCTGGGCAGCACCCACTTTGACGGCTTTACCAACGGCGCGTTCCAGTCCGGCTTTACCTCTAACCATGTGGCGCTGGCGTTTGCCCTGGCCACGCCGTTTGCCCAGCAGCACGACATGCCATGGCTGTATGGCGCGGCGGCGCTCACCGCTGTGGGCCGTATCCAGAGCCGGGATCACTGGCTGTCTGACACCGTTGGCAGCGCGCTGATGGGCTACGCCATCGGCTCGCTGGTGGGGCCACAAACAACAAAAAAAGGTCGTGTCCAAATCGAATTGGCACCACAGTCGGTGAAAGGAACTTGGTCGTTTAAATAACGACAAGTTTTGGTTAACCAGCGATCTAACGTTCCAATGCTTTGTTCCAGGACTGGCGCAAACGCATTAATTTTTCATTTGATTCAGTGTTCTGGCTTGCACTGCGCAAAGCCTGGCGCATAAATACAAAGAGGAGAAGGGCAAAACCTGTGGCCAGTGTGGTCAGCAAAGCAACCAGGGCTTTTTTGGGTTTGCTTTTGCGCTCAGGGGGCTGGGCCTTGTCCACCACCTGGATGACTGCGCCCTCACGCGCTTCGTCCACCTTGGCTAGCTCAAACTGCTTGGAAAATAGCTCAAATAGCGTCTCGAAGTACTTGAAATCGCGGTAGCGGGCGATGTAGTCTGCGTTGGCACCGCTGGGCGTGCTGTTTGAATTTTCAATCTTGGCAAACTGGGTACGCAGGGCGGCCAGTTCGGTTTGCGCCTGTTTGAAGTCGGGCGCGGCCTCAGTCAAATAGCCGCGCATGCTGGCCAGTTTGACTTCTTGTGCGGCAATCTGCGCTTGCAACTGCGCCACGGCAGACACGGCGGCCTGCGGGTTGGATTTGAGGGCCGACGCGTTGACACCGCTGGCTTGCAGGGCTTGCTCGGCTTGGGTCAATTTGTCTTTGGTCTGGATAAGCTGCTTTTCAAAAAAGGCGCGGCGTTGCTGGGCCTCGGTAACGGCCAGGCGGTTGAGCATGTGGCCCAGTTCTTCGACATAGGCGTTGGCCAGGTTGGCAGCGAAGACGGGGTCTTTGTCATCCACCTCCACGGTGATCAGACCGTCTTTACCGCTAGAAATTTTGCTGCTTGCGTCCAATGTTTTGCGGGCGTCGACTTTGAACTCGGACTCGTACCGGTCCATCAGCTTGAAGCGGCCAATAAGCGCTTCGGCCACGGCGGCGCTTTTCAAAAACGCCACAAACTGGTCGTTGGGATTCTTAAGACCGCTGGCCGCGCCCGCCAACCCACCGAGTGCACCCAGGCTTTGCAGCATCATGGCAGCGCCGCTTTGCTGTTGTTGCGGGGGCATGAAGACGGTGGTGGCAGTAAAGGTGGGCGCAATCACAAAGCTGATGCCCAAGGCCAGCAGGCCAGCCGCCAGCGGCCCCAGCACCAGCAGGCGCAGGTTGTCTACCACCACCTGCAGCAGGTCAAGCAGACTGATTTCGTCGTCGTCCTCAACGGGCACGGGTGGGCGGGCGTCGGGTGCGGTGGCAGATTCTGGGGTTGGGGTCATGGGTTTAACTTGAAAAGGCCAAGGGTTGCCGCCTTGGCTTCAATTGCAGAAACAATGTAGCGCAGGCTCATAGCAATACGCCTGTACGTTGGGCAATTTCAAAAATGGGTGCCGGCGGGGTGTTGGCATCTTTGAGGATGACATCGATTTTGCGGTCGTCCAGCGCCATCGAGCCAAAGACCCTGACACGGGCTGCATCACCCAGCACGTGTTGTGCTGTGTGACGAATCGCCTGGACTTGGGTGGTGCTTAAGCGCATGGTGATAGGTTGCTCAGTGTCTGGTGGGCTAATAGCCCAACGACTTCAACCCAGCCGCGCCCAGGCCCAGGTTGGCCAGGATTTGCGTCCAGTCTTTGGCGCCGCGCACGAGGGCGTTGTAGCGGCTTTCGCGGTCCATTTGGGCCGGCACCACCAGGGTGTCGCCGGGCATCATGGCCAGTGATTCAAAACCGCCGCCAAACCAGCCACTGCGGTCATTGCGGGCAATGACGCTGCCGTCAGCCCGCAGCACAAAGGCCTGGGTGGGCTCGGCATCTTCGGTCAGGCCGGCGGACTTGATGACATCGCCCACGGTTTTGCCGGGTTTGTAGATGAACACGTTTTCATTGTTGACCGAGCCAAAGGCCGACACAAAACCGGGGGTGCTGGGGATCAGGACGCGGTCACCGTCTTCCAGCGGCAGGTCGGGCAGGGTGGCCAGGCTTTGGCCGTTGGGGTCCAGCTCCAACGCCATGCGGCCATTGCTTTTAAAGGATTTGAGCCGCTCAATCTGGCTCTTGAGCTGGGCTTGCTGCACTTGCATGATGGCGGCAGTCTGGTCTGCCGTGCCCGCATTGCTGCGGTTGGCCAGCAGGGTGCCTTGCTGGGATTGTGATTGCGCCTCCAGGCGGCGAATGAGTTTGTCCAGGTTTTCTTGCTGGCGCACTTTGACCGATTCGCGGTTGAGTTCGGTGCCAAACAGATAGGCTTGCGGGGTCAGGCCGCCGATGCGTTTGAGCAGTTGCGGCAGGGTTTCGGCGGGTAGCAACTGATATTGCCCAGGTACCGTCACTTCACCGGAAACGGTAACAATTTGAATCCGCTTTTCTAAGGGCACTGCGATTTGCGCGGTGGTGTACAGCGTGACCTGGTCTCCTGGTTCGAGCTTGATGTTATCTGCGGGCATGCCGCGTAACACAGCGTTTCCCAAATTAAAACTGATGGCTCTTGAACTCAGGTCAGAGGGGACACGACGTATAACCTGGGCATAGTCCCAATTGATGTTGTTACGCAAGCTGTCCGCGCTGCCACGCTGCCAGTAGCTGTAGTAATCGATGAGCCATTGCCCCGAGGGGATGATGTCTGTGATCGTAAAGTTGGGTCGCCAAACAAAACGCCGAGTGCCACCCACAATTTCACCCGTAACGGTAATGCTGTTTTCGGTCTCTGCTCCCGGATCCGTTGGACGGTAGACCGTCACAATGTCTCCACTGGCCAGTGCCAAATTTTCGGTTTCGTCCTTGGCGATGGCTTTAGCCAGATTAAAGGCCAATGTTTTTGTGCGAAGCGTAACAGGGTCAAGGCGCTGCACGGTGGCGTAGTCAAGATTGACTTCCGGTCTTGAATAATTGCCTGTAATGGCACCCCGGTTGATTTGTGACCAATAGCTTCCAGGAATCAACAAGCGCTTGTCGTCCAATAAATCAGAAATACGCATGCCTGGCTTAAAGGTGTAGCGCAGGGGTGAAGCGACATTCCCCTGCAAGGTGACAACATTGGCAATCTGAGGGCTGATTTGAAAAACAGTCAATATGTCGCCTGCTTTAAGTTTGAGCGCTAAGCCTTGGTCATCCAAAGCAAAATCTTCGACATAGCGAGCGATATCGCGACGGGCATCGACTCGTTCCAGTTGTGCTTTTTGGGGGGCCGCCAAGGTCGGGAGTCCACCGGTCATGTCAAGCAAATTGCCGATCGTTTCATTATTTCGCAGCTCGTAAATGGCCGGTGCGTTGATGGTACCGAGCATTGCAACGCGTGCGCCGGCTGGTGGGATGTAGATGATGTCGCCAGCAAGCAACTGCACGTCGGACGTATTGTCACCACGCGCCAGAAATGCATACATATCCACTCCAGCGATTATTTTGCCTTGGCGACGCACCTCAATCGCGCGCAAGCTGCCGTGAGCGTTGGGGCCACCGGTTTCAAACAAGGCATTGATGAGGGATGACAAACCGCTGACCATGTGTTTGCCCGGTTGACGCGCCTGTCCCACCACAAAAACCTCAATGCTGCGTAGCCGCCCCATGGTGACATTGAGACTGAAATTGCGATAAACCTTTTTGAGGTGAGCGGTGAGGACGTTTTCAGCATTGCCGACACTGACCCCGGCCAGGCTCAAGGGGCCCACTTTGGGCACCAGGATGCGGCCCTCGCGGTCAATGACAAATCGGTCACTCATGTCTACCACACCATTGACCTGGACCATCAGCTCGTCACCAGGGCCAAGAATGTAGCCCGCTGGCACAGGGGCCGCTTGCACAGCAGAAAAACTGCTGCGGTTGGCAAACAGGTCATAGCCGTAGAGCCTGAGCGATTGCCCCGTGGCATTCAAAACGAAGCGTTGAAACTCAATCTCGTCGAGGGCTGCAACTTTGATGGCTTCAGCCGCTGGAGGTTGTGCCGCGTCTTTCGTCGCCTGATCTTGTGGAGCGGTTTGTTGACCGTCTGTTCCTGCTTGTGAATTGGCCGCACTGAGCGCTTCACCCGGATTGATTTTTCCGACTGAATTGGCAGGGGCTGTGGCATCAGGGGTGGCGGAGCCTTGGCCGCCCTGCATGCCAGCGCCGCTGACATTGACTGACCCTGGGTTGGCGTTCGCACCTGGCGCTACCACACTCGTATTGATGCCAGCGGGAGCACCTGTGGAGCCGCTGGTACCCGTGACGCTGGTCTGGGCCTGGGCCAAAGTGCCGACGGTCAAAGTTGCCAGCGCCACCAAAGTGACCACGCTGAGGGATTTCAGAAATTTTTCAAGGGACATGAAGTGACCAGGATAGTGTTAGCAGGAAAAAAAGGAACTACCCTCCCAGGCGGTTCACTTTGAGGCGATCAATTTTAGCTGCATGGGTTTTACGCAAAGACTTCGGCGACTGCGAGTGCAGATGCACTTTGGTCTTTGGATGCCAACACCGGTACAAAAGCGGCATCTGTTGGCCACTGCACACCCACAGCCGGGTCGCTCCACAGCAGGCTGCGCTCATGCTCGGGGTACCAGTAGTCAGTGGTTTTGTAAAGAAACTCTGCGTTGTCGCTGGTCACCAGAAAGCCGTGGGCAAAGCCCGGTGGAATCCACAGCTGGCGCTTGTTGTCGGCGGACAGCACCACGCCGTCCCATTGGCCAAACGTGGGAGAGCTTTTGCGCAAATCGACCGCCACGTCAAACACCTCGCCTTGCGTGACGCGCACCAGTTTGCCCTGCGGGTGCTGTATCTGGTAGTGCAGGCCACGCAGCACGCCCTTAGCCGACTTGCTGTGGTTGTCTTGTACAAATTGCACATCCAGGCCGGTGCATTGCGCAAAGTCACGCGCGTTGAAGCTTTCAAAAAAGAAGCCGCGCGCGTCGCCAAAGACCTTGGGCTCCAGGATCAGCACTTCGGGCAATTTGGTGGGGGTGACGGTGTAGGGCATG
>Ga0210027_1002888_pt1:7500-14368 | contig 14368 bp, 8 predicted proteins | sample CryGeymeta201510_FD_183978 | JGI IMG/M metagenome (GOLD analysis project Ga0210027, IMG submission 183978) | Groundwater microbial communities from Crystal Geyser aquifers in Utah, USA - Crystal Geyser metaG 2015-10 (SPAdes) (version 2) | ecosystem: Environmental > Aquatic > Deep...
TTGTTGCGGTATCGCGAGTAGATCAACCGCAACTGCGCCTCGATGGCCTTGGCGTCATAGGGGTGGATGCGAATCATGTCCTGAAAGGCACGAGCGCCCGGCTCCCACCGAGCGTAATCCATGTGCTCTTGAGCCCGTTGAAATAGCTCATCGGCGCTCAGCGATTCGGGGGGGGGCGGGGGGGAACAGGCGGTTGACAGACTTATTGCGACCAACCCGGCGGCCAGCCATAACCTGCTTTGCTTCATCGGCAGATCCCCTTCGATCCAATAAAGGCATTCATGCGCCCGGTCTCGGGGCCTTGAGCGCGGTACGAAAAGAGTCGATGTTGTTCGCAGACGGTGCAGAGGTCGAGTCGTGCGATATGGGCCGACTCGACACCGACTCGTTCGGCCAGCAGCCGATTGAACATCATGAGGTCGAGCCTGCGTCGAAGCCCCTCTCCTTGTAAAACATCAGGGGTATCGAGCCCCAGACCGGTCACCGCCTCGATCACCGGGGCGTCGACCTCGTAATGACAGGGACGGATTGAGGGGCCCATGAGCAGTTGCATCGCTTCGGGGGCAGCTTGGTAGCGATCACAAAGCACCCGAATGGTTTCGGGAAGCACCCCGGCGACGCTACCACGCCAACCGGCATGGATCGCCCCCACCGCCCCAACATCGGGACAGACGATCAGGATCGGCAGGCAATCGGCCACCCCCACCGCCAATACCACGTCGGGGCGGTCGCTGACCAACGCGTCGGCTTCAACCCGATCATCGCCTTCAACCCCCTCCACCACCACCGCCACCCGATTGCCATGCACCTGCCGCGCCCGATGCCACCGTCCAGGAATCCGCACCTCCAGCAAGCGGCGATTTTCTCGAACCTTGCGCGGATCGTCGCAGGTATTCACCCCCAGATTTAGGCTTTCGTAGGGGGATGAGCTGACGCCACCACTGCGTTGGGTAAAGCCGTGCACCCAGCCACGACGATCCCACTCGGGGTGGGTCAACCACATGCCCGAAACACCTCGATGAGCAGCGCCATATCGTCTGGCGGGGGGGCGGTGAAGGTCAGGCGTTCGCCGCTGACGGGATGATCGAACCCCAAGGTTTGGGCGTGTAGGGCCTGGCGGGGGAAGTGCTGAATGAGGTCGCGCTGCGCCTCGTCGGCATTGGCTGGAATGCGGGGGGCAAAGCCGTACACCGAATCGCCCACTACCGGATGTCGGATGTAGCGGGCGTGCACCCTGATTTGGTGGGTCCGGCCACTGCCCAGCACCGCCTCGACCAGCGCGGCGGTCGACCACTGCTCTTTACAATAGAAGGTGGTCAGGGCGGGACGGCCATCCTCGCGCACCGTCATGCGCATCCGGTCGAGCGCATGACGCCCGATGGGGGCATCGACCTTGCGCATTACCGGCACCTCACCATGCAACACGGTCAGGTAACGCCGCTCGATGGTGTGATTTGAAAATTGACGCGAAAGCTTGCGGTGGGCCGGATCGTTGAGGGCCACCACCATCACCCCCGAGGTATCGAGGTCGAGGCGGTGAACAATGCCGGGGCGGTCGACACCGCCGATGTTCGAGAGCCCCCCACCCTGGTTTCGCGCCCAATAAAGCAGGCGGGCGGCTAAGGAGTCGATCTCTTGTCCCGCGCCGGGATGGACCACCAACCCGGCCGGTTTCACCACCACCACCACATCGGCGTCGGCATACAGGATATCGAGGGGGCGATCACTCGGAGCAAGGAACCAAGGTTGAACCTCGGGCACCTCGACCACCCAAGACTCCCCTACCTCGGCCACTTTGACGCTGCCTTTGACCGGCTGTCCCGATGGGTCGAGCACCGCCCCCTCTTTGATGAGCTCCTGCACACGACTGCGGGAGAACGCCTCAAGGTGGGCTGCCAACACTGCGTCGATACGCCGTCCGACGTCGGCCTCTTCGGCAACAACCTCGTAACGGCTCACGATGCTTGCGGCTCGGTGGGGGCAACAGGGGCAGGCGCTGCCTCGGCGGCCCCTGCTCCGCCGCCGGTTTCAGCCGCGCCCGCAGCCGCCGAACTGCCACTGCCGCGACGTCCCCGACGACGACGGGGACGAGCCCCTTTGGTCGGCTCCTTTTCACCCTCTCCGCTCGAAACCCCCTCTTGTTCGGTCGCCTGTTGGCTTTCGCCGGTTCCCGTTTTGTTTGCGGGCGCTTTCTTGGGTGCCCGCCGCTTGGGGGCCGCTTGGGGGGGGGAATTCTCCTTCGGAGCCTCCTCTTTGCGCTCGGAGGACTTCAATGCCGGTTTACGGCGACGGGGGGCTCGTTTGCGGGGTGCTGCCTCTGGCTCGGCAGTGCTCTCGACAATCTCTGCTGCGATGTCGGTGCCGACTTGGCTCGTTTCAAGGGGCGCTTCGACCACCGCTTCGATGTCGGGCTCAAAGAGCTCCGGTTCCTGTGCTTTGTCGGTCGAGGATTCCATCCCCCAGGAGGGGATCTCCATCTCTTGCAGCAGGCGTGCGAAGAACCCCAATCCACCGGGATTGGCCTCGTTGCTCGGGGCCGCCATGGGGGCCGAACGTCCTCCACGCCGACCTGCGGCGGGGGCCGGGTTTTCGGCTGCGGCCTTGGCTGCGGGGACCACTTGAGTCTGCGGCTGATCCTTGGCGGCAGCGGGACGTTCGGTCCGCTCTTTGGGGGCGTTGACGACGCCGCTACGGCGCTCCCGGTCGATTTCGAAGCCGTGTGTCTCGGCGCGATGCGGATCCACCGCCACCAGGAATTTCAGGTCGTATTGCTCCTGAATCCGGTCGATCTCGCTGCGCTTTTCATTAAGCAGGTAGACGGCGGTATCGGCATCGGTGGCCAGGGTCAACTGGGTATAGCGACCGCTACGGGCCTCGGTTTCGATGGCCCGCAACTGGGCCAAAGCCCGGGCGGCGGGAATTTGAACCGTCCCGGTCCCCCGACAGTGGGGGCAAGCGCGGGTGCGGGCCTCGTGCACGGCGGGGCGCAGACGCTGCCGGGTCATTTCAAGCAAACCGAAGGCGCTGATCTTGCCGAATTGCAACCGCGCCTTGTCGGTCTCCATGGCCTCTTCCAACGCTTTTTCGACGTTCTTGATGTGCTCCTTGCCCACCATATCGATGAAGTCGATGACCACCAGACCGCCGATGTCGCGCATACGCAGCTGCTTGGCGATGACCTTGGCAGCCTCAAGGTTGGTCTTGTAGGCGGTCTCCTCGATGCCGTGTTCCTTGGTCGATTTGCCGGAGTTGATGTCGATGGCGGTGAGCGCCTCGGTGGCATCGAAAACGATGGAGCCGCCTGAGGGGAGTTTGACGGTGCGTTGGTGGATGATATCGAGCTTGGCTTCGATGCCGAATGCCTGGAATAGCGGCCCATTACCCTTGTAGCGCTGCACCACCTTGGCAGCCTTGGGCATGATCGCCTTCATGTAGTCCTTGGCATCGCGGTAGAGCACCGGGTCGTCGATGAGGATCTCTTCCATCTCCTCGTTGTAGTACTCCCGGATCGCCCGAATCACCGGCGAGGACTCCATGTGCAGCAATGCCGCACCCTTGGTTTCATCCCGGTTTTTTTCGAGTCCGCGCCATAAACGCAGCAGGTAATCAAGATCGCGTTTGATCTCTTTTTCGGGCTGATCCAACCCGTTGGTGCGCACGATGATCCCCATGCCTTCGGGGATTTCGAGGCTGGCGATGATCTCTTTCATCCGCTTGCGCTGTCCGGTGGTCTCGGCTTTGCGTGAAACCCCGACCCGATCCGACATGGGGGTCAGCACCAGATACCGCCCTGCCAGCGACAGATAGGTGGTCAGGCTCGCCCCTTTGGTCCCCCGCTCCTCTTTTACCGTCTGGATCAAGAGTTCTGTGCCGTTGGCAATCGCCTCTTGAATGCGGGGACGCTTCTTGGGATCGACCCCCTTGCGGTAGTAAAAGGGATGGATTTCACCGAAGGGGAGGAAACCGTGGCGGCGTCCGCCATATTCGACGAAGGCCGACTGCAGGGAGGGTTCGACCCGGACCACCTTGGCTTTGTAGATGTTGCCTTTGGTCTGGATGTGGTCGGCGGGTTCGATTTCAACGTTGAGGAGTTCGTCGCGTTCGGTATCGACGATTGCCAGGCGCAGCTCTTCCGGGTCGGCCTGGACCAGCATTTTGGTGGTCATACGTGGATGTTCTTTCCTTGGGTCGATCTTCGAACGGAACGCCTCCGATGCGTACCGACTTCACGACCGATCCCTTGATGGTTATTGAATGTTTGCGGTTCGGACCAACCGGCCTCCAGCCGATCATGTTCCAACCCATGTTTGTGGGATGCCGTCCAAAAGGGCCACCTGTGGAACCCCTTCTCGGCATCGAACCAGCTGGTTTACCCCCATCCCCGGATGCACCCGTTCGGCTGACGCATGACGCGCTGGACTGGATCAATCCACTCGAACCGGGAGTTGTTCATCTTGAGGAGGGAAAATCTTTTGCTGCTTTGCGGGGCAGCATAACACCGAAACGAACCGTTTGGCGAATCGGCCGCGCCGCCGGACAGGGGGGCCATCACCCCCGGCCGGTTGCGCGACCGTCGGTTCACCACACGTTGCAACCGCTCGCACGAGGGGCGCGGTTGCCTCAAGCCAAACCGGACGCTCCAGGGTCCATCCACCCTGAAGCGCGACCATCCTCAGTCGGCTTGTCGACGCAGGAAGGTCGGCACATCCAGGGGATCCTCGACCGGCAGCTCGGGGTTGTTGTGCACCGCCCCACTGCGGGTACGCCGAGGGACATGCGTCCCCCCCTGACGGATGATGGTCGGGGTGTCGATGCTGGGCTGGGCCGGATGGGCACCAAAGGTGCCGGTTGCCCGCTCCTGCTGGGGCGCCGGACGCTCGACCGTCACTGGACGCATGCGACGCAGCTCCCCCTGACCGATCCCAGCGGCGACCACCGTCACCCGCACCAACTCGGGAGGCATGGTGTCGTCATAGACCAGACCCTGAATAATCTTGGCCGAGCCTCCCGCCGCCTGCTCAATGTAGGTGACCGCATCGCTGAATTCGTGCAGCCCCAGGTATTCCGGGTTGGCGGTGACGTTGTACAGCACCCCCTGACACCCCTTGATGTCGATGTCTTCGAGCAGAGGGTGCTTGAGCGCCTGAATGGTGGCCTGGAGCATCCGATCCTCACCCTGCGCCTCACCGATCCCCATGATCGCCTTGCCCCGGTCTTTCATCACCGCCCGGACGTCGGCGAAGTCCAGGTTCATATGCCCTTCGGACTGAATCAGATCAACGATCCCCTTCACCGCGTTGAAGAGCACCCCGTCGACGTAAAACAGGGAATCGCGCACGGTCGCGTTGCGGGGCATGACCGAAATCAGCCGCTGGTTGGGGATGGCAATCAGGGTGTCGACCCGCTCCTCAAGATCGGCGATCCCCTGCTTGGCGATCTCGTTGCGTTTGCCCCCCTCGTGGACAAAGGGGATGGTGGCGACCCCCACCGTGAGGGCCTCTTGGCTGCGGGCGACCTCGGCGACAATGGGGGCGGCGCCGGAACCGGTCCCCCCCCCCATGCCGGCGGCGACGAAGACCATGTCGGCCCCCTCCAGCGCGTCGGCGATCAGGGCTCTGGCCTCCTCGGCCGCTTTACGCCCCACCTCGGGGTTCATGCCGGCCCCCAGACCGCGGGTCAGTTCGTCGCCCAGGTGGATTTTTTTGGCCGCCTTGGAGCGGCGCAAATCCTGGACATCGGTGTTGGCGACGATGAATTCCACCCCCATTACCCCCCGCTCGATCATGGTGTTGACGGCATTGCATCCCGCGCCTCCAACCCCGATGACCTTAATGCAGGCGGGCGAACGTGGTGCAACGTCGGCCTCCCCGATGCTGTTGTCGAATTCGATGGCCATGTCGATCCTCCTCTACCGATCGTTTGTTCGGGGGGTCTCCCCCAGACTTCGGCGCCGATGGGAGCGCCAAAAACGGTTTATTGATTAACTGCCCGGCCTCTTCCGGTCCGGTTTAAAAAAGCTCTTCGATCCACTGCCGCATCCGACCGATCAGGCCGGTTTTTTCTCGCCGTCCCCGCGACGATCCCCGGGGGAACAGCGCCTGCTGCTCGGCGGCCCGCTGCTTGGCGGCGTGTAACAAAAGGCCGGTACCGGTGGCATGGATGGGGGTGTTGACCACATCCTTAAGCCCCCCGACGTAGCGCGGTTTGCCCATACGCACCGGACGACCCAGGACATCCTCGGCCAGCTCCACACACCCCGGCATCTGGCTGGCGCCACCGGTGAGCACCACCCCCGAGGCGATCAAATCGCCATAGCCCGAGGACTCGATCTCGTGGCGGACCAGCTCGAAAAGCTCCTCCAGTCGCGCCTCGATGATTGAGGCGAGCACATGGCGGGAGATCTGCCGGCTGACCCGATCGCCGACGCTGGGAACCTCGATGCCGATGTCCTCCCCCTCCCCCAATCCCTCGACGGTGGCGATGCCGTACTGCACCTTGATTTTTTCGGCCTCCAGCATCGGAGTCGAAAGCCCCACGGCGATGTCGTTGGTGACATGCGCCCCGCCGACCGCCTTCACCCCGGTGTGGCGCAGGGCGCCGTTGGTGAAGATGGCGATGTCGGTGGTGCCACCGCCGATGTCGACCACACAAACCCCGAGTTCACGCTCGTCTTCGGTCAATACCGCCATCGCCGAGGCCTTTTGCTCCAGCACGATGTCCTCCACATCGAGGCTACAGCGCTGGCAGCACTTGATGATGTTGTCGACCGAGGTCACCGCCCCGGTGACGATGTGGACGTGGGCTTCCAGGCGGGTTCCGGCCATTCCCACTGGCTCGGTGATTCCATCCTGTTCGTCGACGATGAACT
>Ga0210027_1002898_pt1 | contig 14313 bp, 12 predicted proteins | sample CryGeymeta201510_FD_183978 | JGI IMG/M metagenome (GOLD analysis project Ga0210027, IMG submission 183978) | Groundwater microbial communities from Crystal Geyser aquifers in Utah, USA - Crystal Geyser metaG 2015-10 (SPAdes) (version 2) | ecosystem: Environmental > Aquatic > Deep subsurface >...
AATCACCCATTGAGAATTAAGGATTTTAGATGAAAAAATTTATAATTGCGCTTGTATTGCTAACTGCGGTTAGTTTTTTTCTTGCAACGTCATCCGGGAAAATTACAAGCGCAGAACTTCTGCCAGATTCAGTAAAAACACTTGAGCCTCTTCCCTACCATTCACAAGAGGAGCAATTAATTAGCACCATTTTGTCGAGATATCATTATCAAAAATTTAAATTGGATGACTCACTATCAGGCGTAATATTTGACCGTTACTTAAAAACTCTTGACGGCGCTAAAAGTTATTTTACCGCCTCGGATATAAATGACCTCGAAAAATACCGCTATAGTTTTGATGATAACATTAACGAGGGTAATCTCGAACCAGCTTATAAAATTTTCAATCTCTTTAGAGACAGACTTCGTGAAAGAATAAAATTTATTGACAAGCTTCTCGATAACGAATTCGATTATACACAAGATGAAGTTCTCATAGTCGATCGGGAAAATTCTACCTGGGCTGCTGACAATGCAGAATTAAATGAACTCTGGCGAAAGAGAATAAAAAATGATGCGCTCTCAAGAAAACTTAACGGTGAAACCTGGGATAAAATTGCTTCTAATCTTAAAAAACGATATCAGAATTTTGAGAGAACAATTATTCAATATAACAGTGAAGATGTTTTCCAGCTTGTAATGAATGCTTATACGGAATCGATTGACCCGCATAGTAATTATTTATCTCCAATTACTTCAGATAATTTTAAGATCGATATGACCCGCTCGCTCGAAGGAATCGGCGCACAGTTACAGACTGAAGACGAGTATACAAAAGTTGCGGAAATTATTGTCGGCGGACCGGCGCACAAAGCTGGAGAATTGAAAAGAGACGACAGAATAATAGGCGTTGCACAGGGCGAGGATGGCGAAATGGCGGATGTCATCGGTAAAAAAATTAATGATGTAGTTAGCTTGATAAGAGGAAAAAAGGGAACAACTGTGCGTCTGCAGATACTCCCTGCTGCCGACGGTGTAAATGCAGTTCCAAAAGAAATTATAATTGTACGGGAGAGAATAAAACTTGAAGAACAGTCAGCCAAAAAAGAGATAATTAACATTGAAAATAGAAGCGTGAATTACAGTCTGGGTGTAATTTCAATTCCGGCATTTTATCTTGATTACGAAGGTCAGCAGAAAGGCTTAAAAGATTTTAAAACAACAACCGGCGATGTTCGAAAACTTTTAAAAGAATTAAAAGAAGAAAAAGTTGACGGAGTTATTATTGACTTAAGAAATAACGGTGGCGGTTCTTTAAACGAAGCAATCGAACTTACCGGTTTATTTATTAAAGATGGACCCGTAGTGCAAGTAAAAAATTCGGACGGCGTTGTTGATGTTGCTGATGACCCGGACCCGGATGAAGTATACAGCGGTCCGCTCGCGGTTCTTGTGAATAGATTCAGCGCATCTGCTTCAGAAATTTTTGCCGGAGCAATACAGGATTATCAGCGCGGAATTATTATTGGAGAACAAACTTTCGGTAAGGGCACCGTCCAAAATTTAATTGACTTGAATAGGTTGATGCGCCGGAACGATCAAAAGATGGGACAGGTTAAATTAACAATTGCAAAATATTATAGAATTACCGGCGGAAGCACACAGCATCTTGGCGTTGTTCCACATATAGAATTTCCAAGCGCCTTCGATGCGAAAGAGTTTGGCGAAAGCGCTCAACCCAATGCGCTGCCATGGGACCAAATAGCCGCTGCCGATTATAAACTTGCCGGTCAAATTGAAAATTTATTACAAGTTCTTTTAAATAATCATAATCAAAGGATGGCGCAAAGCGCCGAGTATAGTTACTTGATTGAGGATATTAATGAATATAAAGAGCAGCGGGAAAAAAAGACTATTTCGCTGAATGAAGAAGTTCGTAAAAAAGAAAAAGAGGATCTTGAAGAAAATAGATTTCAGCGGGAAAATGAGCGCCGGAAAATTAAAGGAATAAAACTATTAGATAAAGGAGAAAAAATTCCTCCGGCAGATGAGAAAGATGATTTTTTGTTAAACGAGGCAGGACATATATTGATCGATTTAATAAAACTATCTGTTGGTTAAAAATTAATAAGTCATCTTACGCAATATGCTATTTAAATTTTGTTGAGGCTGTCCCAAAAGTTAAAAAAGTCATTGTCCGTTAGCTAACGGATCTTCGAGTGAAGCAATCTGATTCATTTGTTGAGATTGCTTCTCCCGCAATGCGGGATCGCAATGACTTTTCTCTGGTGTCATTGCGAACGAGTCTTCGAGTGAAGCAATCTTTTGTTTTTAATTCAAAATTGAGATCACTTCATCCGGCAGCCGCCAATCCGCTTAACATGAGTTAGTAAGTCATCTTACACAAGACAAGAGATGACATCTTTAAGAAAGATGTCATCTCTAAATAAAAAATTAACCGGTTCTTAAATGTCAAACTTGATTCCCTGTGCAAGGGGTAATTGAGTTCCATAATTTATTGTATTTGTTTGCAGGCGCATGTAAAGTTTCCATGCCTCAGAACCGGATTCGCGTCCGCCGCCGGTTTCTTTTTCGCCTCCAAACGCACCGCCTATCTCAGCGCCTGATGTACCAATATTTACATTTGCTATTCCGCAATCGGAGCCGGCTGCAGATAAAAATTCTTCAGCTTCTCGCATGTTATTTGTAAATATAGATGATGATAACCCCTGCACAACACCATTTTGCAGAGCAATTGCATTTGTTACAGTGCCCCTATATTTAATCAAATATAATATCGGGGCAAAAGTTTCCTCTTGAACGATCGGGTAATTATTTTCAGCTTCTACAATTGCAGGCTGAACGTAACATCCTGATCCGTACGATTCGCCGCTTAAATTTTCACCGCCATATATTACTTTGCCACCGGCTTCTTTTACTTCTTTAAGAGCTTTTTGAAAAGCGGTAACCGCATATTTATCTATCAAAGGACCTACATGATTTTTTTCATTTAATGGATCTCCAATTTTTAATCCACTGTAAGCTTTGACCAACGAATCTTTTACTTTGTCGTAAATTGATTCATGAACAATCAAACGACGTGTGCTTGTGCATCTTTGCCCTGCAGTACCAACAGCGCCAAACACTACAGCGGGCATCGCCATTTTTAAGTCAGCGTCGGGAGTCATTATGATTGCATTGTTTCCGCCAAGTTCAAGAATTGTGCGTCCAAATCTACGCTGTACAACTTCGCCAGCATGCCTACCGACTTTTGTTGAACCGGTAACCGAAATTAATGGAATCCTTTTATCATTCAATAATTTTTCGCCAATTGTTGCACCTCTGCCAATAATGAGATTAAATAAGCCTTCCGGTAAATTATTTTCCTTAATAACCTGTGCGATAATATTTTGAGTTGCTATTGCAGATAGAGGAACTTTTGATGATGGTTTCCACAAATTAGAATCGCCGCAAACAGTCGCAAGCATTGCATTCCAAGACCAAACTGCAACCGGAAAATTGAAAGCAGAAATTGTTGCGACTACTCCAAGAGGATGATATTGATCGTACATTCTGTGCATAGGTCTTTCACTTGCCATCGTGTGTCCGTAAAGTTGACGTGACAACCCGACTGCAAAATCGCAAATGTCTATCATCTCCTGAACTTCTCCCATTCCCTCCTGCAAAGATTTTCCCATTTCATAAGATACAAGTGTGCCGAGCGGTCTTTTAAATTCTCTCAGTTTTAAACCTATTTGACGAACAATTTCTCCACGCTTGGGCGCCGGCACAGTTCGCCAGTAATTAAATGCTTCAACTCCCTTTTCGAGAATGTGCTCATAATCTGCTTCAGAGCACTGGTAAACGCTTGCTATAAATTTACCGTTTGTCGGAGAATAAATCTTCAACTCTCCCTCGGTACTCGTTTCAAGCCATTTCTGACCGGTTGAACAGCCGAAATTTTTTTCTTTGATGCCTAACTGTTTTAAGAATTCCATACTGACTCCTTTGATTAAAGTTTAATTTGTTCGATAATGTTTTTTAAATAAATATTGCGCATTTTGTTTTCAATGTCCACCTGTATGTCTGAAAACAAATCGAGAAAAAATCCATTCATTTTCCTAACCGGCTCCATTCCGCTGCCGTTCACTTCATTAACGTCCAGGTAAAATGCTTTTCTATCTTCAATTGCACAATAAATTTCTTGAAGATGAAGATGTTCCGGCTTTTTAACTAATAAAAATCCGCCGGTTGTGCCTTGAGTGCTTTTGACTATACCATTTTTTACAAGCAATGATAAAGTCTGGCGGAGCTTTGAAGCATTTGTTCCAATTGCTTCGGCAATTTTAACACTGCTTTGCGGTGCGGGATCTGTTTCCGCCAAAAAATATAACGCTTTTACCGCCGTTGATAGTTTTTTTGATGCCGACATAAATAATTTTATAAATCTGTTACACATAGTGTAACCAATATAAAGACAAAATGCAAATTCTTCATAAAATTTTTAGTACACTAATATAGAGATTGAATAATGAGCGGGAAATAGTTACTTTTATTGCAGAAGAATAAGGATATTATGTTCAGCTTTATAATTTTTTACAAACAAACAGGGTTCAAAGAACTTCGAAGCTATCTTGTATCCCGCTTCGAAAACGTATTCTAATACTTACTCCATTTTATTTACATCTCAAATTATTTTTTTCATTTTATACTTAACCTGGAGGTAAGTCCAATGTATAACACCAATTTAACCAATATAGATGAAGCTATAAATTTCAATTGTCATATTCCTGCCGATAAAGTTCACGAAACAATCGGTAAATATATGCTAGCCGATGGTTTTGATATCGTTCTTGATATTCATAAAAGCCAGGGGACTAAAATAATTGATGAAAAGACCGGTGAAATATATTTCGATCTATTCACATTCTTTGCATCTAATGCTCTCGGAATGAATCATCCAAAATTAAATAATCCCGAAGTTATTGAAGAACTTGGTCGGGCTTCTGTAAACAAACCTTCGAATTCTGACATCTACACGACCCAGATGGCGGAGTTTGTTGATATGTTTGCACGTGTTGCAAAACCAGATTATATGAAACACCTTTTTTTTATATCTGGTGGTGCACTTGCAGTCGAGAATGCACTTAAAGTAGCATTCGATTGGAAAGTTCAGAAAAATTTTGAAAAAGGTTATAAAGAAGAAAAGGGACATAAAGTTATTCACTTCAAAGAAGCCTTTCACGGAAGAAGCGGATATACTCTCTCTTTAACTAATACAGAGTCTAACAAAATTAATTACTTCACAAAATTTGACTGGCCAAGAATCGTAAATCCCAAAATAACTTTTCCTCTCGAACAGCATCTTGATGAAGTTATCAAACTTGAAGAAAAAGCAGTAAGTGAAATTTATGAAGCTATTAAAAATAATCGTGATGATATTGCGGCGATTATTATTGAACCTATTCAAGGTGAAGGCGGCGATAATTTCTTTCGTAAAGAATTTTTCTTGAAACTTCGTCACATTGCTGATGAAAATGAAATTTTTCTAATATTCGATGAAGTTCAAACCGGTTTCGGATTAACAGGTAAATTTTGGGCATCAGAATACTATGTGAAACCGGATATAATTTGCTTTGGAAAGAAAGCTCAAGTATGCGGGATAATGGTTTCGGAGAGAGTTGATGAAATAAAAAATAACTGTTTTAAAGTTTCAAGCAGAATAAATTCTACATGGGGTTCTAATTTTGTTGATATGGTTAGAGCAAAGCATATTTTGCGCATAATAGCTGAAGATAACCTCGTTGAAAATGCAAGGGTGCAGGGAGAATATCTCCTTTCTCAACTTCACAAATTGGAAAGTGAATTTCCACAGTTAATTAGCGGTGCACGGGGACTTGGTTTAATGTGCTCATTTGATTTTGCAGATACTAATATTCGAAACCGGTTTAGAGAATTAGCTTATAAAGAAAAATTAATGATTCTTGGCTGCGGTAATAGATCAATACGATTTAGACCGGCTTTGACAATTTCAAAAAATGAATTGGATGAGGGCTTGAATATTGTTAAAAAAGTTCTCAATTTAATGTCGTTAAATAACAATTAATAATTACACTACTTGCAAATGCGGCTCCGCAGTGGAGCCGCTATTATTTTAAAGGCAGCTTTTGGAATCAGCGCTCTATATAGTAAGCACTCCTATTGGTAATTTAAAAGATATTACTCTTCGGGCAATTGAAGTTTTAAAAGATATTGATTTTGTTGCATGCGAAGACACCCGCGTCACCTCATTTCTTCTCTCCCAATACGAAATAAAAAAAGAATTAATATCACTTAATGCAGTAAATGAAAATAAAAAATTAGATTATGTATTAAGCCGTATAGAGCATGGAGAATCGTGCGCTTTGTGCTCGGATGCAGGAACACCGGGCATTTCAGATCCCGGAGTGAGGTTGATTTCCGCTGCTATTAGAAGACAGCTCACAGTCATTCCAATTCCGGGTGTAACAGCAGCAATTGCAGCCATATCCGCAAGCGGCTTACCTACTGATTCATTTCTTTTTGAAGGTTTTCTTCCACAGAAGAAAGGACGACAAAAAAAGCTAAAAGAGTTGAGCGAAATTGACAAAACAATAATACTTTACGAATCTACTTATAGAATTGAAAAATTGCTTGAAGAATTAAATGAGCATATGCCGCATCGACAAATTACCGTTGCAAGAGAACTGACTAAAAAATTCGAAGAATTTTGGCGTGGTAAACCGGGAGATCTATTGGAGCAGCTAAAAGATCGGACAACGAAAGGTGAATTTGTTGTCATCATCTCTCCTTTATCTTGGCGGGAGCATATTTAATTCGGTGTCTTTTTAGACAAAAATATTTATAACACCGCTGTGCTAAACACCCCACTGTTGTAAGTTTTTCCTCCTATTTGAGTAAAACCATAATTCTTAGAATTTATTATTATATAATCTAATAACCTGCGCTAATTGCTTCCTATAATTATAATTAGCTTTATTTATTTGTACAGTTTTATCCTCCTATCCAACATATTTGAAATGCTTGAGTGTTACCGAAATAAATATAAATTACAATAAACATTTTCCAACCCAAAGAAATATTCTTCCACTTTAGTTTTAATTTTCGATTGTAAACCCAAATTGATTAATTTAACATTCAGTTTTATTTGATTAATCAAAGGAGCATATCTTAAAAGAATCAGTAACATGTTTAACAAAACATCTGATTACGGGAGAAAATAAAATTAGGCGAAGGTAAATTTCCCCTCACCTAATTATAATCAATCTTCGGAAGAATAATCTACCAGGCATTTAACCGGGACTTCTTTAATCTTATCTCTGCCGTTGAGGAAAGAAAGTTCAACGATAAATAATGCTTGCACTACTTCCCCACCTAGTTTATTAATTAAATTTACTGCAGCGCGTGCAGTTCCTCCCGTGGCTAACAAATCATCGTGCAGTAAAACTTTTTCACCAGGTAAAATTGCATCTTTATGAATTTGAATTGAATCAGTTCCATATTCGAGTTCGTATGTTTCGGTTAAAGTCTCCGCAGGCAGTTTACCAGGTTTACGGATGGGAATGAAACCAGCGTTTAACTTTTGCGCTAGTAATGCGCCGAATATAAAACCGCGCGATTCAATTCCGACAACCTTGTCAATCTTCAAGTCTTTTACAGATTCATAGAGACTTTCAAATGTTTTTTGCATTGCTTCCGGATTTTTCAAGATAGTTGTTATATCCCTGAACATAATTCCCGCTTTTGGAAAATCCTTAATATTACGGATAAATTTTCTTAAATCTTCATTCATGTAAACCTCTTTATTTTTTTAGAATTTTTTTTAATCCTTCTTTAAAATCTTCTGACGAACGGCTGATTACATTTAATCTTAAACAATAATCAACAGCATTTTCAACGCTCAAACAAGAAATTGAACTAATCATTCTTTTCGTCATCTTCATACTCTGGAGAGAATTAGAACCAAGCTCAGATGCAAATTCTATACTCCTTTCAAGCGCGTTATCGGCAGTAATATCAGCTAAACCGATTTTTTCAGCTTTTCCTGCATTAATGACTTCTCCGCTTAACAAAAGCGCTTTTGCTTTCCCTTCGCCAATTTTTTTTACTAAAAAAACTGAAACAATAGCCGGAATAAAACCGATCTTCACTTCGGAATAACCAAACTTAGCATTTATTTTATCTGCAATAATATAATCACATGCAGTTGCTAAACCACAACCGCCGGCAATTGCAGAACCGTTAACAGCTGCAATAACAGGCAAAGGGAAATTGTAAATCATTAAAAATAACTCCGCAAGCGATTTAGAATCATCTTCGTTTTGCACTGAAGAATATTTTTGCAAATCATGGAGGTATGCTAAATCTGCACCCGCACAAAAACTTTTGCCGCTGCCAGTAATTATTAATGCGGTTAAACCTTTATCGTTTTTTAATTCGATTAGTTTGGTTTTCAATTGTTTAACAAGTTCGGGATGAAGAGCGTTTCTTTTTTCAGGTCTGTTGAGTGTAATTATGCCCGTATTATTTCGTTTTTCAAATAAAATCATTTCACAAGTCTGTTTGTTATTTTTCTTTTTAGAAACTTTTTAAATTTATCAAACTCAAAACAATTTATAACTTCTTCTTTTTGAAGTCCGCCTTTACGCCCCATTTTAATTCCATACCGAAGCAAATCTAACTCATCGATTGAATGAGCGTCCTGATTTATGGAAAATAAGCATCCCTTCTCTCGTGCATAATAAATCATACGCCAATCAATATCAAGCCGCTGGGGGTTGGAATTCAGTTCGATTGCAACACGATTAGCTGCGCAGGCATCAATTATTTTTTCTATTTCAAATTTGTAGGGTTCACGCGCAAGCAGCAGCCTGCCCGATGGATGACCAAGTACATCTGTATGCTCGTTTTCAATCGCTTTAATTATACGTCTTGTCATTTCGGCTTCAAGCATATTAAAACGTGAATGCACCGAGGCTACAATAAAATTAAAGTTGTTTAAGAAATCAGTGCTGAAGTCAAGTTCCCCGTTTTGAAGAATATCGGATTCGATTCCCTGCAGAATTGGGAAATTTAATTCCTCCGAAATTTTCTGTGCGTCTTCTTTCTGCTGGATTACTCTTTCCTCGGTAAGCCCGTTTGCATAAAATGCTGTTTTACTATGGTCGCACACAACCGCAAATGAATAACCGAATTCTTTTGCCGCTGAAATCATTTCGGAAAATGTATTTCTGCCGTCAGAATAATCTGTATGAAAGTGCAGCATGCCTTTAAATTCTTTCAGAGTGAGATTGGAATTTTCACGAAAAGAAACCTCTGCTTCAAAATATTCCTTTTCCCGCATCTCTGGAATAACATATTCGTGATTTACGGACTCAAATATTTCTTCTTCGGTCTCCCCTTCAAAATTATTTTCAACCAGATTTAACTGACTTAAAAAATAATCCGAACCAGTCGTGGTCAGCAATACACTGGCAAATTCACTTTCTGTTTTTACAAAGTGAACTGTTACTGGAATAGCATACTCTACATCAAGTAAAATTTTGTTCAAATCGGTTTTATAAGAAAAGACTTCTTTTAGTTCAATAAAAAATTCGGCTTCATCTCTGATATTAGCGACAAAATCAATTGCAGAAACAACCTCAGCACCTCTTCGCAGTTCGCCGGAAAGCTCAACCTTTTGTACTGAATTTAGGTTTCTTAATTTGTTCAAAATTTCTTCGGCTAATTTATTACCCACATTCAGCCGGACGAACTTGCTATATATCTTTAGTTTGTTTATCTCTTCCAATATTTTTTTTTGTGTGGTTTCACCAAATCCTTTTAGAAGCATTATTCTATTTTCTTTACAGGCTTGTTCCAATTCCCCAATATTTGTTATTTCGAGTTTATCATATAACTGCTTAATTTTTTTTGCGCCAAGACCTCTGATTTTGAGTAGTTCTTCAATGCCTTCAGGAATTTCTTTCTTAAGGGAGTTTAAAAGTTCAGATTCTCCTTTTTCAAAATATTCATAAAGTACTGTTTGTAATCCCTTACCGATGCCTTTAATTTCATTAAGCTTTTTTTCTTCAATAATATTTTGAAAATCTCCTTCGAGTCGGCTGATAACTATTGCGCCGTTGCGAAATGCTCCAATTTTAAATGGGTTTTCACTTTTAAATTCCATTATATCAGCAATTGAGTTTAGTAGATTTACAGAGCTTTTTTTATCGGGCATAATTAAAATATTTGAGTATATATAAAATTTGAAAATATGTTGAGAAAGTGCCGAGTAGTGCACCGGCTAATACCTGAAAAAGTGTATGGCAATTTAATTTAACTCTCGACCATCCAGTCATCAACAAAATAAAACCAAGAACTAATGCGAAATTTATATTAACAAATGATACTGCTGCCATGGGTCCTGCAACGCCCATTGCATGTGCGCTAATCTTCCAATGACGGTTTATGAGCGCCGTTAAAAGTGTGTTTGAAATATAGCAAAACCAGAGGGCTATTGAAATAATGTGAGCGTTAAAAAATATAAGCGCTAAGAGTCCGCCGAAATAAAATAATACCGCAATAAGAAACGGAAATGTTCTTTCCTCTTTTATTGTTGCATCCACGTCCACAATTTTTCCCCGCCTCCTCATGTAAACAAATAAAACTATAGGAAGAATAAAACCAAAAATTAAAGCGATAGCAAAAACTATTATTGATTTTTCAATTCTGTTTTCAAGCGAGAATGCAAAATAAAAGAAAACAATTACGGTTAAAGATGGCGGGACAAATAAAGTGGAAAATAAACGTGCGAGTTTGTTGTAAATATTAGTAATTGCCATAATAGCGCTTACTCAAGAACTAATTTATGATTTTGAAGCTCATCAAGATAATTAAGCAAATAATCTTCAACAGAGTTATAATCTAAAAGCGTCATCATAGCTTGCCTTGTTTTAGAAGCATTGTATAATCCTTTTAAGTAACCCGAATAAAATTTTCTATGCTCAAGAATGGCTCTTCTTTCACCTTTTACTTTTGTTGCCAATTGAAGATGTCGCAAACATGTTTTTATTTTTATTTTATCATCGATAACTCCGGAAATGGATCCAACATTCATCAGTTCTTTCGCATCATGAAAAATCCACGGATTACCGATAGCGCCGCGCGCTATCATCACTCCATCCGCGCCTGTTTGATCGAATGCGAGCTTAACATCATTTGCAGACATAACTCCTCCGTTAAGTACAACAGGGATGTTTACAACTTCTCTAACTTTCGGTATCCACGTCCAATCAGCATCTCCCTTATGCCCTTGCTTCCTTGTGCGGCAGTGAACAGTTAAGGCTTTTGCCCCAGCATCTTCCATTCGTTTTGCTACTTCTATAATCAAGATTGTATCGTCATCCCATCCGATTCTTGTTTTTACGGTCACGGGGAGTGAAACAGACTTTACTACTTCTGTAACCATTTTTTGCATATACGGCGGATCTTTTAACAATGCAGAACCTGCACCGCAGCCAACAACGTTTTTAACCCAACAGCCTGCGTTTATATCTATCAAATCGGGATGTTCTGCCTCCGCAATTATGGCTCCACCAACCATCGACTCGATACTGCTTCCATAAATCTGAATACCGACCGGTCTTTCTTCCTCAATAATTTTAAGTTTGTCGTGAGTTTTTTCAGAAGCCCTTACAAGTCCCTCGCTATTCACAAACTCAGTATAAACAACATCCGCCCCAAGTTCTTTACAAATTAGACGGAAGGAGACATCGGTTATATCCTCCATCGGAGCAAGTAAAATGGCTTTTTCTATTTCAACTTTTCCAATCTTAAACATATTCTTTAATCCAAGTTTGCCGGTTCTTTAATTTCATTAATCAGTAATTTTTCATCTCCACGAAGAATCTTTGGAAGATAAAATATACTTATCAAAAGAATTAACAATGTAAAAAGCGCTCCTGTTAAGAATGGGAATTGATAACCTAAAAATTCAAATGCAAAACCACCCCAGAGCGGACCAAGCATTCGTGCGAATGCCGATAACGATTGATTAATACCAAGCGTAACCCCCTGTTCAGATTCCGAAGTTACTTTAGAAATCATACTTAATAATGTTGGCTGAAGCGTACCAGTTCCGAATGATAAAACTGTTACGATTATAGCGAGCCAAAAAAAACTTCCTCCATAAGGCATCAAACCAAGACCGACAATCATGAACAACGAACCAAAAATTATAAGTTTCTTATCATTAACATATTTTGAAATGTAATTTAACAAACCACCCTGCACAATGGCGGACATTAATCCAATTATACCATACATGTAACCATTCTGTAAATCTGTGAATCCGTAAATCTTGTATCCCAGAAGCGCAAAAGTGCCGTAAATATTTGCAACTGAAAATGTGAGAATAAAAAACAAAACAACAAGTATAGCAAGTAAAGGTTTACTAAAAACTTTTTTAAAACTATTGACATCAAAAAGTTTTCTTTTTCTTATCTGTTTATTTTTTTGTTTTAATGATTCTGGCAGTAAAAGTAATGTTAGAACAAAGGCAAGTATGGAAAAACCGCCGCTTGCAAATCCCGTAACCATATATCCATATTTCGAAAGCAAGCCCCCTATTAAGGGTCCAAACACAAACCCGAGACCAAATGCCGCGCCTATCAATCCCATTCCTTTGGAGCGGTTTTCTTTTGTCGTAATATCAGCAATATAAGCTTGAGCAACTCCGATAGAACTGCCGCCAATGCCGGCAACAATTCTTGAAATTATTAACAAGAGAAAAGATGAAGTAAAAGCAAATATTACATAACCAATTGCGTTTATAAATAAGCTGATTACAATCATCGGTTTACGACCATGTTTATCCGATAGTTCGCCAAAAATAGGATTAAAGAAAAATTGTACGAGTGAATAAATGGCTATGGCAATTCCTATCGCCATTTCATCTACGTGAAGCACTTTGGTTGCAAACGTTGGAAGAATAGGAATAAGAATTCCAAAGCCTAACAAATCGATAAAAACTGTTAAAAAGATTAATGAAAGAGCAGGCTTATTTTTCACTACTCTTTTTCCAACTCTTTACAAACTGCATCTGCAAACTCATTTGTTCCGATGTAATTAGTTTTATTGATATCCTTTGTAACACTATCGCCTTTTTCAATTACAGCCGCAAGGGCTCTGTCAATTTTTCTTCCTTTTTCACTGTCCCCTAAATAATCGAGCATCATAACCGCCGCTAATAACAATGCAGATGGATTGGCAATGTTCATTCCAGCAATGTCAGGTGCAGAACCGTGAACTGCTTCAAATATTGCAACTCCATCGCCAATATTAGCGCCTGGGGCCATTCCAAGCCCGCCCACAAGCCCGGAAGCAAGATCGGATAGAATATCACCAAAAAGATTTGAGGTAACGACACAATCAAATTGATACGGATTCATCACCATCTGCATCGCCATATTGTCGACGATCCGATTGTCATATTCAATATCAGGATAATTTTTTGCAATTTCATCGCCTACGTCTAAAAATAATCCGCTTGTGAATTTTAAAATGTTTGCTTTATGAACAAGAGTAATTTTTTTTCTTTTATGCTTGCGTGCATATTCAAAAGCAAATTTTATAATTCTTTCAGACCCGCGGCGTGTAGTTATACCTATGGTTTCAGCGGCAGACCTGCTGCTGTCTATGTAATGTTCGATGCCCGAATAGAATTCCTCCAAATTTTCTCTGAAGATGATCATATCAATATGGTCAAAATAAAGAGTAGGAATTCCTTTAAATGTTTTTGTGGGTCGTTGATTAACATAAAGTTCAAACTCTTTCCGGAGGGCAACATTTACGCTTCTAAAACCAGTGCCAACGGGTGTAGTTAACGGACCTTTTAGCGCAATTTTATTTCTATCAAGCGATTCGATTACAGCATGCGGCAAAGGATCGTGATATTTTTGAAGAGCGGTTAAGCCGGCTTCGACCACATCCCAATCAATTTCGACGCCTGCATGTTCCAAAATTTTTGTAACAGCTTTTGTTATTTCCGGTCCTATACCATCGCCCGGAATAAGTGTTAGCTTATGCCTCACTAAAGATCTCCGATAAATTTTGTGGAAAAAAGGTGTGCAAATATAAGGAAATATGTGTAGAATATAATTGTAATAAAAAATTACAAAATTGATTATGATAATTGCTCCTTTTGTTTGATTGGAGAATATAGGTTATTTAATTAATCCTTCTTAGATTTGCATAAATTTGTTTACAAAACTAATGCAACAATTGAAAATAAATTTTGAGAAACTCTTACAAT
>Ga0210027_1002927_pt1 | contig 14219 bp, 18 predicted proteins | sample CryGeymeta201510_FD_183978 | JGI IMG/M metagenome (GOLD analysis project Ga0210027, IMG submission 183978) | Groundwater microbial communities from Crystal Geyser aquifers in Utah, USA - Crystal Geyser metaG 2015-10 (SPAdes) (version 2) | ecosystem: Environmental > Aquatic > Deep subsurface >...
TCGTGGATGACTTCATCGTCAACATCGAGGGGGCACGCGCGGTCGGCATGTACGCCATCCAATTTACCCGGCCGGATCAAACGCTGGAGGAATTGAAAAAACTGCTACAAGATCACAGGTGAGCACACCTGACTGGATAATCGAGAATGATCACTAAGGTGACTGTCATTTCAAAAGTGACAGTCACCTCTCAATGTGCTAACTTGAAACACACAACATGAGACTCCTGAGGGTTTTCCTCTCGCAATTTGCCCAAGTCCGCAGGCTGAACCGTCCGGCCAAGCTCTTTCTGCTGGCGCTCTTGCTGGATGGCTTCCTCTTCAGCGGCTGGAACCTGTTCTTCAACTTCTACATCCTGGAAGCCGGATTCGGCCGCGAGTACCTGGGGCTGATCAACGCCATGCCGTCCATCGCCGCGCTGATCTTCGGCGTCCCGATGGGCATGCTCTCCGACCGGATCGGGCGCAAGCGCGCCATGATCCTGGGCTTCACGGCTGCAAACGTGGCGATCATCGTCATGTGCAGCGTGCGCCAGCCGCTGGTCATGCTGGCGATGGCCTTCGTCTGGGGCGTCAGCGGTCAGCTTTACGTGTTGAGCCACGCGCCGTTCATGATGAAGGTCTCCGATGATTCCAGCCGCGACTTGCTGTTCAGCGTCAGCTTCGGCGTCTTCCCGCTGGCCAACACCTTCGGCAACGCCGTGGCAGGTCTGCTCCCTGGCCTGTTCAGCCACCTGTTCGGCGTGGCCGATCACAGTGCGCTGGCTTATCAGGCCGTCCTGCTCACGAGCGTGATTTCCAGTTTCCTGGTGCTGGCGCCGATCGCCTTCATCCGCGAGCCGCAGACCCGGCTGGAGGCCGAGCGAGCCGTCTCGCCACGCGCAAGCAGGCAACCGGTCTGGAGCGTCTTGATCCGCCCCCTGACCCTCAAACTGGCGCTGCCCAATCTGATCACCGGCTTCGGCGCGGCGTTGCTCATCCCGTATCTGAACCTCTTTTTTGTCGAACGCCACCATGTGAGCGACCAGACGCTGGGGCTTCTGTTCAGCGCCTCTGCCCTGCTGATCGGTGTGGCCAGCTTCATCGGGCCGCGGCTGGTTGGCAACCTGGGCGGCAAGATCCGCATGATCGTGCTGGTGCAGTCTGCCAGCCTGGCCTTCCTGCTGGTGCTCGGCTTCTCGCCGCTCGTCTGGCTGGCGGTGGTCGGCTTCCTGGTGCGCGGCACGCTGATGAACATGGCCGCGCCGCTCTTCGACGCGTATGCCATGGAACTGACCCCGGAGGCCGAGCAGGGCGCGCTCAACAGCATCCGCTCCTGGGCCTGGAATTTCGGCTGGGCGGTCGGCCCGTACATTTCCGGCCTGGTGCAGGAGAAATACGGTTTCGCGCCGCTGTTCATCAACACGGCCATTCTATATGCCATCGCCATCGGCGTCACCTGGCTGTTCTTTGGCCGTAAGCGTCCGGCGACGGTTGCGGCTGTTCCAGCCGCCTGACCAGGAACCCGTTTTTCCATAAAAACGGGGGCTTTTCGGTTAGAATCAAATCGATGGGCACACTCTATCTTGTCGCCACCCCGATTGGCAATCTGGAGGACATCAGTCCGCGCGCCCTGCGCATCCTGGGCGAGGCGCGCCTGATCGCGGCGGAGGACACGCGCGTGACCCGGAAACTGCTTGCCCATTTCGACATTCATACCCCCCTGACCAGCTACTACGAGCATAACAAACTCAGCAAACTCAAAACGATCCTGGATGCCCTGGCTGGCGGCGACGTGGCCCTGGTCTCGGACGCGGGCACGCCGGCGCTGAACGATCCCGGTTATGAACTGGTGCGCGCCGCCCTGGAAGCCGGGTACAACGTCAGCCCGGTGCCGGGTCCGTCTGCGCCGGTGGCCGCCCTCACCGCTTCCGGCCTGCCGACGGACGCCTTTCTCTATCTCGGCTACCTGCCGCGCAAAATATCCGAACGCCGTGCCCTCGTGGGACAGGTTGTCAACCTGTCCTACACCTTGATCTTCCTCGAAGCCCCGCACCGCCTGCTCGACTCGCTGGCCGACCTGCAAGCCGTCCTCGGCGAGCGTCCGATTGCCATTGCCCGCGAGCTGACCAAGCTCCACGAGCAGATCTGGCGCGGCACGCTCAGTGAGGCGTGTGAATACTTTACCCGGCATGAACCGCGCGGCGAGTTCACGCTCGTGATTGGCGGAAAAGAGCCTGCCCTCTGCGCAGTGGCGAGATGGTCCGAAGAGCATCTCATGTCCGCGCTGCTGGCTGGACCGGAGGCGGGGGAGTCGCCCTCGAAATTGGCGACTCGCCTGGCTGGTGAATCAGGCTGGAGTCGGCGCGAAATCTACAAACTGGCAACGCTTGTCAAATCGAGGCTATCATGAACCTGGAACTGATTTGCGAGAAATCCAAAGGTAAGGCCGCCAGTTATCATCGGCCACTCTATGGGCAGATTCATCACCCAAAAGTATCTGGGGACTCACACCGCCTCGATTGATGTAAAATAGAGATATAGAGGTGATACTATGGTTGAAATGACAATGCGCGTACCTGACAGCCTCGCCCCCAGGCTGCGCCGCATGGACATGTGGCTGCCAACGGTGTTGGAACTCTCGCTGGCTGGCTTCAAAACCCCCGCTGCGCAGGCTGCTGCGGAACTGATTGGATACTTGTCCAAAGGACCGTCATCGAAACAAGTTGCTGAATACAAGATATCCGCACAGTCCCAGCAACGTCTGCGCCGCCTGCTGGCGCTCAATCAATCGGGACTACTTTCTGTCGAAGAACAGGCCGAATTGAACGAAATCGAAGCGCTTGAGCATCTGATCGTGATGCTCAAGGTTCAAGCGCGTGAACAGATGGCGCGGAAAGGCCAATGAGCGCGGTCCCTGCCTCTCTGCGGCGATTGGTGACCGAACGGGCTGGCGGGCGATGTGAGTACTGTCTCATGCCACAAGCTGCCAGCGCGTTCGAACACGAACCCGACCACGTTATCCCTGTTCAACACGGCGGCAAGACCGAAGCCAACAATCTCGCCCTGGCCTGTCTACGTTGCAACCGCCGCAAAGGCCCCAACATCGGCTCATTGGACCCTGAAACCGGCGCGCTGGTTTCGTTTTTCAATCCACGCAAGCAGAAATGGCAGGAGCATTTCCACCTGGAGGGCGCGATGATTCAGCCATTGACGCCGGAAGGGCGCGTCACGACCAAGATTCTGCAGTTGAACGATGTGCAGCGCGTCGTGGAACGCGAACGGTTGATTGTATTGGAGTTGTATCCGTAGATCGTGCGCGATTATGGTTGCACCTGATGATTTCACCTCCTTCCAATCCCTCGATCCCCAAAACATGCTCGCCGAAATAGACGGCCTGCCGGAGCAGTTGCATAAGGCTTGGGAGATTGGTCAGACTTCCGAAGTCTTCGCGAAGCACCCCGTAGGGGCGGAGACTTCGGAAGTCTCCCGCGTCGTCGTCTCCGGCATGGGCGGCTCGGCCATCGGCGCGGACTTGCTGGCTTCCTATCTCGCGCCAATCTGCAAGATACCCGTCTTCGTCCACCGCGATTACGGCCTGCCCGCCTGGGCGCGCGGACCGGAAACGCTGGTCATCGCCTCATCGCACTCCGGGAACACCGAAGAGACGCTGAATTCATTTGACGCTGCGCTGAAAAACGGCTGCCGCCTGCTGGCGATTTCCACCGGCGGCGAGCTGGCGAAGCGTGCCACCCAAAAGGGCATACCGTTATGGACATTCGAGCACAAAGGCCAGCCGCGCGCTGCGGTGGGATTTTCGTTTGGGCTGCTGCTGGCGGTATTTTCACGGTTGGGGCTGTTGGACGCGCCAGAGAAAATAACGACTGAAGTCGTTACTACAGTCGTGGCGATGAAAAAGCAGCAAGAGAATTTGCGCGCCGAGGCGCCGGTGGCGCGGAATCCGGCCAAGCGCATGGCCGGTCAACTGGTGGGACGCTGGGTGAACGTATTCGGCTCGGGCATTCTCGCGCCGGTCGCTCGTCGCTGGAAGACGCAAATCAATGAGATTGCGAAAGCGGGAGCAGGCTTCGAATCCCTACCCGAAGCCGATCACAACACCCTGGCCGGGCTGTCCAACCCTGAGGATGTCCTCAGCCATACGTTCACCATTTTCCTGCGCACCCCATCCAATCATCCCCGCAACCGCCTGCGCGCCGACCTGACGCGGCAGGCCTTCATGCTCGAAGGCTTGAACACCGATTTCTACGATGCACAGGGAGATTCAGCGCTAGCGCACATCTGGACGGCAGTGCATTTCGGCGATTACCTGGCTTATTATCTGGCAATGGCCTATGGCGTAGACCCGACCCCCGTCGAAGCGCTGGAAAAATTCAAAGCCGCCATGAAGGCAGCGAAGTAGAATAAACCTCCCGCAGGGCCTGTCCTGCCTGCCCTGGCGGGCTAGGCCAGGGAGCGAAGCGAAGGATCAAGCCTGCGGGAGGTTTTTGTCTAGCGCACTTGCAGCGCGATCACCCCTGCCAGTATCCCCAACGCCCCGCCTGCGACCACATCCGAGACGTAATGCACCCCCATCGCCACGCGCGCCAGTGCCACGAGCGGCGCCCAAACCCATAGGAGCGCTGCCAGCCAGCCGGGGCCGAAATTGGTCGCCAGGATGGCGATCAAGATCACCCTGGCGGCATGACCGGAGGGAAAGGAGTGCGGGTCGGTGGCACGGTACAGCGCGCCCCACTCACCTTCCGGCCGGCGGCGGCGGATGAGGAACTTGACCGGCAACACGAATACGGCCAGGGCAATAATGCTGATCAGCACGGTCAGCGCCCAGGCCCTCCAGAAGGCATCCCCGCGCCACCAGAGCAGCGCCAGCCCGGCCCACCAGAACCAGGAATCCCCGGAATGAGCCAGGATAGCAGCCAAAGTCCGTAAAATGCCTGGACGCTCGGCCACCCGTAGTTGCGCGGACAGGCGAGCGTCCAGTTCGAGCAAATGACTCAAGTTCACCTGGTTTTTTTCTGCGGTTTCCTGGCGACCGCTTTTTTCACGGCTGCCTTCTTGGGGGCGGTTTTGTTCTTGCGCCGCTGCGCCTTCGCCAGGTCAGCGCGCATTATCTCGAGCTGGTGCGGCTTGTCAATATCCATGCCGATCTCGGCATACGGGCAGACGATGGCCCGCCCAGTGATCTTAAGCCGTTTCATGATGTTGGCAGCCGCCTTCTCCAGGGTCAATTGACGGAAGAGGAGCAGGAAGAGCGTGTCGAAACCGATCAACCCGGCCTGCTTGAGCGGGCTTTTGCGGGCGTTGGTGATCTTCTCCCACAGGTCGGTATCTTCTTCGAGGATGAGGCTGATACGCCCCACGTTCATGTCCCCGCCGCAAACATCCATATCCTTGAGGCGGGTGTACGTCCGCTTGGAGCTGGGGAAGCGCTTCTCCATGACCTCGCGCTGGATGATATTGTAGTAGATGTCCTCGTCCGTTTGCATGGCTGTGTTCACTGTCCAGTCCACCATTTCGCCGCTGATGGCTGGGATGTCGGATGAGACGATCAGCACATACTCGGCCTTCGGGTTGAGCTCTAAAACCTTCTCGGCTCCAGCGCGCAGATTCTCGATCATTTTGCCCTGGTTGGGAATAAAGTGGAAGGACTTTTTACAGGTGACGCTACTTTTTTCGGTCAGGCCGACAATAACTACATTCTCGACGATCTTGGATTCACTTAAGGCATCCAATACCCACTGGATCATCGGCTTGCCAGCAATGTCCACCAGGGCTTTGGGGTGGCCCTGTGTTTCCGGGTACAGTGGCTCTTCCGGGAGCGGGATCCCTCCCGCAGTCACAATTGCGTCCATAATAATTCCTTTCCCCCTCTCCCTCTTAGCGCCTATCCGGATAACCGGCTCCCGGCGGCGTCCCCGCCGCCGTCCCAAAGGGATGCTTTCCTAAAGGGACGCTACGCGGTCGCGAAGGACGGCGGCTGGAGCGTTTTTCAGATAGGCTCTTAGGGAGAGGGGACGGGGGTGAGGGTCAGTTCAACTCCTGCAACGTCGGCTCGAAGCCGAGTTTTTTCAGCAGTCCATCGTATTCGTCGCGGGTCAGGGCGCGCTTCTTGCCTGAAATGGCAATCAGCGCGGCCTCCATCATATTCGTGCCGAAAGAACGACCTTCCAGTACCGGTGTGGTCGTGACCAGATACTTGACGCCGCATTTCTTGAACAGCGCCACGTCTTCCTGCGTGGTCGTGTTGGTCACGACGATCTTGCCTTTCATATCATCGGGCATATAGCGCTTGATGTAATGGCAGTCACCCGCCACCACTATTGCCCACTGGAAATGTTCCGGGTGTTTCGGCTTGCGCTCTTCCTGCTTTTCGCCGGTGGGATAAACCCACTCGAAGGGCAGGCGTCCGGCCAGCGGCATCAGGATGGCGGCCAGCATCTTGAGTTGTTTCTCGGTGTGGAGGGCAATCGGAATGCCGAGCGAGAACATCAGGTCGCCGAAGACGCACTCGTAACCAGCCTGCACAAATCCATGCGCCAGCCCCCAGCGATCCGCGCCGGTCATGACGAAGGCCTTCTTGCCGCCCATCTTCTTGACGTAATCGCCGAGGCGGGCTTCCACGAACGGCGCGGCCTTGGTCTCCAACGTATTCTTCAGCCCCGCGCCGTCTACCACAGGCGTCTCTTTGATGAAGCGCACCATCTTCTCGACCGAGTAGAGCCGGTACCACTTGTCGTCCACCATCAGGCCCAGGTCCGCGCCGCCCACGCCGAAGGCGTCCACTTTGCCGTCCAGTTCCTGATATTTGCGCGCCGCGGCCTCCATGTCACCGTCTGTGCCGATGCGTTCTATACTGACTTCCTCGCCCAGCAATTTGACAGTGACGGCCTTATCGCGCTTGGACGAGCCAATACTGATGCTGACTGCTCGTTTCATAGGGACAACCTCCTCCGGGATTTGGTGAGGCGAGTATACACCCAACCATATTATCTGAAAATAGGATGACGGGAAGTAACCTATCTGTAAGCTTCAACCCCAATCTGACCGCTGCGTTTCGAGCCGCCCGGCGCGGATGATTTACTCTTTACGTTTTAGAGCCTATCCGATAAACCCCCGGACTGCGGACTTTAGTCCGCCATGCCAAGCAGACTGAAGTCTGCATTCCGTCATTAGGCGCTTACTACGGCTTCTCCAGCCCGTGCGCTTCCAGCAATTTCTCGTCTTTCATCAACTCCCCCGTTGGGCCGTCGGCCACGATTCTCCCATCATCCATAATGACCATGCGCGGGAACAGCCCGCCCACCATGCGTAGATCATGGCTGGCGACCAGCATAGTAACCGGCAGTTCCCGCAACAAGTTAATGAGACCGCGCCGGGCGCGCGGGTCAAGGTCGGCGGTGGGCTCGTCCAATACCAGCACTTCGGGGTTCATCGAAAGGACGGTGGCAATCGCGATGCGTTTCTTCTCGCCCGCGCTCAGGTGGTGCGAGACGCGCCGGGCATAACCCGTCATGCGGACGGCGGACAGGGCCGAGTCGACGCGTCGGGATACCTCCGCAGGCTCAAGTCCCTGGTAGAGCGGGCCGAAGGCCACATCGTCGAAAACGGTCGGCGAGAACAACTGGTCATCCGGGTTCTGGAAGACCAGCCCGACGGCGGCGCGGACGCGGCTGAAGTTCTTTTGCTCCACCGTCAGCCCGCAGACCGTCACCCGTCCCTGCCCGATAAGAATGCCGTTCAGGTGCAGGAGCAGCGTAGACTTGCCTGCCCCGTTCGGCCCAACTAACGCCACTTTTTCTCCGGGGGCGATGCTCAACAAAACATCCTTCAAAGCCTCGTGACCATCGGGATAAGAAAACGAAAGGTTTCGAATTTCAATCGAGTGGTGCATGGGCTAACCCCAGAACAGGATTCCGAACAGGAGCAGCAAGAGCAGCAGGAATAACCCGGCCGCCAGCGTCAGCCAGCCGCGGCTGGTCAGGGGTACAAGCGGCAGGGTGCGCACTTCGCCGTCGTAGCCGCGCGAGAGCATGGCGACGTAGATGCGGTCACTGCGCTCGAACGCCCGCAGGAACAGGTTGCCAGCCATCCCGCCTGCCACGCGGGCGCGCCACGCCACGCTCCCCCCGGACCCTTCGGCTCCGCTCAGGGCAAGCCTTTTACCTGCCCCCGCGCTTTGACCGGAACGCGCCGCCCGGGCGCGCATCAACCGCAGCGCCTCGTCAACCAGCACAAAGAGATAGCGCCACATCAGCCCGAACATGCCCACCAGCAGGCGCGGAATGCCCACCGCCCGCATGGCTTGCAGTAACTCCGGGAAGGGTGTGGACGAGGCCATCACAATCGCCGCCTGAACCGAAAGCCACGACTTGAGCACCACGCTGACGAAACGCTCCAGCCCTTCGAGCGAGGCGGTCAGCGTCCATGAACCGAGGGAAATAGTGAAGAGGGCGGTGCCTTTCAGCGTAAAAATCACAGGCAGCGCTGCCAGCACGAAAGGCAGGGCCAGCAGGGCGCGTTTCAGCACGTACCCAATCCCCAACCCGGAAAGGATCTCAACCGAAAGGATCAGGGCAAAGAGCAGGATGTAGACCGACCAGGCAGCCACCGGCGTCAGCGAGACAGTCAAGATAAACGCCGCCGTCAGCACGAACTTGATGCGCGCATCCAGGGCGTGGATGGGACTGGTACGCGGCCGGTAGGGGTCAAGGAAGTGAACGTGCAAGAATTATTCTGATAGTCTGATAGTCGAATGGTCACGTGGTCGGTCGTTTGCGCCGGATGAAGGCCACCGCCAGCGCCACGCCGAATACCAGCAGTGTGCCGAGGATGCCGGCGACGATGGTTGCCAGGGCCGTGTTCGAGATGCCGGGGAAGGTGTAATCGGGGATGATCTCATACAGCGGCCCCCGGGCTATATCTAGAAAGCCCTTCTGCTCGGCCACCCATTCCAACCCATCGGGATGGGCGGAAGCCAGCGGGGAGAGCACCGCCAAGAGAATCGCGATGCCCAGGCCAAAGGTCCAGACCGCCGCGCCGCCCTTGGGGGTTGCCTCGCCGACGCGAAACAGGTCACGCCGCGCCGCGTACAGGAATGCCAGCGCGCCGACAGTGATGAGTCCCTCGCCGATGCCGATCAGCATGTGGATGCCGCCCATGGCCGGGACGGAAATATTGGCCGGAGACGTGCCCGAGATAGCCAGTTCCAGGGCGCAAGCCAGCGAGGCAACCACAACCGAGAGCCAGGCCGCTGCGAACCCGCCGGCGAAGATTCCCCACGATCTGCCGCGCGCTAGTTTCTGGAGGCTGGTGTAGACGAAGTACGAGACCGTCACGCCGACGAGTGCCATGTTGAACAGGTTGGCGCCCAGCGCCAGCAAGCCGCCGTCCTGGAAGATGAGCGCCTGGATGCTGACCACGCTGGTCAGCACGATGACCGCTGCCCACGGGCCAAGCAGGATGGTGGCCAGGGCCGCGCCGACCAGGTGGCCGGAGGTGCCGCCGGTGACGCTGAAGTTGAGCATCTGACCGGCGAAGATGGCCGCCGCCAGCACGCCCATCAACGGCACTTGGCGCTCACCCAAATCCTTGCCTACCCGCCGCAGGGCATAGGCCACAGCAATCGCCGATACAACCCAGAGAACGACCGCAACCAGGGTGGAAAGGAACCCATCCGGGATGTGCATGGGTACAGGGGAATATAGCATACGAGCCTCCTATTGGGAATTGGTTTGACATTCCGGGCACAGCCCGAAGAATGTGAGATGACTGCCGAGAGATCGGAAACCGGTGACCGTTTCGAGTTCCGCGTAGAGCGACTGGAGGCGGGCGTGCTCGATCTCCACTTCCTGTCCGCAGGCGCGGCAGACCAGGTGGTGGTGATCGTTTTGCGCCAGTTCATACGCCAGGTGACCGTTGCCCGCAGTGGCCGAGGCGATAATGCCATTATTTGCCAGGAATTCCAGCGTGCGGTAGACGGTGGTCTCGGCCATGCCGGTCTGCCGGACGCGCGCATAGATTTGAGTAGGGGAAAGGTGACCGTCGTGGTGCAGGGATTCCAGAATGGCAAGTCGCTGCGGGGTCATGCGGAAACCGCGCTGGCGCAGGGTTTGGGAATGGAGGGCAAGGCAGGACATCGTCGCTTCCTTATTGCAAAAATTATCAATAATGATTATATGCAATAAGGGCGGGAATGTCAACCCCTAAAAAACGGACCCGTTCCACTGCTGGAACGGGTCCTCCCCTGTCACTGATCACTGATTACTGATCACTGATTACTGCTCTCACGGCTCCCACTGGAAGTGAATCAGGGCGAAGACGTAAGGCTGACCCTTCACGTATTCCACCCCCACCAGCCAGAGACGCCAATCCAGGTCTATGCCAGGGGTGCCGGGTTTGTACACGCTGTAAAAGTGGATATTGGCATACTCATTCGGCCACGGCGTCACCGAGAAGGCAGCCGCTGCGCCAGGGTCGTCGCAGCCCAGGGTATAACTGGCGTTGAACACTTCCTGCAAAAGGGGCAGGATGGCTTCGTGGAACGGGCCAACCTTATCCAGGCCGCTGCCCGGCGCCGCGCCCCAGTTGACCTCGTAGCTGCTCCCAAAAACCCAGCGGGCGTGTTCCTGGTCATAATTGACCACAGTCCCGTAACGCCACAGGTGCATATCTATGCCATGCGCCGGGCTGACCAGCGAGGCGAACAGTTCGCCGTTGGATATGGTGAGGGCATTATCCAGGTTGGCGATCAGGGTGTTGACTTTCCCGTCGGCGCAAAAGGCAGCCGGTGAGACGTACTCGGTCAGGTAGTGGGAATTGACCCAGCCTGCACCTCCGCTCGGGTTTTGGACTTCGACCCACAGGTTCGAGCCGACATAGGTCGAGGGGCCGGTGCGCATGACGTTCGTCGCGGTGGGCGCGAAGGTCCCAACGGTGGGATTGCCTGGCCCAGCCGCCGCGCGGATATTCAGCACATCCGTTGACGCGACCAGGATGACCGCGTACGGCCCGGACGGTGAGCCTGTGACCACACCCCCCGGCGTGACGCTCGGTCCCGGCCCGCTCGTCAACGTGGGGAGGGCAACGGTAGGCGAGGGCGTCACCGGTGTGGCAGTCGGCAAGGCGAGGGGCGTCGGCGAGGCGGATAGCTGCGTAGGGGAGGGCAGCACGGGCGAGGTCGGGAGTGGCGTCGGCGTGCCGAACAGGGATAACGAGCAGCCGATCAACGGAAAGAGTAAGACGGCGGCCAGCAAGGCCAGTGTGGTTTTTTTCATGGTTGTCTTTCGGGAACAGTTTGTCGAGGCAGTAATGGTTGCGCAGTTGGCAACCATAATGGTTGCGCAGTTGGCAACCATAATGGTTGCGCAGTTGGCAACCATAATTGAACGGCTACTCGTTATTTTATCACCGACACACGGAAAATTTTTATTTGGCGGACATCTCCCGAAATAAAAACCACTCCCCCATGCGATTTGAGTTTCTTCCGCTGTGGATTTACTCGCAGGGACACATTTGGCGGAGGGTGGTGTACAATCGAACCAGGTTACCAACCTCGAATCAGCGGAGCGCCGACCGATGCGTCTCGAAGAACTGAACTGGATGGACGTGGAAGAATATCTCAAGCACGAGGATCGGCTGATGCTGGTGCTTGGCGCGACCGAGCGCATTTCGGCTACGTGGTTCTCACGCCCGTGGCGGAGTATGCCAGCCAACCGCTCTATAAAAACGTCAGCGTGAGCGGAATCGGCGCGGAGGCCTACTTCAACAACGGGGCGGACGCCCGCCAGTTGTGGGTCAAGGTCAACGACCGGGTCGCTTTCGTTGTGGCCTTCGGCGACCAGCCCAATGAGGCCGGCGCGCAAGCCATCGCCAAACTGGTAGTTGCCGCAATCCAATAGGCAGCCTACTGGAGACTTCCGAAGTCTGATCTCGCAAAACCAAAGGAGAGTAAAAATGAAACCGTTCCCCGTATCCAAATTGATCCTTTTTCCCTTGCTTGCGCTGGTCGTCGCGCAATTCGCGTGTAACCTCGGCGCGCAATCGCCCAGCGCCAACCCACAGCCAGAGGCGAGCCTGCCTGCGCCCTCCGCTTCGGCGCCCTCTGCGCCCGGCAATTCCAACGCGGGCCAGATCGTCATCAGCGGCGCGGTCAATGAGACTTTCACGCCCGCTGCTGCGTGGGCGGATATACCCGGAGGCGTGTGTGTGTACATCAATCTGATAGAGCAGGGCGCGACCGATGGCGTCTGGCTGGAATTTCCACCCGATACACAGCCCGGTACCTATCCACTCGAAGGAGGCAGTTGTACCTCTTCGACTGGCAATATGATCGGCGCCAGGTACACCGTGCCCGGTGACAATGCGCCCTCCTACCAAAGCGCCAACGGCACGTTGACCCTGACCTCCGTCAGCCTGACCTCCGACCCCCCGACCTTCAGCGGCCAGTTTCAATTCACCGCTGTAGACCGCAACGACGCCTCGAAAACGATTGAAGTGAGCGGCTCTTTTACGGACGTGCCATTCATCCCGTGAACGTGGCGCTCTCGCATACGCTGGTTGCCAGGCCGGACAGGCGATGCGCTGCCCCACAGGGCGCTTCCCTAAAGGGACGCTACGCGGTCGCGAAGCGTAACCGAAGTGTTTCCGAACCTGCCCGGCCTCACCAACCTGGTCGAAGAACGCCAGACTCAAAGCGTTGAGCCATGTTCGCCCCAAAATGTTCCAAAGGAAAGGAGGCCTCCGATGAAATGACGACTTGGAACGTAATGCGGAATTCATTCCGCAACCCAAGCGATATCGCAAATCAGATCGCCCTACTAATTTTTGCCAAAGGAGAAATGAAAATGAAACTCTCATTCACAAAATCATGGACGGTCATCCTGGCCGTTCTGGCGCTGGCCTTCAGCGCCATCGGTGTCACCCCTGCGCACGCGGCAGGCATCGTCGTCAATTCGCTATTAGACATCCCTGCGGTTGACAGCAATTGCACCCTGCGCGAAGCCATCCAAAACGCCAACGACGATGCCTTGACCAATGCCGATTGCCTTGTTGCGGGCAGCGGCGCAGACACCATCACCTTCAGCGTCAGCGGCACGATTCCGCTGAGTTCGGCGCTGCCGAACATCACCGATGTGGCTGGGCTGGCGGTGGATGGCGCCGGGCAAACGGTGACCATCAGCGGCGGCCATATCGTGCAGGTGTTTCTAGTGGGTCACTTGGCATGCTCATCGCCATAATTCAAGCGTAAAAAATGGCTGTTCTCGTGCCAAACGACCCACTAGTTGATCCAGTCGCCTCGCTGACCCTGAATCATTTGACGGTCTCCGATGGCAATCTCTTTGGCCAAGGCGGCGGCGTTTCCAATAGCGGCACGCTGATCATTGCGAACAGTACCTTTTCCGGTAACGCCTCGTCCGATGTCGGCGGCGGGGTGTGGAACGGTGGCACAGCGACCATTACGAACAGCGCCTTCTCCGGCAACTCCTCTGGCTACGGCGGCGGCGTCTCCAATGATACCTTTGGCGTGTTGACAGTCACCAACAGCACCTTCTCTGGCAACAGCGCGTACGTCAACGGCGGCGGCATTGCTAATGCTGGCACAGCGACACTTCGCAACACCATCGTTGCCAATAACACAACGGGCGGGAATTGTTTTGGCACGATCACCAACGGCGGCAACAACATTGACAGCGGCACAACCTGCGGCTGGGGTTCAGCATCCGGCTCGATGAGCAGTACCGATCCCATGCTGGGTGCGCTCGCGAGTAACGGCGGCCCCACCCAGACTTTTGCGCTGTTCGCAGGCAGTCCCGCGATTGACGGTGTGACGGTCGGCGCGCCGAACGGCGCGCCTGCCACTGACCAGCGCGGCGTCGCGCGTCCGCAAGGCGTGCGGTACGACATCGGCTCGTATGAGTATGAAGCCGGCGTTGTCCCGCCGACCGTTGTTTCTGTCACCCGCGCCGATGCGAACCCGACCGGCGCCGCCAGCGTCCACTTCACCGTCACCTTCTCTGAATCCGTCACGGGCGTGAACGTGACTGACTTCACTGCGACAATGGGCGGCGGCGTCTCTGGCGCGACCGTGAGCGGGACCAGCGGCTCGGGCAGCGTCTACACCGTGACGGTCGCCACCGGCACAGGCAGCGGCACCCTCCGCCTGGATGTGGTGGATGACGACACCATCCTGAATGCGGCCTCCCAACCGCTCGGCGGGGCGGGCGC
>Ga0210027_1002960_pt1 | contig 14139 bp, 11 predicted proteins | sample CryGeymeta201510_FD_183978 | JGI IMG/M metagenome (GOLD analysis project Ga0210027, IMG submission 183978) | Groundwater microbial communities from Crystal Geyser aquifers in Utah, USA - Crystal Geyser metaG 2015-10 (SPAdes) (version 2) | ecosystem: Environmental > Aquatic > Deep subsurface >...
GGCGGAGTGTTCGATGCAAGTAGTTTCCAGTTTATTGAAAAATTCAGATGGATCGACGTAAGCGGTTTTTCCTGGATCGGGCAGATAAAAATAGACTACTTCCTCGGCATAGATGGAATAAGCGCTCCTCTTGTTTTCTTAACAGCTTTAATTACTTTTATCGCAACTCTCGCCTCGTGGAATATCCCCAAATCTATAAAAGGATATTTTGCAATGTTCCTTTTGCTTGACACTGGAATGGTTGGAGTTTTCGTAGCTCTCGATTTCTTCCTATTTTATATCTTCTGGGAAATAATGCTCCTACCGATGTACTTCTTAATCGGTATTTGGGGCGGTCCAAGAAAAGAATATGCAGCCATTAAGTTTTTTATATATACTTTGCTTGGCAGTGTACTAATACTTTTAGCAATTATCGGATTGTATTTTTCGACTCAAGAAACATTAGCAAACGGTTCAAAAGTTTTCACATTCAACATGCTGGAAATGATGAACTTCGCAAGTTATACTGAAACTGGAATTTTGTCGCCGCTTAACCCGGCAAACTTACGGTTATACGCATTCCTTGCTCTCTTTATAGGGTTTGCAATTAAGATTCCAATGTTCCCGTTTCATACCTGGCTTCCGGATGCACACGTTGAAGCACCAACTGCTATATCCGTTATTCTTGCCGGAGTGCTTTTAAAGATGGGCACCTATGGAATACTTAGAGTATGCTACCCGATGTTCCCCGAAATAACAGTGCAGCTTGCATGGTACATCGGTTTGTTCGGAATGATAAATATTATCTACGGTGCGTTATGCGCAATGGCTCAAAAAGATTTTAAGAAACTCATTGCTTACTCATCTATCTCGCACATGGGTTATGTGATGCTCGGGATGGCGTCGTTAAATACACTGGGTATTTCCGGCGCAGTTTTTCAGATGTTTAACCATGGCACTATTACAGCAATGCTCTTTATTATTGTGGGTGTTATTTACGACAGAGCGCATACAAGAGGCGTGGATGATTTCGGCGGACTTGCAAATCAAATGCCTATTTATACCGGCTTTACTACTCTCGCATTTTTTGCCGCTATTGGTCTGCCGGGATTAAGCGGATTCATCTCCGAATCTTTTGTGTTCCTCGGCGGCTTCGGCTCGGAGAATATAAGAGTAATTACTATAATCTCAACACTCGGAATTTTGTTGGGCGCAGGTTATATGCTTTGGACTATGCAAAGAATTTATCTTGGCAAACTCAATGAAAAATGGAGCAAATTGCCGGATCTTACAGCAAGAGAATATTTAATGCTCCTTCCTCTGAGTGTTGTAATTATTTTCCTTGGCGTCTATCCATCCGCTATGCTTAATTTGATGAACTCATCTGTAAACTCGATGGTGAAATTTTTAGCGGATGCGCAGGTAATTTTTAAATCAGTCGGCGGACTATAATTATTAAGATGATAAACAGAGCAAGATAACGTGGAATTAAATATTAACTACATAATAAACAGTCTAGGCTCATTACTTCCCGAAGTTGCAGTTACATTAGCTTTAGTGCTCATTGTGATTGTCGATTTAATTATGGGAAAAAACAAAAGTCTTCTACCCTACATTTCAATAGCCGGCATCTTAGTTGCAGGTTATTTTGTTATTGACCAATTTGGTATGAACGGTTTTGCGCTAGCGGTTGATGGCGGTAAAGGGATGATTGTTGTGGACAGCTTCGGCGCTTTCTTTAAAACTATTATCGTTTTTACATCTATTGTTGTTGTATTGTTCTCTTTATCATCAAAAGAAATTATAGAAAATTCTGACAGACATGGGGAATATTATACGCTAATTTTTGGAATGATTCTCGGAATGTTTTTTATGGTATCGGCTACCGATTTCATTCTTCTTTATCTCGCAATCGAGCTTTTATCTCTTTCATCTTACGTGCTTGCTGGCTTTGCAAAAAACACGATGCGGAATGCAGAAGCATCTCTAAAATATATAATTTATGGAGGAGTATCTTCAGGTATTATGCTTTTTGGCATTTCTATAATTTTTGGAATTACCGGAAGCACAAACCTTTACGAAATTAATTCACTTATGCAGGCTCCTCAGTTTCAAGGGCTTGTGGGACTGCTTGCAGGAATATTAATCTTTGTCGGCATCGGTTTCAAAATCTCTGCCGCTCCATTTCACTTTTGGACACCCGATGTTTATGAAGGCGCGCCAATCACAATTACAGCTTATCTTTCAATTGCCAGCAAAGCGGCTGGTTTTGCGCTTCTTATAAGATTCATTAAAATTACTTTTATTGATTCAATTAATTTGCAGGGTTATTGGACTTTAGTGAATGTGATAGACTGGCAATCCTTTTTGATTTTAATTTCAATATTGACCATGACGCTCGGAAACTTTGCGGCTTTATGGCAGAACAACTTAAAAAGAATGCTTGCATACAGCAGCATTGCTCACGCCGGCTACCTCTTGCTAGGTCTCGCAGTTTTAAGCAATCAGGGAATCATAGCCATTCTTATCTATTTCGCCGTTTATGCTTTTATGAATTTAGGCGCATTCTTTATAGTTATGCTAATCGCAAATAAAATTGGCAGTGAAGATATGGACGATTATGACGGACTTGGATTTACTTCCCCATTGATTGGCGTTTCACTTACCATATTCCTGGTTTCTTTAACCGGACTTCCGCCTACTGCAGGATTTATCGGTAAACTTTATATTTTCTTTGCACTTGTAGATGCAAATATGATTGTTGTTGCCCTAATTGCTTTGGCAAACTCGGTTGTTTCTCTTTACTATTATATCAGGGTTGTAAAACACATGTACTTAACCCGTCCAAATTCCCAAACAGTTGCAGTTGTTCCAAACATAGCCAATACTGTTTTATTGATGGTATTATTACTTCCCATTGTTATCCTTGGTTTGTATTTTTCACCCCTCGTTGAACTTGCTAAAACCTCGGTTGCTCTTTTCGGATTTTAAGCAAATTACTAATCGATTTTATTTTCAACGATCCCGCTAACTTTACACGCGGGATTTGTTGCATATTACTAAAAATATTTTTAATTTAAATACGACTATTTAAGTCTTATATTTATGCTAAGATTATCAAAAAAAACTGAATACGCCCTGATGGCAGTTAAGTACATGGCAGTTAACCAAAATGGTAAGTGTATTACCGTTAAGGAAATTGCAGACACTTATGGAATTTCTTTTCAACTTCTTGCTAAGTTGATGCAGCAACTCGTGCGTAACGGAATTATTGAATCACAGCAGGGTACCAAGGGCGGCTATAGGTTAAATAAATCAGCAGACTCTATTTTGCTTTTAGATATCATCAACGCTATCGAAGAGAATTATGGATTGACCGACTGTATGGAATCTGAAATTCCTGAAAATGGGTGTGCACGAGCAAACTGTTGTACTATTCGAGACCCTTTAGCAAAGGTTCAGAATAAAATTAATAGAATATTTTCCGAAACAACAATTGGACAAATATTGTAATGATGAAGGTTTACCTCGACAATCACTCGACTACGCAGGTAGACCCAAATGTTTTTGAGGCGATGAAACCATATTTTCTCGAAAAGTATGGTAACGCTTCCAGTAAAGCCCATTCATTCGGATGGGAAGCAGAGAGTGCCGTTGAATATGCAAAAGAAATGATAAGTTCATTTCTTGGTTGTGAAAGTGACGAAATTATTTTTACAAGCGGCGCTACCGAGTCAATTAACATTGCACACTTTGGTGCTGCACAAGAACTTTATTCCAAAGGTAACCATATTGTTACCACAGTTTCCGAACATAGTGCAGCGCTCGGTTCTTTAAAACTTCTCGAAAAAAAAGGATTTGAAATAACGATTTTACCTCTTAACAAAGAAGGTTTAGTCGACCCGGATCGCCTGAAGGATGCTCTGACGGATAAAACAATATTAGTTTCTGTGATGACTGCTAATAATGTGATAGGAACCGTGAATGATGTATATGAAATCGGGAAAATATGTAAGCAACGAAATATTGTTTTCCACACAGATGCAACTCAGGCGATTGGGCGACTTAAATTAAATTTTAACGAAATGAATGCCGATATGCTTTCATTCTCATCGCATAAAATTTATGGTCCTAAAGGTGTTGGAGTTTTAATTGTCAAAAAGAAATTAAATCTTGCTCCTATTATGTATGGCGGAGGGCAGCAGAAGGGCTTAAGACCCGGGACGTTTAATACTCCCGGGATTGTCGGTACCGGCAAAGCAATTGAGATATTTAGCGAGGAAATGGAAGCTGAAATAAATAGATTGAGAACTTTAAGAGATAAAATGTTGTTTGATATTTCAGCAAACCTTGAAGGTGTAAAATTAAATGGCAGCAAGCAGTGCAGACTTCCAAACAATTTGAATTTCTGTTTCAGCGGAGTTCGTTCGGAAAATATAATTAACGAACTTCGGGACGTTGCGTTGTCTTCCGGTTCTGCTTGCGCATCTGAAACATTAAAACCGGATAGGTCTCTTAAAGCTATCGGTTTAAGTGACGAAGAAGCATATTCCTCCATTCGAATCGGGATAGGACGATTTAATACTTTGGAAGAAATAGATTATGCGTCAAAAAGAATTATTGAGACTGTAGAAAAATTAAGGACACAGTCCCCTATTAAATCAAATTAAGGTGAATGATATGAAAAAAAGAATAGCGCAAAGAATAAAACTTTTAAATGAAGAACAGAATATTTTCCTGAAGTACCTAAAAGTAAAATTTCCACTTTTTCATAATTCAAATTTTTTCTTTCGCGATTTTCATTATGGCGTAAAATATTTTTTGGAGGAAAAGCAGCTTTCTACTTCATACGCTGAAGCAGAAAAATGCGCAATCGAATTTTCAAAATTACTCGAAAAACGAGGAATCTTTACTAAAGTAAACGACATCGGATGGAAAGTTACGTACCCGGATTTTGCAACAACTACGCCGGGTGATCCTTTCGGAAAATAGTGATTCAAAAGTTGATTAATTAAAACATATAAAATTATAAGAGAATTAGCATGAATAATGTACAACAGCAAGAAATAATAATTACTGACAAAGCTTCGGAAGAAGTAAAAAGAATAATTAACGAGAATAAAATTCCGGATGGTTACGGTTTGCGTGTAGGCGTTAAAGGAGGCGGATGTTCGGGCTTTACTTACACACTTGGCTTTGATGCTGCACCGCGTGATGCTGATACGGTTGTTGAATTGAACGGCATAAAATTATTCGTTGACGGAAAAAGTTTGTTCTACTTATCCGGTACCGAGCTTGATTTTACCGATGGATTGAATGGAAAAGGTTTTGTGTTTAATAATCCCAATGCAGCTAAAACTTGCGGCTGCGGTGATTCCTTCGGAGTATAATTTAGAAAGACTCAATAATGGAAAGAAGAAAATTTTTACTCGCATTAGGTGCGGTTCCAATTGTTTCCACTTTTGGATCAATAACAGATAAATTTCAATATTTTACAAATCAAAAAAGGAATAATAATACCATGGCTAAATTTGAATTGCCCCAATTACACTACGCTTATGATGCATTAGAACCATACATTGATAAAATGACAATGGAAATTCATCATTCAAAGCATCATAATGCTTATGTTACTAATCTTAACAAGGCTGTTGATGGAACCGAACTTGAAGGAAAATCATTAGAAGAAATGTTCGGCACAATTTCTAAGCTGCCAGCAGCTGTTAGGAATAACGGCGGCGGTCACTTCAATCATTCTCTATTCTGGCAGATCATGAAAAAAGATGGCGGCAGCGCTCCGACCGGAAAATTATCTGAAGCTGTCATTTCAGCATTTGGTTCGTTTGAAAAATTCAAAGAACTTTTCAGCAACGCCGCAGCAACACGTTTCGGTTCCGGATGGGCTTGGCTTGTCGTTGCCGATGGAAAACTTGTAGTGTCATCAACACCAAACCAGGATAACCCGCTTATGGATGTTGCCGATGTTAAAGGCACACCTATTTTAGGGCTTGACGTTTGGGAACATGCATATTATTTGAAATATCAAAATAAACGCCCCGATTACATACAAAATTGGTGGAATGTTGTAAACTGGGATGAAGTGGCTTCCAGGTTCGACAAAGTTTAGTTGGATAAGTTAAAAGTTAAAAGTTTCGGCTTGTTAATTGGTAATGAATCCCGAGGATTAATGTCGATACTATAACGCAATTGATATTGTTTAACAGTTATTAAAATGCCGGCATATAGTCGGCATTTATCTAAAAAGTCGTGTCGCGTCAATAGAAAGCTTCGGTAGTTTTGTTCATTTAATACTTTCACCTTTGCTTTCGATAATTAAGTTAACTGCCTGTGAATTATTAAGCCATTTTTGCTGGTAGGGAACGTTATTTGAATCGAAGTGTTAAAAAGTTAAGAAAAACAAAAAAATATAATTATGAAATCAAGTATATATTTATTTCCGTTAAATCTTGTGGTGTTTCCAGATTCTAGATATCCTCTACATATATTTGAAGAGCGCTACAAAAAAATGATTGCAAGCTGCATTGAAGAGAAAAAAGGATTTGGAATTGTAGCTGTTGTTGGCGATGATTTATCCACCATTGGGAGTTATGTTGTAATATCATCAGTTCTAAAAAAATATGACTCCGGTGAATACGACATTATAGTTGCCGGGCGCGGAAGATTTATAACTAAGAAAGTAGAATTACATGAGGATGGCTATCACATAGCAGAAGTAGAATATTTTAATGATGAACCGATAAGTTACAATCCGCTTTTGCTGGAAGAATTACAATCGCGGTTTGAAATACTAATCGGTAAATTTAATTTTACACTCGAAGAATCTTTTTGGGACTATTATTACGCCGCCGAAATAAAATCATTCAAGATGGCGGAAAAAGCCGGGCTGTCTCTAATACAGCAGCAAGCATTGCTTTCTATAAAAGACGAGAACAAGCGGCTTACATATTTGATAGAACATTTTAAATATATGGCAAAAAAATTATCTAAAGACGAATCTAATAAAACACTCGTTTTGAATGACGGTTATATAAACTAAATCAGTTTTTCTCCACTGCCCCAGCCCCCCAAGTTTTTCATCAAAATAAAATTTTTAATTGATTATTATTAAATATTTTAGGATTATTGTCTTGCGAGTTATTCCAAACTCTCAAAATTATTTTGTAATAAACTAAAGGAAAGATTATGAAAAAATTTTTATTTTTCATTTTTTTTGTCGGGTTTATCTTGGCTTCGACAAATGTTTATGCGCAGGCACTTAGCGGGAATTATTACATTCCGCAAGGCGCTAATCCGCAAGGATTTGCAACCCTTAATGATGCCGTCACGTCATTAAACACTAATGGGGCTAACGGAACAGTTAACTTTTTATTAGATGCAGATACATTAAGAGAAACTAGTTTTACATTTAATGCCGCTCTAACAGCTGTAAATAATGTGGTGATAAAACCAGCCCCCGGCAAAAATGTTATATTATTTGTTTCATCCAGTGGTTCAGTAGGAAACGGACCATTCATGATTGGATTTAACAAAGGATATGTTACTTTTGACGGAAGCAATAACGGTACCAACAGCCGCAACTTAATCGTTTCCACCGAACAATTAGCGCCGGTTGTTGACCTTCCATTTACATTAAATAATGCAGCTGCTGATAGTGTCGTTCTTAAGAACCTCATTATTAAAAATGTTGTTGTCGGTCAAACCAACTTTAGATACGGGGCTGTTATAAATGACCTTGGTGGTGTTATGGGATTCCGTGTTGAGAATTGCCAAATTGGAACACCAGAACGTCCAGTTAGACGTGATGCTCTTGCACCATGGGGCGGCGGAGCGACAGCCAATCAGTTCAGTTTTGTTGACAACGAACTTTACTGCGGAACCAGGGGTGTTGCTACTTTCTATCTTGTTGATAGTGATATTATCGGTAATACAATTAACATATTGCCTACCACAGCAGTGAACACTAATAATTATAACCATGGCATTTATATCACTGGAAACATAGGAATTTTGAATATTCAAGGAAATATTATTAATTGCCTTGAGAAGACAAATGTTGCAGGAACTTACCTTATAGGAATTGCCTTTGCAGGAAACGCTTTCGATTCAACGGATATCATCAATGTTTTTAATAACATGATCAATGTGGGCGCCCCGGATGAAACCGGCAGCACCTATGGAATCGGATTACGCTCTGCCGGCAACATGGGTAATATTAAAGCATACTTTAATACTATCTTTATCAACAATAATGCTTCCACTCTAACAAGTCATGGAGTTGGTAACCATACAAATGGTACCGGTCCGGTTAATATTGATCTAAGAGACAATATTATAATAAACAATCATGCCGGTAATACAGGTTCATCTGCTATCGGTCTTATCCCTCTTACTTCTGTGTTAACTTCAAATTATAACCTTCTTCTTTCAAACCAGAATTTTGTGAATTATCAGGGTACAACTTATGCTAACCTGGCAGCATGGCAGGCAACGTCTCAAGACTTGAACTCTGTAAGTAAAGCAGTTAATTTCGTTTCAGCTACTGATTTACATTTAGCAGGGGCATCAATTGGCGATACTGATTTATTCGGAATACCTATTGCAGGTATTACCACAGATATTGATGGAGAGCTTAGAAGCGCAACCGAGCCATATAAAGGCGCTGACGAAGCTATCATTCCCGGATTACAAGGGATTTATTATGTCGGCGCTCCCGGAACCGGACCCGGCGGTATTGATCCACAGTATAGTTCATTAAAAGCTGCTTGCGATGCACTGAACAGTGAAACTATTCTTGGTGATGTACAGATGATTATTACTAGTAATCTTGTTGAGCCTGCAAACGTAGGTCTTGGTTTGAATCCTTCAACTTATACAATTACATTTAAACCATACGCAGGAACGGTCGATACAATTTTGTTTACACAAGTTGCCGATAACGTAGGCGCATCCGGCGGTTTAGTTATCGGAGTACCTGATTTAACAATTACTTCAGCTACCAACTACGGTCTTGTTACAACTAACAATATTGTAATTGATGGTTCTAATAGTGTTAACGGAACAACCCGTGATTTAGTTTTTATGACGAACACCGGAATAAGTTCCAGTACATACCCCATTAGACTTTTGGGTGATGTTAACAACACTACTATAAAAAATATAAAAGTAACCGCAAAACAATCAACATCATACACGTTAACTATGACGGTTAGAAATTTCAGTTCGGTTAATTATGTCCCGGATAATATAACGATTGAAAACTGTGAGGTGAATAATACTGTTGGAACAACCGCTCAGGGTATTTCGATTTCAAACAGCGGAACTCCAACTGAATTTCCTGATGGAATTATAATTAGAAATAATACTATCAACGCACGTACACGTGGTATTTTCTTAAACAATGCCGGAAATACTGATGTTTATAATAACCAAATTACAGTAGAGCAAACCTCTACGGGATTTATGAGTTACGGTATTTGGGGCTTAACCATTGGCAGTGCATCCAATGTACAAAATATATATAACAACAGAATACTGATGCTTTCAACCGCAAACGCAAATTCTGGTTCTTATGGTATTATAGGAATTGAAGCCGGCTCAAAAGGTACTTATAACATTTATAACAATATGATACATGGCTTTTTGGCAACATCTGCAACAGCTAATCCAAACTTCTACATGCTTGGAATTAGAAATGCCGGCGCAGCCGTTACAGCTAATATTTACTTTAATTCTATTTATATGCCCGATCAAACAATCGACATAGGAACTGGCACTGTTTATTATGCAGGTATTTACATCTCCAATGGAACTAATGACGTTAAGAACAATATCGTTGTTACAGCAGAAGCTGATTTTCCGTCGTACTGTATTTATAGAACAGGCGCTAATGGTACTTTAGTTTCAGATTATAATGATTTCTACGCAATCAATGCAACGAATGGAAATGTTGGCTACTGGAATGACGCTGCAACTCAAACTTTTGCATCATGGCAAACGGCTTCCGGCGGCGATGCTAATTCAATCAATGCTGATCCTTCATTTACATCTGTAAACGATTTACATCTTCTCAATGTGAACTCGCCTGTTATGGGTAAAGGTTTACAAATACCATGGATAACAACTGATATTGATGGTCAGCTTCGCGACAGCATCCCAGAAATAGGAGCCGATGAAATTCCGGGTGTTATACCTGTAGAACTTGCATCATTCGCAGCTTCTGCAAACGGTAACACTGTTACACTAAATTGGGAAACTGCTACTGAAACAAACAGCCGCTACTTTGAAGTTGAGAGAAGAAGCGAAAAAACATGGCAGACTGTAGGAACGGTTAATGCATCCGGCACATCAACCAAAACAAGAAAATATAGTTTTGTTGATGATAACGTAAATGCTGCAATTGTTTACTACCGCTTAAAGCAAGTTGATATGGACGGCAGTTACAGCTATTCAAATGAAATAGAAGTTAACGTAGGACTTCCGGCTGCATACGATTTAAGCCAGAATTATCCTAATCCGTTCAATCCTACTACAACGATACGATATTCAATCCCACAAGATTCAAAAGTATCACTCGAAGTATTTTCAATACTCGGTGAACTTGTCTCTACAGTGGTTAACGAGTATCAATCAGCAGGCAAATACACTGTTTCTTTTAACGGAAGCAGATTTGCAAGCGGTACTTATATTTACAGATTGACGGCTAATCAAAACGTCATTACTAAAAAGATGGTCCTTATTAAGTAATGTACAATGTACAATGTATAATGTATAATGTATAATTCGTTAGCAAACGGATGAACAATTAAGGTAAAATCGAAGAGCAGGAAGTTTTTATTTCCTGCTCTTTTTTTTTGTAATAGAAAAACATGCGAGAGAGTTTAAACTGTAAGTTTGACTTAACCATTAAGAGTTATTAAGAGCAGGCATAAAAAAATAAATCTCTTGGAACCGCTGGATTAAAACTTATTTTTTAATAATGAGAGTACTTAAATTTTAACTATTCACTGAAAGTAAGCGTAAAGGTTGTGCCAACTTTCTTTTTACTTTTTACATCAATTCTAATTCTGTTAAGTTCGCAGTATTTTTTAACTATCGATAACCCCAAACCGGTGCCTTCGAATTTACGACTGTAACCTGTTTCTTCCTGAGAAAAAGCATCGAATAAATGATCGATATATTTTTCAGAGATGCCAATCCCTGTGTCTTCAATCTCTATCTGCAAATTATCTTCATCGTTTCTTAGAAGCCTGACATCTACAAATCCCTCTTCAGTATATTTGATTGCATTGTCTATCAAATTGAGTAATGTCTGATAAATTGAATACTCATCGCACAAGACAGATGTATTCTCTGTGAGTTTAGTAATTCGCAGCTTAAGCTTTTTAGATTCCAAAAAATGCCTAAGATCGCGGCAAACTCTTTTAATAATTTCACCGTATATATCAATCTTTTTCTCGATATAGTCGTAACCTCCAACTTGTAATTCAGATGCGTTTAGAATCATGTCTATGGTTCTAACTATGCGTGAACCTGAATCTGATATACTTTCAAAAATTTCACTCAACTCCTTCGATTTATCTGCGCTAAGATCATCTTTTAAAAAAGATGTGTAATTCATCATGGCATTTAACGGAGTTCTAATTTCGTGAGACATTTGTGCGAGAAATTCTGTTTTCATTTTGTCCAAAGTTTCTGCTTTTCGCTTAGCTACAATTAATTCTTCAATTATTTTTTTCTTTCCGGTGATATTTTCTATCACTGCTACAAAATTATTTATATCTCCATTTTCATTTACCACGGGAGAGATTTGTGTATTTACCCAGAACAGTTCGCCCGATTTCTTTTTATTGAGGATTTCACCGTGCCAGTCTTTACCGGTCAATATTGTATCCCAAAGATTTTCATAAAAATTTTTGTCATGCTGCCCCGATTTTAAGATACGCGGATTTTTACCTATAACTTCTTCTTTAGTATATCCGGTTATATCGCAGAATTTTGCATTCACATATTGGATAGCTCCATCCTGATTAGTAATGATAACCGAAGTTGGGCTTTGCTCAACTGCTCTGCTTAGAATTATTATTTTTTCTTCCGCTTTTTTCCGTTCGGTTATATCAAAACAAACAGCCATCGAGCCAACAACAATTCCATTGGCATCATTCATTGACGATGCTAACATTTGAAGCGTAATTTGTTCCCCCGATTTTTTTAGCATATTCAGTTCATATCGTTCAGAAATTCCTTTTATGCGGTTTCTGTTTTTTTGAAGAATAAATTCTTTATCCGCTTCGTTCAATAAAATTTCATTACCTACTTTGCCAATTAATTCATTTTCCTCATAACCAAGCATTTCGCAAAATATTGGATTTACTAATTGAATTACATCGTTATTATCAACTACTATTAATCCTTCCTGCATATTCTCAATTAAATGGCGATGCTTTTCTTCGCTTTGTATTAACTCTTCCTGAACTTTTTTCCGTTCTGAAATATCATGCACAATTAAATGAATATATTCCTTATTAAATATTTCAATCTTACTTGGGAATATTTCAACATCGCAAATTGAACCATCCCCTTTTTTATGTTTAAATTCAAATTGTACCTGTTTTTGTTCACGAGTATTTCCGATCGCTGATGTAATATCTGCAGAGGGGAAGGCGTTAATGTCATCAAGTTTCTTTTGAAGCAGCTGCTCCAAACCCCAGCCATAATAATTTTCTGCTGCCTGATTGGCGTCAACAATATTATGATTATCCGGGTCTATCACCAACATAACAGCAAGATTATCTTTAAAAATGCTTTTAAATCTTAGTTCACTTTCTTTAAGGGCATTTTTAGCTGCTTCAATAGCTTGGACATTCGCATGTTTTTGAAATGCCAATTCTATTGCCGGAACGAGACGATGAAGGTTTTCTTTTATAACATAATCATCTGCCCCTGCTTTCATACAGGCAACAGCGGTCTCTTCATTCATCGAACCGGTAAGAATGATGAATGGAATAGTGTTATTTATTTGGATTTTTATTTTTAATGCAGTCATGCCGTCGAAAGCTGGCATTGAATAGTCGGATATGATTAAGTCGGGATTAAAATCTATTATCTCTTTTCTAAAATCCGCTTCGTTTTCCACACGGAGCGAAACAAAATTAAAGCCGTTTTTTTTAGTTCTCTTTCGGCAATCTCTTTATCTGTTTCAAGGTCTTCAACGAAAAGTATTCTGTGGTTTAGTGTCATAACTGATACCATTACATTTTAATTAGTTGATGCAAAATTTATAACGCTAATTTCAGATTATTTTGGATGCTCATTTAATAAGAGCCAGTAAAGCCCTAATTCTTTTACGGCGATAACAAATTTATCAAAATCTACCGGTTTAACTATGTAGCTATTTACGCCAAGGCTGTAACTTTGAACTATATCATTTTCTTCTTTAGAAGAAGTTAATACTACCACGGGAATCATTTTAGTAAAATCGTTACTTTTAATTGCCTTTAGCACTTCAAGTCCGTTAACTTTTGGTAGATTAAGATCAAGCAATATCAATTTAGGGCGGGCTTTAATCTCCCTTCCCTCAAACTTACCTTTTGCAAAAATAAAATCGAGCGCTTCTTCGCCGTCTTCAACCACAAGCATATTGTTTGTAAGTTTGTTTTTTTTAAGGGCACGAACAGCAAGCTCTGCATCATTAGGATTGTCCTCAACTAATAATATTTCAACCTGGTTCAAGTTCTCCATTGAATTTCCATTTTTGTTGTTTCTAATATATTGAATAAAAATTTAATTGCAAAAATATCAAATCACATCAGCGGGTGTTGTAAAATTACCGCTGGCATTTTTTGGCAGAGAAAAATAAAACTTCGCTCCATTGTTCAATTCTCCATCAGCCCACACTCTACCGTTATGGCGATGAATTATCCTTTGCACAATTGCCAGCCCAACACCGGTTCCCTCAAATTCTTCAACTTTATGCAAACGTTGAAAAGCTCCAAACAATTTATGCTTATATTTTGGGTCGAACCCGGTACCATGATCCTTAATAAAATACACTAACTCCGATTCATTCTGACTAAAACCAATTTTAAGTTGTTTCCTTTTAGACTTTGAACTGTATTTTAATCCATTATTAATTAAATTATT
>Ga0210027_1002974_pt1 | contig 14086 bp, 14 predicted proteins | sample CryGeymeta201510_FD_183978 | JGI IMG/M metagenome (GOLD analysis project Ga0210027, IMG submission 183978) | Groundwater microbial communities from Crystal Geyser aquifers in Utah, USA - Crystal Geyser metaG 2015-10 (SPAdes) (version 2) | ecosystem: Environmental > Aquatic > Deep subsurface >...
GTTGAGCGAGGTTGGGTGATTAGAGGACACCAATTTGTCCCAGCTTTTCTGCCAAAGCATCAGCTTGAGACTCAATTTGCGTTTTGTACTCTGTCCACTGCTTCTCATCCCAAATTTCTACACGATCATGGATTCCGGCCAAGACTACCTTTGAGTCTAAATGCGCAAAATCCTTCAAAAAATCTGGAACGAGAATACGTCCAACTGAATCTACCTCCACCTCTACTGCTCCGGACAAGAAGAATCGGTTGAAACTTCTTGTATCCGCCTGTCCGAGTGGCAGTTGACCAATTTTTTCAGTGATCTTCTGCCACTCTTTCTGCGGATATACAAAGAGACAATTATCAAGACCGCGTGTGACGATAAGCATTTTCCCAAGATCCTTCCGCCACTTAGACGGAATGGACAGCCTTTTCTTGGGATCCAACGTGTGCTTATATTCGCCAATTAACATATTTCTTGATAGTTAGAAGTTTGTTTGGAAACCAACCACAATCAGTGGAGTGATCACGGTGGGTTTCCAAACAAACTTCGCTCCGTACACTTTATTTCTAAAGTATACCACTATCTCCCACCACATGTACACTATACACCACTCCATCCCACCAACAACCACAGTTGTCCACAATTGTGTGGATAGATAAAATAGTACCTAAAGCCATAATGATTCTGGGTATTAAATTAATTACCCTCCCAAACCTTTCATTCGAATGAAAGGTTTGGGAGGGTGATTAATTTGCCTAAGTTTTAATTATTAAATTCAAATTATTAAAAACGTGTGGTTAAGAAGTTAGTTTCGCTAATGTTGATTGTTCAAACTGCAAAAACCGCTAAAAATTGAAAAATTATCAACGCTAAACACAATCAAAAATGACGGTCATCCGCTGATCGTCATTTTTGATGTTATAGCTTACGTTTCATTGTCATCTTGTTCTACTTTTGGTTTCATCAGGGGAAACAATTGAACCTCACGTAATGGCTTCCCCACCAAGAAAGCAAAAAGCCGTTCCCCAAAACCATAGCCACAGGTTGGAGGCATACCATATTCAAGCATTTCCACAAATTCGTAATCCGGCATCATGGCCTCGTCATCACCAGCTTCTAGCAAAGCTTGTTGCACTTCAAAACGAGCTCGCTGATCATCTGGATCATTCAGTTCACTATAACCACGTCCCACTTCACTTCCAGCAATAATTGGTTGAAACATTTCCACTGTTTCAGTACCTGGCCTCATCTTAGCTAAAGGAGCAATTAGCTTCGGATGGTTGATCAGAAAAGCTGGACCAGCAATATTCTTGCGACAATATTTCCACAGAGTGTCTATCAATCGTTCCCTATTTACACCATCATATTTAACGTTTAAATTAGTTAGCTTACTTTTCATTTCATCATCAGTTGCAGTTAGAATATTAATTCCGGTTTGTGTTTTAACTTCTGTTACATAATCAATTTCTGGCCATTCATCAGCCAGATCAAAATCATGACCGCGAGCCGTAAACTTTGTAGTACCAAAAACTTCAGTTGCAATGGTACGATATAAATCCTGAACGAAAATCATCCCGTCTTTATAATCAGCATAAGCCCAATAAAATTCAAGGTTGGTGAACTCCTGGAGATGTTCTGGACTACTGCCCTCGTTTCTGTATGCCCGACCAATTTCAAAAGTTTTGATATAACCAGCGGCCATAAGACGTTTTTGCCATAATTCACCAATTGAAATTCGTAAATAAACCGGCATATCAAAATCATTGTGGTGCGTCTTAAAAGGACGTGCTTCGGCACCACCAGTCGTCACTTCGAGCGTTGGAGTCTCTACTTCAAGAAAACCATGATCCTTCATGAAACTGCGGATGACATCCCAAAATTTTGCCTTTTTGAAAAATATTTCGCGAGCTTCTTCATCTTGCAATAAATCTAAATAACGTTTACGAAAACGTAAATCTTCATCTTTAAGACCGAAGTGTTCTGTCGGAATTGGCTGCAATGACTTAGTTAAAATGCGCCAGTTTGCAACTCCAACTGCTTTGGTCTCACGCTTTGTTACAAACGGCACACCCGAAGCCTCAATAAAATCACCAATATCAATGTTATTAAAAAATAAATCAAACAACTTTTCACCTAGGGTTTCCTTGGAAAAAAATAATTGTAATTTTTTAGTGCCATCAAAAACATCAGCAAAAGCCATTCCCCCGTGAAGACGTAAGGCCATTATTCGACCAGCAATAGTAACTGAAGTATTTGTTGTTTCTAATGTTGAAAACTGTGCTAATACTTCGGCATTGGTATGAGTAGCAATAGTGACTGAAGTATTTGTTGTTTGTAATGATAGAAACTGTGATAATACTTCGGCATTGGTATGAGTAGCGTTCGTAACAGCAGTATATGGGTTCATACCAAAAGCTAATAAGGCATCTCGCTTTTTTCGTCTCTCCCCCATCACCTCGGCAAATGTTGACATAATATTAGTATAGTAACGATAAATTGATTTTTTTGCAAAAGCTAGACCATAAACTATTTCCTTTTTACTTATTAACGTTGATGATTAAAAAAATCTACGGCACTGTTCCCCATCAAAAAACAAAGGGTGCGATTGACAAAAAATAAGCCGATTGCAAAATTACCAGCGGGGCGAGCTTTAGCTCGCCCCGCTGGTAATTTTTACTTTACAAAAATTATTCTACTTTCAACACTTTGTACTTCTGCACACCAGCTGGTGTTTCAAAAACGAATTCTGTCCCCTTACTCTTACCCATTAACGCTTCTCCTAAAGGTGATAGATAAGATAACTTTTTATCATGAATGTTAGCTTCCTCTGAACCAACAATGGTATAAGTATGTGAATTATTTTCTTTATCTTTTTGAATTGTAACTGTAGAACCTAATACAATAACGTCACCTTTTTTGTCAGTGGCCACAATTTTCGCCTCTTTGATAACTTTTTCCAAATGAGCAATTCGTTCCTCAATGGCCGTCTGCATATCACGAGCTTCCTGATATTCAGCATTTTCTGATAAATCTCCCAAACTACGGGCATATTCCAATGATTCGGCAACTTCCTTTCGGCGAACTGTTTTTAGGTGTTCTAATTCGTTTTTAAGTTCATTAAACTTTTCCGCGGTCAAATAAGATTGTTGATCATTCATATGCAAAATTAATGTACGTCAATTATACTCACTTACTCCCAGCGGTCAAATGTTGATAAATTATCATTCAATAATATCACTTTCTGATCCAAAATATTCTGGATGATGACTGGCCATCCAATCAAATACCTGTCCCATTACCCGAGTTGCACCGAGAGTATTATTACTGGGAGCTTTTTCCATCAGCAGGACAAAAGCATACCTCGGTTTTTCATAGGGCCAAAAACCCGCTGCCCATGAATTAACAAAAATATTTCCTTCGCCAACCTGAGCAGTCCCTGATTTAGCGGCAATTGCTACATCAGTTCGTTCTAATGGTCTCGCTGTACCACCCGGGTAATTTACTGTTTTTCGCATTCCTTCATGGATAATCTTTAAGTAGCTTGGATCAAGTTTTAAATCAATTTGGTCGCTTATTTTTCCCAGTACAACATGTGGCGTTAATAGTAATCCACCATTGGCTAGAACCGCATAGGCACGCAACATCTGGAGGGGTGTTTGTTGGAAACCATATTGCCCAATAGCGGTAAAATATGTATCACCGAGACGCCATTCATCGCCAAAAACTTTTTGTTTCCATTCTGGACTAGGAACAGTTCCTGTTGGTTCGGTGGCAATCTCAATACCAGTCTTATCACCCAAACCGAAAAGATTAAAATATTTATCCATTTTTGTAATTCCTAATCCTGGTTGGTCACCAAAACCGCCACCAATAGTATAAAAATAAACATTAGATGAAAAAGCTATTCCTTCACGCATTGTCATTTGACCTTGAACCCGCCAGTCTTTGTAAACAGATGGTTGATCTGGATTATAGGGATTAGGAATAGTAATTTTTCCATTACTGACAATTATTTTATTAGGGTCAATGATTTTTTCAGCTAGAGCGCCGTAAGCTACAAATGGTTTAACAATTGAGCCGGGAGTATATAGGCCACTAACGACTTTATTCAAAAAAGGAAAACGATTGTCATTATTATAACTGTTAATTTTTTCTACATCATTACCGTCAGCCATTACTTCTGGATCATAAGAAGGAAAACTGGTCATAGCTAACATTTCTCCTGTATGGATATCCATAATAGCGGCTGCTCCACTACGAAAATTTGCCTGTTTGGATGAGGAAGCAATAATCTGATACATTGCCTCTGATAGACCAGCATCAATTGATAGTTTAAGTTCTCCACCAGCGACAGACTCGCTAATAACATGTTCGCCAACCATTTTACCAAGGGCATCAACCTCAACAATTTTCTGACCATTTTTACCGTGCAATAAATTCTCAAAAGCACTTTCTACTCCAGTCCGGCCGATATATTCAGTCCGATAATAAAAACCATGTTTGTCCTTCTGAGGATAACTAACATAACCAAGTAATTGTCCTAATCCTAATCTATCAGTATAAGCCCTGACCGGAAAATCGTATCTATCAGAAAAATCTCGATCATTCCAAATTAACGGTTCACCATTACGGTCATTTACCACTCCCCGTTCAGCTATTATTACTGTTTTACTAACACTATTATTATCACTAATAGTACGATAGTCTTTCCCCTGAATAATTTGTAATAAATAAATCTTAAAAAAAAATCCACCCGCTATTAAAAGGAATAAAAAACCAACTAAATAGATATTATTAGTGGCGACTGGTAATTCGCGTCTACCCTCCAAACGTGTCATATTGGAGGCGGGTAAATTGGATAAATCTAACAAGATTTCATCAAAGTCAACTGGTCTTTTTTTGTTTTTAAACCATTTCATGCTCTGTTAGTATAAACTATAAATTTTGGCCTTAACCAAACGGTAATAATAATCCAAAATAAAGAGAAAATGGTATACCAGGGTAATGCTCGGAACGTCATAAATTGAATATCTACCAATAAACCAATTAGTAAAAGTTCAAAAGGGGTGTATTTATATGAATACCATAGCAAAATTGGTAAGCTATACCAAAAAAAACCAATATACCAAAGAATTGTCATCACCAAAAATAAAACTGACCGAAAAAATAAATTCATTAAGATAATTAATTAGTTATTGTCACAGTAGAACTAGTTTGGCTAGAAGATGCATTTTCAGTTGGTGGCATGACCAATTTTTCTTCTGGCACTGGCACTAGAAGTAAATTTGAAGTAATAGTCTTAACCAGCTTATCGGCTACGGCAAAAGTATGGGGAGTAACCGGTGTCCGACCAATGGTTAGATATTTTAAACTTTGCAATGAAGCTCCCGGTGAAACATAACCATATTGTTCTGGTTGGGTTGGTGAAGTACTAATCTCGCTTACCGTACCATAGACACCAGAATCAATCGCTGGCAATATTACCAAATTTCCCCGTTGTAAGGGAACTCCTGGCGGAACAGTGATTCTTATTATTCCTCCTCCCATACCTTCCGTATAGGTATAAATATTAGGACCAATGATATAAGCAGTAGCAATAAAATTAGGAGTTGATATTAAAGTTACTAAAGAAGTGTCGTTATTTACTTTAGTTACTATTCCAATTACCTGATCTTTTCCCAAAAAAACTGGCACATTTTCTAATACCCCTTGATTACTACCCAAATCAATCAATAATTGATCATAAGGTAATTGATTAGGACGAGCCACAACTCTAGCTAAAAATCTCTCAGCGGGAACAGAATTTAAAAGTGTGCGAAAATCCTGGTTTTCTGCTTGTAATTTATTGATGGTGTTTTCATTGGCCTGATTGGTCGACAACTGCACGCGTAATTGATCCAATTCAAACAAAAGCGCCTTCCGATCACGAAAATATTGTGGAAATGAACCACTTGACTCAGTCATCCAAACTCGCAAATCATCAAACGGTAACCAAAACATCTGTACCGCCCCAGTTAAAATTCTTGGTACAGATAAAATAGTTAGAGTTAATACTCCCAATATAATTATAATTAGAAGGGCAAGTTTAATTAGAGAAATTCGGCGATAACTCTCCCTCTTTATCAATGAGTATTTCTTCATACAATGCAAAATTTTCAATTACAATTCCTGTACCACGCACCACGGCCCGCAAAGGATCTGGTACAATGATAACCGGCACTTCAATCATTTCCTCTAAAAGAGCCCGCAAACCTGGTATTAATGCTCCACCACCAGAGAGATGAACACCATGTTGCATAATATCTGACATCATTTCTGGTGGAGTAATTTCCAATACTCTTCTGACTGCTTCTACAATACTATCTACTTGTACTGCAATCGCCTCTCGGACATCACTATCAGTAATCACTACCTCACGCGGTAGTCCAGTGATCACATCCCGTCCACGCACAATATGTTCTTTACTTCCTTCTTTACCTTTGTGTTCAATTGAGGCCAACATGATTTTAACATCTTCCGCTGTTCTCTCTCCCACATAAACCTTAAATTGGTCACGAATATAACTGGTAATGGCTTGACTAAGATGATCTCCAGCCGTTCGAAGATTTTTGGAAACCACGATGCCATTAAGAGCAATCACCGCAATATCAGTGGTTCCACCACCAATATCAATAATCATACTGCCAATGGCTTTGGAAACTGGAAGTTTAGCTCCAATAGCTGCCGCCATTGGTTCTTCAATCAAAAATACCTCACGTGCACCAGCATTTCGGGCAGCATCTCTAGCAGCTCGCATTTCCACATTAGTCACTCCTGACGGAACCCCAATTAAAACTCGTGGCGCTAAAAGCGTATGCGTATCGTTACGAACTTTATTAATAAGATAACCAAGCATTTCTTCAGTCACTTCAAAATCAGAAATCACTCCATCAACCAGCGGACGAACGACATCAATGTGTCCTGGGGTACGACCCTGCATGGCCCGAGCATCATTCCCAACTGCTACTAATTGACCAGTTTTTTTATTAATGGCCACAATGGTAGGTTCGTTTAAAACAATCCCCTTTCCTTTCACGTAAATTAGGGTATTAGCAGTGCCTAGATCAATTCCGATATCAGTTGATAGTGAATTAAAAATCTTGTTAATCAACAAACGGAAAGTATTCATGAGATTATTTCAAAAACAAGTTGAGAAGTTCCGCCTCATTGATTAATTTAATTTCACCAGTCGCCCTCGTTACCACCTCAAATATACCAGCTAACTTGTTCTTTTTACTAAGCACCACCCGATAAGGAATACCCATCAAATCACTGTCAGCAAATTTTTCACCAGCGCGATTCTCTCGGTCGTCATATAACACTTCCAACTTATTTTCAACTAATGAATCATAGATACCATCAGCCCAATCGCGCACTTCCTCATCATCATTATTGAGCGTGATCAAGTGAATTAAAAAAGGAGCAATGCTTTCTGGCCAAACAATTCCTTTATCATCAGCCAGTAAATCAACCACCGTGCCCATCGCTCGGGCTGGTCCGATTCCATACGAACCCATAATGACTGGCTTAGAGACCCCCGTTTCGTCCATAAAGGTCAACCCTAGAGCTTCTGAGAATTTTGTGCCCAATGAAAAAATATTACCGACTTCAATACTTTTTCTTTTTTTCAGTTCGTCTCTAGTGACACCTAAATCGGAGAGGTCAACTTGCAACAAAACTTCTTCATTAACTGCAATCCCCTTCTCTTCACAGACATAGACTACATCTTCTCCGGCTTCAGCTAAGGTCTGAAACTCATGACTGAATTTGGTAAACGCCCCTCCCGAAGCAAAGGTTTTATAGGTTTTATCACCAATCCCAATTCTGGTAAAAATCCGCATATAAGCTAAAGCACATTCTTCATAAAACTTATGATGCTCGGTTTCGTTTTTGGAAAAAGAATAAAGATCTTTCATCCAAAATTCACGAGTGCGCATGATGCCACTTTTGGCGCGCATTTCATTGCGGAATTTTGTCTGAATATGATAGGCATAAAATGGCAGGTCTTTATAGGAAGAAACATACTGACGCATTAAATCAGTAATGACTTCTTCATGAGTCCACGCTAAACCAATTTCACCCCCAGCTTTTAATTCTGTTTTAAACCAAACATCCACTTTGTCGTCGCTCCATCGATCGGTTTTTTGCCAAATTCCCGCGTCTTGAAGGCTGGGCATATACATTTCTTGTCCACCAATGGTATTCATCTCGTCTTGAATGATACTTTTTATTTTTTCAATGACGCGCAGACCTAATGGCAAAAAGGTATAAACTCCAGCCATATTTTTATAAATATAACCAGCTTGAATCAGCAATTGAGCATTTTTTGACACCTCATCAGCTGGTATCTCCTTGCGGGTTTTGGTAAATAATTTTGATTGTCGCATAAATTAATTCTTTATTAACCTGAATAAACTTCACACTTTATTAGCAAGAAGTACCCGACTGGGAATAATAATAATGATTTTTACTAAAATACTCATGATTACCTATTCTATAGCAGAATGTAAGGAATGCAAAACAATAGGAACCGAGCTAATAATTTCCATCAATTAAAAATTACCAAAGACGTAAGACATCATGCACAGTAACGAGAAGCATTAGTAACATCAAAAAAATAAAGCCAACCAGATTGACCCGACCAGCCCAAAGGGGATTTAGTGGTCTTCTAATCATGGCTTCAATAACAACAAAGATAATCCGTCCTCCATCAAGCGCTGGTACGGGTAATAAATTGATTATTGCCAGGTTCACTGAAATCATGGCCATAAAATACAATAACGAAGTGAGACCAACAGCCGCCGCATCACCTACATAACCAACAATTCCAATCGGTCCAGTAACTTGTGAATAATCAGCAGTGCCAGTCACTACCCCCTTAATTAAGTTACCCAAACCAGCGGAAATGCCTTTAGTAAGTTTTATTGTTTGTAAATTTGCTTCCTGCAACGCTTCCAAAACAGCATAATGTTTGACTTCCACCAAAGCCAAGGCGACACCAATGGCCGGCTGGGTAGAGGAGCTACTTAATACTCCCATCTTAGGAGACACTAAGACCGTGTCGGTTTTGTTTTTACTTAGATATGTAATAGCAACTTCTGCATCATTATTTGCTATCATAAAATGACTGAAGGCAGTTGGTACTAAACTAGAAAGTTTATCTTCTCCGACCACAACAGCTAATACTTCACTATTCACTGGCAATAAACCATCTGCTGGACTACCAGGGAGAACGGCACTAATAATTAATTTTGCCTCATCTCCTTGTTTTCCTTCTTCAACCGCTGATTGTATTCCAATCAATAAAATGGTAAAGAGTAAAAACCAAGCCAAAATCATGTTCATCGTCACTCCAGCTAGTAGAACTACAATTTGTGCCCACTTCGGACGCGCGCCGAAGGCGCGCGACCGAACATTCAAATCAGCTGATTTATCAGTTAATTCCTCTGGATTTTCACCATAAATTTTTACAAACCCGCCAACTGGCAAAGCATTTAGCGTATAATTTGTTTCTCCTCGTTTAAAAGAAAGGAGCTTAGGCGGAAAACCGATCCCGAATTCATCTACTCTCATTCCGGTTAATTTGGCCGTAATATAATGCCCCCATTCATGCACCAAAATTAGTACAAACAATACAGCTAAAAAAATTACTACTGAAATAATTACGGACATAATATTTTACAAACTTATTTCTGCTTCTTTTTGGGTAAACAACAGCTCCAGATTCCGATTAGAATTATCAACGGCTTTTTGTACCTTATCCTTCAAGAAAAACTTATCATCTTCACTAATTTCATTGGTCTTTCTTTTAGCTTCAATCTCCTTTATTATTTCATCTCGCATCGCCCTTACTGTTACCCGAGCATCTTCCAATTTACTTTTAGCCAATTTTATTAATTGCACCCGTCTTTCACTGGTCAACTCAGGAAAGATAACTCGTAGTCCCATTGAATCACTGGAAACAGAAACTCCCAAATCTGCCTCACGGATAGCCCGTTCAATCGCGGGTACTTGGCTCAAATCCCAAGGAGCAATTCTAATTGTTCTGGCATCTTCAATCCCTACCGAGCCAATTTGTACAATTGGCATAAAAGTACCATAACTTTCCACTTTAATGCAGTCTAGTAAAGCTGGCGTAGCTTGCCCAGTTCTAATACCAGTAAATTCTTTTTGTAACCAATCTGTCGCCTCCTTTAGTTTTTGTTTGAATACTTCATCCATATTGTTACCGATATTTAATATTAATCTAAATTTATAATTTATTATAGCATTTTAGCATTAATTGGTCTTTTTTTATTATTTAGCGAAGATGAGTTTATTATCCTAACAACCTTGTTAGAGTTAAGCTTCATCTTGGTTCATTTAATAATGGCAACAAAAACGCTATTTCTTCCCATAACATTTTTTTACCTGCACCACGCATTTTTAAAGTTGATAAACACCATAATAATTGTTTGGTTAAAGTTGGTTTAAGTAATGAAGAATTTTGACTCAACCATAATGACAAACCAGTCGCTAAAACTGCTAAAGCCATCACATCTTTATTTTTGGTAATTTTGGTAATAACGGCCATCCGCTTACAAATTGGAAATTGAAGAAAGTTTATAAATTCTTCTGGTAAAGTTGAACTGGCCTTATTTGTGTTTATAATTTCCTGAAGCCGCGAGCGCAAAGTTGGTAGTAAGGTTGTATCAGGACGAATGATTAAAATAAATCTGCTAGTAACTGGTGGCTCTTCCAAGATCTTCAATAAAGCATTTTGTGCCTCAAAGGTAATTTGCGTAACTTCAATGATAAAAGTTTGGGTAGCTTTCTCAAATGGTGTTTGATAGGCCTGCTCAATCAAAGTGCGCACCTCAATAATAGAAAGAACCGGTGATGAGATATTTACAATTTCAGATTCTAAAGCCAATTCAGCAATATCAAAGGGAAGTTCAAGGTGTGAATTAGCAACACAAACAATGGCCTGATGTAAAAACATAGCACTATTATGTGCCATGCTTATTGTTTTGCCAATCTATAATATGACGAATAACCCGTCTGAGGTACTGCTCAAAAGTTTCATTTTGTTCATAAATAATTCCCTGTTCATACCGCCATCCATTCATATAATCAGTAATACTTTGCTTAATTTCTGGAGTGGCCCCTTCAAACCGTCCAGACAAAAGTAAGGGCATAGGTATGGGAGCAATTTTTTTAAACAGAGGATGTTTTCGTCCTCTTGGTCCAGTACCAAAAAGACCACTTTTCATAAATAAAACCCATTCTGATAAAAGTTGATCTAAACCATTATCAACCTCCTTGGTATAAAGTGGATCACCTTCCTGACTAGCTAATTTAAGAGAGTCGGCCGAAGGTAGATCTTGTGGAGTCTTAAGCGGAGTTACTGTAGCTACTGAAGCCACCGCTTCATTATTAGCATCAATAGTTGGAATGTTAGATGCTACAGGAGAATTTTCTACTGAGGCAATTTTTTTGGGTGCAGCAGGTGGTTTTGGTATTTCCACAATTGGTTGAGCAGGATCTGACATCATTTCCTTAGGCGCTGGAGCTTTAGGAACTGGTACTGTCACTGGTGATTTTTGTATCTGTCTTTCAGGTTCAGATTGCTTTATTTCTGGAATCTGTGAAAAAGAAGATGCAGGAGGGTTAAAAGAATTTTTTAGTGTAGCATCCACTTCAGACGTTTCTTCAGTTGAAGCTATCTTCTTAATTTCTGGCTGAGGAAAGGTTTGTTTAGGAGTTGCTGGTGCTAAAACGGTTTCCGAGGTAATGGCTTTAGGAATAGTAGGTTTAATTGGGACAACATCATTATTTGTTAAAATTTTTTCAGGGCTGGTTTTGGTTTTTACCGAATTCGCTTCAATTAAAGTTTTTACTTCTTCATAAACTACTTCCAATCTTTGCATTGATTTTGTAATTTCCTCTTCAGTGCCACCATTTAATTGTTTCATGGCTTCAAGGAGTGAGGTCATATAGTCACGACCGATGGTATTATCAATTTCAATTAAATTGACAGGATTACCAACCTTATTGTTAATATCAGATTTAATTTCCCTAATCCGATTTAAACGGTCAAGCGAAACAGCGCTGGTGGCAGGTTTTTCCACTGGTTTTTTTTGAGCATCCAATTGATCAGCGATTGTTTGATGAGTTATTTGAGGAATAATGGGTTTTACTTGATTTTGCTCAGACTTAAAAGGCATCGGAACTGGAGCGGTATTAGCTTTATCATTTTTGGGTTTAATTACTTCATCATGAGTCTTTAAAGTAACTAGGGCGATTGGTGCGACTGGGGTGATTTTATTTTCTGGCTTTAATTCTACCGTAGTTAATTTTTCAGTAACAGCTGACGGGGTAAAAATTGGTGCCGGTCTTCCTGTTGAAAATCCAGGGTTATAATTAACGGGTGCATTTGATTTCTTTTTTGGTATTAGGGACGGAGTTATTTGATAAGAACGTAATCTCTCCTGAATCATACTTTGCATGGCTGGATCATTGTCACCAGTAGAATAAAGAAAAATTAAATCACGTAACTCATTGCGTTCCAAAACCGATAACTCACTCAAGCGGATTGCTTGTAGAACCATCAAAATACCTGCCTGAGAATTTAAATCAAACAAATCATTTCCCTCGCTTGTTGAAGAACGAACATCTGATACCATATTAATATTATAATAACATCACCCTGCAAAAATTAATAACTATGGTTTGAGACTTCTGTGTATTACTTTAACAAAAAAATTATCTCCCGCTTGTCACTCTAATAACATCAGTTTTGAAAGATCCAATTTCATCAGTCAATGTTTTTCCAAACTGCGGATAAGTTTTTAATAATTTAGGTAATAGATTTTCATCAGTGGCATGAGCTTGTACCCAAGAACTAAAAACTGATTGGTCATCTTCTTCTGATTTTTCTAAATAATGAAGTAGTGCTCCTTCTAAAATAACTGAACTTAGGTCGTACAAAAATTGCTGACGTTTATCTTCTGTCATATCGTCAAGACCAAGTGGTGATTTTAAATCGGTAGCTAGAATAGTTGAAATATCCATATATTTTACTTTATATCAGGTAAATGTTGATCCTTATTTTTTAATTGTTCTAAGACAAAAATTTTAGAAGTCAGCTTCAAGAATTTATCAGTTGGTTTCAGGTCAGTAAGTTGTTTAGAATTTTCGTGGCCTCGGAATTTATTCAACCAAGCCCGAACAGCCCCAATAGGTAGCTTATGACCACTAATTTCTGCCTGAAATTCACGAACCGAAGACTTTTCTAAATCAGCCAAATACTTTATCTCAGCTATCGTCATTTTACTTAATTCAGAGAAGGTACTTTTAGGACCAAATAAATTTGTAAACCAACCACCATCGCCGGCGGTAAAACCTTCAATGGTTTGTACCCAGAAATTAAAACTTTTTTTATAAGATTCTGGTCCGCCGGGAAAATTACTTTTGAATTGCCCCATTACACTATCGGTAATTATTGGTTCAACAGATGCTCTTGTTTTTTCAGCTTCTTTTTTTACTACCGATTCATTTCCTGACATTGGCTTTGTTATAGTTGGGTCTAGGACAACCTCTGATGCCTCTTTGTTTTCTGGTAGTAAATAACCATATTTCATAGCCACCTCTTCGGCAATTTTATTTAATAAATTAATGTTTATTTCTTCTCCGATATAAGTTTGATCAGCTGATGATTGACCAAAACCCAAGTTTATTCTTAATTCATGGTCGTCATCAATCCGGTCTCTAACCAAATCAATTACCTCTTGTTTATGTCTAGCGTCAATTTTTGCCAAGAAAGGTAGTTCTCCGGCCTTGGTTTGTCCTTCCATAATATTCCAATACACATCGTGTGGTGTTTCTATTTTAAATCTATCTGTATCAAACCTCTCCAAAGCGGCTAAGGCATTAGGATCTAATTTATCAGGATATTCTAAGATTACTCCAAGGTCATGATTTAAATCAGTGGCTAATGGACTAAAAATATCTTTAGCATTAATTTCACCTTCTGGATTTTTAATATCTGTTGGAAAAGAAAATCCCCGCTCGTTATCGTCAT
>Ga0210027_1002990_pt1 | contig 14042 bp, 11 predicted proteins | sample CryGeymeta201510_FD_183978 | JGI IMG/M metagenome (GOLD analysis project Ga0210027, IMG submission 183978) | Groundwater microbial communities from Crystal Geyser aquifers in Utah, USA - Crystal Geyser metaG 2015-10 (SPAdes) (version 2) | ecosystem: Environmental > Aquatic > Deep subsurface >...
CAAGAAGCCAAAGATGAGAAGACACTCGCTCAAGATTTACGGGAGCAGGGGTTCCTCTTAACTTCACATAAAGAATTAGAGGCGAAGAAATCTTTTGGTACGATTAAATTTTTCGATCGTTTTTCAGGTGTTCCACTGAAGGAAAAAATGGTTTTCGCTCGGAACTTGGCTGTGATGGTTTCTTCCGGTTTGACTGTTTCTCGAGCGATACACAACTTGAGTGTTCAGACGAAAAATAAGCGATTCAAGGCGATTCTTTTGACTGTTTTCGATGACGTACAAAGCGGGAAGACTCTTTCGGAAGGTTTGGCACGGTATCCCGGTGTCTTTAATGAGTTATTCGTGAATATGGTTGGGGTCGGGGAAATGAGCGGTACGTTGGAAGGCATACTTGAGATTCTCGCTCTTCAATTGGAGAAAGAACACGATCTGAAAAGCAAGGTTCGGGGAGCGCTCATCTATCCGGCAGTCATCGTGGTCGCGATGATCGGCATCGCCGTGCTGATGCTGACATACATCCTGCCGAAGATTACCGGTGTTTTCAAAGATATGGATGTGAAACTGCCGGCGACAACCTTGTTCATTATGAAAATCAGTGATCTGCTTCGTGAAAACGCCGTTCTTGTCATTATTTTTACCATTGTAATGGTAATAGGCGTAAGGATATTTGCCGGAACAGGCGTAGGGAAACGGTTCTTTAGTCTTCTCTTCCTTTATATGCCTATCGTCGGTAATATCGTCATCAAGGTGAACTGCGCTCGTTTCGCCCGTATCTACAGTTCTCTTTTGAGGAGCGGGATATCGGTAGTGGTTGGATTGGAGATTGTTTCCAAAACACTGAGTAATGTCTATTACAAAGACGTTCTGGTGGAGGCCATCAGAGAAGTGCAGAAGGGTGTAGATCTTTCCAAGGTCATTGCCAAATACCCTCACATATTCCCTATTCTAGTGACACAAATTCTCGAAGTGGGCGAGGAGACAGGGAAGACAGAAACGGTATTGCAACACCTGGCGGAATTTTATGAAGAAGAAGTTTCGCAGATCACGAAGAATATGTCATCGATTATTGAGCCGATTCTGATGCTCGTAATCGGCGGGGGTGTCGGATTTTTCGCCGTGGCGATGTTGCAGCCGATGTATTCTGTTCTTGAAAACATCAAATAAATTCGAAGTATTTTTTTGGAAAATTTCATTGTTAGACGCTCAGATACTCGACACGGTACTGTGAGTACCGCTTACTCCGTTCTTTACGTCTGTCGCAAACTTTTCTCAAAAAAATACTTCGAAAACTGGCAGTGGCATTTTTTCAAAAATAGAAGTTTTATCAAGAAAGAGTTATCTCAAAGATATTTCAAAAAAATGATGTTTTTTCTCAAAGATAAAGGACTGAAGGGGATTGCCATCGAGGGCTTCACATTGATAGAGGCCTTGGTTCTTCTCTTTATCTTTTCAGTCGTTTCTGTCACTTTCCTGCAGACGTATGCTGTCGGCACTCATTTGATCATCGAATCCAAGAATCGCCTCGGTGCGACCGCTCTGGCGAATCAGAAAATGGAGATTATTCGCAGTTTGAATTACGATACCGTTGGTCTCACAACCAGTTCTCCGGGCGGAGATATTCCTGAATTTGAAGACGTCAGCGTGAATACGACTCTCTATCATATCCATACTATCATCCAATATATTGATGATCCTTTCGATGGTACGTCCGTCGCTGGCACAGACGCTCTGCCGAATGATTACAAACGCGTCCGTCTCGAAGTGTCGTGGGGATTGGGAGGAGAAAATCAAAAAGTCATTCTTTTTTCCAATATTTCTCCTAATGGAGTAGAAACACCTGTTGGCGGAGGACTCCTCATTGTGAATGTTCTTGATGCGGGGGGAGCGGGAATTCCCGGGGTAGATGTGCATATCGCCAATACTTCGACTGCTTATAGCATCACACCGCCGACAGATGCTACGGGAAACATTACGCTTCCTGGGACTCCCTCGAGTGTTCCTGCAGGCACACAAGACTACACCTTTTCTCTTTCGAAAGCAGGTTATTATACCGCCACTACGTATCCACCTTCTCCACCGTCTACTTTTGATCCGATTGATGAACATTTATCGGTACTGGAGGGTGTGCTCAATTCTATTACTATCGTTCTGACGAAGTCTCTCGATCTGACTCTTCAAACACAAGATCCTTTCGGTACAGCAATACCGAATATTGGATTTACTATAACGGGTGGTAAAGTACTAAGCATCAGTCCTGTAATGAAGTATACGCTCGATCAGGTCAGTACGAGTACGGATGGGTCAGGGACGAAAACATTTGCAGGAGAAAGCGCTGGACAATATACGCTTACGACAAGCGATGCTCGTTATGAATTTCTGAAATTAAATCCGGAAGAAACCGTAGGAAATGTGATAGACGCTACTGCAGGAGGAACGAAGAATGTCGATGTCATCCTGATTGATACGCAGATCGGTTCGATAAAGGCTATCGTGCAGGATCAGACAGATGGTACGCCTCTCGTCGGGGCGAGCGTTCACTTGACGAATGTCACTCTCGGTTATGATGCGACACAGACGACTGATCAATACGGGTTTGTTTATTTTCCGACGAGTGCCACCGGATTGGTTGCAGGGGATTATACTATGGAAACGACTATGACAGGGTTTGCGGATGTGTCCGACACCGTTCCTGTTGCCGGAGTGCTTGTAACACGCACCACATTACTTACTCCGAATTAACACTATGCCGAAAATATCATACAAAGGATTGACGCTTGTGGAACTAATGGTAGCCATCAGTATTATGCTTATCGCGATGGAAGGCTTCACCCTTCTTTTTCTGAAAAGTTGGGATACGAACAAATTCATTCTTGAAGAAGGCATAGCCTCATCATCAGCTTCGCATTCGACGAGCAAGATCATCAAGGTATTACGCAGTATACGTCAGGCGGATAATGGTGATTTTCCTATTGAATCGGGATCGGATTTCGATCTCAAAGTATATGTCGATATTGATAAAGATGGCATAACGGAACGAGTGCATTACTTCCTCGATTTGCTAAATGATCAGTTGAAAATGGGGGTGACTAAACCGACGGGATCGGATCCTGTCTCGTATCCCGCCAGCGATGATACCGTTTCCATTTTGGCGAATTATATCGTCAATGAAAATGCCAATCCAGTTTTCTACTATTATAATAAGAATTATCCTGGAGATGCTGTGAATAATCCTCTGACGAGCCCGTTCACGCTCTCTGATGTCCGGCTGATACGAGTGCATCTGCTTGTGAATATCGATCCCGTACATGCTCCGAACAATGTCAATATCGAATCATTCGTCGATCTGCGTAACCTGAAAGTATATGAATAGAATGTTCGGAAGAAAATTTCACGGATCGGCTCTTGTGTACGGGCTCATCATAATGACAGCGGTAGCGATCGTACTCACGTCTATCCTGGTGTTTATCACCTCACAGACGAAATATGCCCTGCAGATTCATTCGCGTGAGCAGGCTTTCCAGATTGCGGAATCCGGTATCGATTTCTATCGGTGGTATCTCGCTCACCAGGTGGAAGGCAGAACCGCACAGCAGGTGGCGACTTTCTGGACGAGTGGTAGTCCCTATGGTGTCGGAATACCGTATGAAATGGAATACACCGATGGAGGTGTCGGTATAGGAAAATACAAACTGACAGTGACACCACCGGAGGATGGTTCGACAAGTATCACAGTAAAATCAGAAGGATGGACCTATCGTCATTCGACAGACATCAGAACACTTACCGTGCGTCTTCGACGTCCATCGTGGAGTGAGAATGCCGTACTGGCAAATGATAATATGCGTTTTGGCGCGGGAACAGAGGTGTTTGGGAAAATAATATCTAACAAAGGCATTCGTTTCGATGGATTGGCTCACAATGTGGTTTCAAGCGCTGTTGCCACATATGATGATCCTGATCATGGTGGAGGCAATGAATTCGGTGTGCACACTCACGTGGCACCAGTTGATCCTTTGCCACCAGCTACCGTACCCGCACGGACGGATGTTTTTGAGGCTGGACGATCGTTTCCTGTAGCGTCGATTGATTTCAATGGAGTACTCGGCGATTTGAGTTTTATGAAATCAGAGGCACAGGCAGGGAGAGGGACATATTTCGATAATAGCGGTGTCGGACGACAGATTACGCTTCTTACCGACGGGACGTTTGATGTCTGTACGGCAAATACCTATAGTGCCTATACGGGTTATTATGATGGTATGCATACCAATGCCATTTTAAATTATCAAGGAATTGTTTCTGGAGGATCGGCTCCTTACAATGGTGCGGCGTGCGTTACGATAGCATGTTGTACATCTGCAACCTGTGCTTGGGTTCAATCGAATAATCATAATAAAGGGAAATGTGTAAGTAAATCGAACTACCCTATCGTGAACAATGGAGTTATCTTTGTCGAAGACAATGTGTGGTTGAGTGGTCAAATCAATACGAAGAGAATTTCCGTTGTTGCTGCTGATCTCGCAAATGGTCCTGCACCTTCTGTGTATATCCCGAATAGTGTTACCTATACGAATTATAATGGAGACGATATCATCGGTATCATCGGACAAAAAAATATTGAAATCCCACGTAATAGTAGTAACATTCTGCGTATCGATGGAGCACTCCTCGCACAACAGGGACGTATTGGTCGGGAATATTATAATGGCATAGTGAAATCAACCATTACCATCTATGGTGCGATGGCGACCAATCTTCGTTACGGGTTCGCTTATACTAATGGTACGGGATACACCACGCGTAATCTCTATTATGATAATAACCTTCTCTATCATCCACCACCATATTTTCCGACAGGGACGCAGTATCAGATGGATCTCTGGGAAGAAAAGTGACGCCTGTGACAAAAAACGAACGATGAATCGATGGTTGTGTTATAATAGTAAAAGAGGGAAAAAAATAAAAAAACACATGCGTATTTTGCAAGAAAAAATCTTTGATCTTTTCCCGAGTGCGTTCGGGCTTGATTTGAGCGATCTTTCCATAAAGGCTTTGTGGCTCAATCGGACAGGGGATTTGGATTCCATTGTCAGTTTCGGTTCAGTGGCTCTTCCTATCGGTAGTGTGGTTGATGGTGAAATCATAGACAGAGAGGCCGTCGAGAGAGCTATCAGAAGCTTGCTTCAAATAGTCGGGCCAAAGAAACTCAAAACACGAAAAGTGATCTGCTCGTTGCCTGAGACAAAGGCCTTCCTTCGTATCATCTCGCTTCCAGAAATGGAGGAAAAGGAAGTACGAGAAGCTATCAAATGGGAAATTGAGGCCAATATTCCATTGATGCTCGATCAGGTATATTATGATTGGCAGATTCTCGATAAGAACTTTACGCAAGAAAAGGGGAAAATGAGTGTTCTCGTAGTCGCGGTGGCTCGCAGTGTTGTCGATCAATTTCAGACGGTTCTCAGTGCAGCTGGATTGGAAGTCGTCGGACTCGAAACAGAATCCATCGCTCAGGCACGCAGTTTGCTTGCTGAAGAAAATGAAGGACGGACGACATTTATCGTCGATATTGGCGATCGTCGTTCGAGTTTTCTTATTGCCATCGGCAGTACACCCTGTTTCACATCCAGCGTACCGCTTTCTTCACAGATGATTACGGATGCCATTTCTAAATCACTGCATATTCCTTTCGAAGAAGCGGAAGAGATAAAAATTAAACAGGGATTGGGCTCACTCGCCCTGCAGAGTCCGGTTTTGAAAGCGGCTATGCCGGTACTCGAAAACTTTACCGTAGAAATCGAGAAATCCATAGATTTTTATCTGAATAATCTGCATTATTCCAAGAATATCGATGCTATTGTTCTCTGCGGTGGAGGATCGAATATGCAAGGACTTTTACCTTTTCTCGCACGGAGACTCGGTCGCCCGGTTGAATTCGGCAATCCGTGGGTGAATATCAGGTTGGGCAAACAATTACCGCTTATCGATCGCAATCATTCCGTGCAATATTCAACAGCTATTGGCCTGGCTCTCCGAGGCCTCGACGAATATGAAGACTTTGCTTAACTATGAAGACTTTGCTTAACCTCCTGCCGGAGGAAAACAAAAAAGATATCCAGCGTAAGCTTCACTTCCGTTTTTTTCTGTGGCAGATTTTCCTCCTCTTCGCTCTCGAAGTGCTGTATACGAGTATGCTGGCCGGTACGTATGTCATCCTTGATTCTCAATTGCAGAGTTTGAAGAATATCAAGCAACAGGACGACAAAGTAGGCGGAGAACAGGCGACACTCGCTCTGTATCAACAAGAATTCAGGGATACGAACACATCTGTCGAAGTTGTCGGCAAGATGGTGAAGAACCACTTTTCTTTCACGCAGGTATTTCTTCTGTTGGATACGTTATTACCAGAAGAGATTGTCGTGGATCATCTGACTACCAAAGATTATGCGGTACTCTTGACGGGTAAGGCAGTAAAGCGTGATGATTTGCTTGCCTTTGATGCTCGCCTGAAAGAATCTCTCTGCATAGAGAATATCAATGTGCCGATTTCGAACTTGTTTTCTCAAGACAATATAGACTTTCAGGTCGATTTCGGGATAAAAAAAGAATGTTTGAAAAAAAGCTTATGATTTTCTCTCTCTCTTCATATAGAAAACATTCGTCATTGATATTTCTCTTTGTGTTGTTCGTGGCGATGGGGAGCATCATTTGGTTCGGTATTTTACCGCTCAAACGATCTCTCGATATGAAGATGCGTGGTATTCAGGAATATTATGCCGATCAGGAAAATCAACAGAAACAAGTCGGTCGATTACCGGAATTGAAAGATCAATATGATGTGATTATGAAAGATGGACAGACGCTCGATATCATCATTACTGAAGATCGGATAGTGGATTTTATCAAGACGCTTGAAGGTTTGGCGAACGATTCATCCGTACAAATGACTATCACTTCAAATGCGAATGGACAGATTATCGAAAAAGTACCGATAAAGGTCGTCCCTCCGAAAGCTGATGGTGCGAATACTCAGGCGAACACCAGTAACACGAAACCAAAAGTGATGAGCATAGTAGATGATGCGCCGTTTGATCGATATTTGCGTCTCAGTATCAAAGCGGAGGGATCATACGGAGATATCGTCGCGTTTTTGCAGAAGATAGAAACATTGCCGATCGGATTGGATGTCATAGGGGTTGAAATGAAGAAAAGAGATGCATCTGCGACGAAAGACACCATTGGAACAAAAAGCAATCCTTTCGCTCTTCTTGGTGATGGGAGTGTTCCTCCTCCGGGGGAGACGGCACAGACGGTGGCACAGACTCCTTTGGAAGCGACGTTTGATATGCTCGTGTACGTGAATAAAAAAAGTAATCTATGAAAATTCCTTTTCTTTCATTTTTCACAAGGGTAAAAGAGCATTTTTCTTTCGGAAATACGCTTGTTCTGTGGTACCGTTATTATAAAATGTTGGTTTTTATCGGTTTTTTCATCGTTCTCTTATTCGGTGGATGGAACTATTATTATAGTGTGTATCAGTATCGTTTCAGTGATGAAGAGAAAAAACAATATGTAGATTCATATTTCAAGGAAACGACATTCAAAGAGGCTCGCTTCAATGAAGTGGTAGACGGCCTGAGAGTACGGGCACGTATGCACGAAGAGACGTTTGAAATCAAACGCAATATTTTCGAGTGATTCGGTATTTTGTCGTATGATAAACTCTCGTGCGAGATTGACTGTGTCGTTTTTCTGGCGTATACTATTTGTTTCTATGATAGGGTGAATTTCTTGTGGAGTATGATGCCTCTTTCTCGTAAAGAACAATTTGATGTGCTATTCCCTGATGCACCGGCATTTCGTTTTCGTCAATTTGAGGAGGCTCTTTTTGGTGTTTCTGTACAGTCCGTTTCTGATATTTCAAATATGTCGCTTGCGATGCGTGAGACTATCACAGAAAAAATACCGTGGCTTTCGGTGCGGGAAGTACGAGTATTTGAAAGTGTGAAGAAAGATACCTTCAAGGCAGTCGTGGAAATAGCAGGGGGCAAGCGAGTAGAGACGGTGCTGATGCGAAATGCCCGAAAACAATGGACGGTATGTGTCTCTTCGCAGGTCGGATGTGCGATGGCTTGTACCTTCTGCGCCACCGGTACGATGGGCTTCACACGTAATCTCACCTCGGATGAAATCGTCGATCAGGTGCGTTTTTGGAATATATTCCTCTCCAAGCGCAAAGAACTTTCAGGCCGTATCAGCAACGTCGTGTTTATGGGAATGGGTGAACCGCTGGTCAATTATGACAATGTCAAAGAAACACTGCGCTTGCTCCTCACGTACACGGATATCGGAGTGACACGCATCATGGTATCAACCGTCGGACTCCTCCCGATGCTAGAGAAACTGCTTGATGATCCGTCGTGGCCGGCCGTCCGGTTGGCAGTATCGCTTCATAGTGCGGATTCGGACACTCGCAAACAGATGATGCCAAGTTCGTATGACAATTTTCTCGATAGTTTGGTGAAGTGGACAGAAGCATATTTCCGGAAATTTGAGAGCAGACGTCGGCACCTGACATTCGAGTACGTGATGCTTTCACAAGTCAATGATACACAGATGCATGCCGAGGCACTGATCAAATTCGCCAATCGGGTCGGTAATGTGCGTATCAATCTCATCCCGTATAACTTCACAGGAAGCGTGTACAAAGACAGTTTACCTGGTGACTTTGACCGTTTTCAGAAACGATTGGAAGAGGCGGGCGTTACTGTCACTCGTCGGAAAACAATGGGTGATGATATTGCCGCCGCTTGCGGACAGCTCATCGTAGAGAAAGACTTCATTTCATAGTAAGATTATGGCACAGACATTTTTCCTCAAAACTTTCGGGTGTCAGCAGAACGTGGCTGATTCGGAACGCATCGAGAGCCTATACCGTTCTCGCGGTTTTTCGCGTGCCGAAGTCTTGGAGGAAGCGGATATTCTGGTACTCAATACTTGCGTCATCCGTGACAAGGCGGAAGAACGCGTTTATGGTATGGTGCGGAGTTTGACACAGCGTCTTGGGAAGAAAACACCGCACATCGTCATCACCGGTTGTCTCGTAGGGGCGGCAGCCCGCGAACCTTCGGGGAAAATGATGAAGCGACTCGTGTCGCGTCTGCCGGATGCGGAATTTCTTCCGATGGAGGAAGTCGGTTTCGAACATCTGCCGGTTCGTGCCAAGGGAAGAATGGCATCCATCGTCATTTCTAACGGTTGCAATAATTATTGCGCATTCTGTATCGTGCCGTTTTCACGCGGGAAAGAACGTTCGCGACCGTTTGAAGAGATCTTTGATGAAACGAAGAAGGCTGTGGCGGATGGATATGAGGAAGTAGTGCTTCTGGGACAGAATGTCAATTCGTATGGTGCGGATTTTTTGCAAGAGAAGATAAAAGGAGGGGAATCATACACGTTGCCTGATGGGAAAAAAGTGAAACCGATTATGGTGAAACATCTGAATCGTCATCGTATACCGACGCTCTTCCCATATCTTCTTGAGAGCATTGCAGGAATACCCGGGTTGAAAAAAATCACATTTATTTCTTCCAATCCCTGGGATTTTTCCGACGAACTTATAGACGTGATGGCAAAATATGAAAATATCGATAGAGTGCTTCACTTGCCAGTCCAATCAGGAAGCAATGAGGTGCTGAAACGAATGAACCGGTGGTACACCCGGGAAGAATATCTCGATTTGATTGACCGGATTCGGACGAAGATTCCAGTCATCACTTTCACGACGGATATCATTGTGGGATTTCCTGGAGAAACGAGAGCGCAGTTTGAAGAAAGTCTTGATATAGTGAAACGCGTCGGTTTTATGAAAACTTTTATCGCTTGGTACTCACCCCGTCCTGGAACCTCTGCTACGAAGGGAATGACTGATGATATCCCGATTGAGGAAAAGCAGCGACGTTTTCATGAATTGGATGCTTTGGCGTACAAGGGAAAGATAAAAAATAGCTTCATAGAGCCAATAATTTAGTATATACCCTTGACAAGATTGCCATTTGGGTGTACGATTTTACCAAGTGATCATTTCGGTGATTGCTGTGATTGTTTCTCAACTCGTTGGAGGCATCGTTGGAGGCATTATGGATATGACGATATTTGTTCTTGTTCTTGTTCTTTCGGTGGTGGCACTCGTTGTGGTCGCCATCGTTGGGGTCAACTGGTTCCTCCGTCGTCACCGCTTCGATTTGCGGGACTGGGCGTGGTCACACGGCCATGCGGGGCAGGAGTAGGCCTCGCCCCTCGTGGACTCCGCCGCTTTGGACCTTTCATGGTTCAAGCGGCGTTTCTTTTTTTTGAGAAACCTGGTATGATGAAAGAGAAGTAAACATAAGAGATGTGATCCTGTGTCAAAACAGATGAAGATTTTTTCTTGGAATGTCAATGGGATTCGGGCTGTTCATAAAAAGGGTCTTTTTGTGCCGTTTATCGAGAAATATCAGCCAGATGTTCTGTGTTTGCAAGAAACCAAGGCTTTGCAGGGGCAGGCAGAAATCGACTTGCCAGAGTACGAGGAATATTGGAATTCAGCTGATAGAAAAGGCTATTCTGGAACAGCCATCTTTACCAAGCAAAAACCCCTCTCTGTCATCAATGGAATTTTTCCAGAGATAGCAGAGCAATTTCATCTGGCAGATGACGGCTATGGCGATCCCTCAGGAGAGGGACGAGTGATCACGGCAGAGTTCGATGGTTTTTATATCGTGACGGTCTATACGCCGAATACCAAAGAAGATCTGAGTCGGCTCTCTCTCCGTCATAAACAGTGGGATCCAGCTTTTCTGGCGTATTGTCAGGAACTGGAGAAAAAGAAGCCGGTGATTTTTTGCGGAGATCTCAATGTCGCTTATACCGAAGATGATCTCGCCAACCCGAAAGCCAATGTCGGCAAGCACGGTTTCACCGATGAAGAGCGTGAGGGGTTTGGTAATTTTATCAAAGCTGGATTTATCGATACATTTCGCATATTCCATCAAGGCAGTGGCTATTATTCCTGGTGGTCGCATTTTGCGAATTCTCGTGCACGCAATATCGGTTGGCGGATTGATTACTTCCTGGTTAGCGCTTCTTTACATACACGGGTAAAAGAAGCCTTCATCCTTTCTGAAATAACAGGCTCGGATCATTGTCCCGTCGGCATTACTTTTTCAAATTGAGTAATGAGAGTATAACAGATATTGAACGGATGGAAAAATATGCATCATATACCACTCGCAGAACGGATGAGACCCAAAACGATAGAGGAATTTTTTGGTCAAGAGAAAGTGTTTGGTGAGGGTTCTTTTTTACGTACAGCTATTGATCAGAATCATTTGCCATCACTTATTTTTTGGGGACCACCTGGGAGTGGGAAGACAACATTGGCACGGATTCTCGCTCATAAAACGGCAGCAGATTTCGTCGCTCTTTCAGCTGTGAGCAGTGGCAAGAAAGATTTGCAGGCAGTCCTCCTTCAGGCACAAGAAAATTACAAGAAAGAAAAACAGACAATATTGTTTCTCGATGAAATCCATCGTTGGAATAAATCGCAACAAGACGCACTTTTGCCATTTGTTGAGTCAGGCGTGTTGACACTCATTGGCGCGACAACAGAAAATCCGAGTTTCGAAGTGAATGGAGCTCTCCTCTCACGCACTCGCGTGCTTGTTTTGGAAAAGCATACGGTCGAAACATTGGTATCTCTTCTGAAGCGGGCTGTAACAAGTGATACAGAGCTTGTGAAGAAAAAGATTTCAGTAACAGAAAATACACTCGCCTTTATCGCGGAAGTGGCTGGCGGTGACGGTAGACAGGCGCTCAATATTCTCGAAGCCTGTGCGATGCGTGCGAAGAATGTCACATCGGAGTTGGTGGAAAAAATCGTAGAGCGCTCGCATATTCTCTATGACAAAGGAGGGGAACAGCATTACAATATCATTTCAGCGCTCCATAAATCTTTGCGAGGTGGTGATGCAGATGCAGGACTCTACTGGCTCGGACGAATGCTTGAAGCGGGGGAAGATCCTCTGTATGTGGCGCGCAGGTTGGTGCGTTTTGCCTCCGAAGACATTGGTATTGCCAATTCTTTCGCCCTTCCACAAGCCGTGTCAGCTTTTCAGGCGTGTCAGATGCTCGGTATGCCGGAGTGTGAAGTCCACCTCGCCCAAGCGGTGGTGTATCTTGCTTTGTCGAAGAAATCCAATGCTCTGTATGCCGCGTATAACCAAGTAAAAGAAGACGTAAGAAACTTCCCAAATGAACCGGTGCCGATGCACCTGCGCAACGCTCCGACCAAACTGATGAAGGCAATCGGATATGGGAAAGAATATAAATACACACCAGATTTCAAGGACAAAGAATCAGCCAAGCAGGAATATCTTCCCGAAAAACTGCGCGGGAAAAAATATCTTCATCTTTCATAACATTTTTCCTGTCACAAGTCTTGACAAACATTTGCTTCTTTCCATCGGGGGGGTATAATGGATATGCAATTGAAAATGAACAAATACAAACATATGTATCACAAGGTTCTTCTTTCGGCAGTCGTGTTCCTTTTCGCGATTTTTGTTACGACACCGATAGCTTCGGCAGACGAGTCATCTCTCGTTTTGAAGTCTTGCAAGCCGGACAAATCTGTCACGGACAGTGCCTTTGCTCTGAAGCGTGGCGAGAGTGTGACATTCAAGTGCACCGTGCTGAATACTGGGTCGGATGTAGTGAGTGTTCTTGTCGCTGGATTGAGGATTAATGAATCGAAGGTGGAAGACAAGACGTCTGTAACTTCTGTTTATCTGGAGAATATTCCGGCTGGACAGTCTGTCGATATGGAGCTTCCCTTTATCGCTTCGTTCGAGAACGGTTCATATCGGTATGATATCTCTTTGCAGGCGCCTGGTCGGGACGGAAAGCAGGGTGAGATTATCGGAATACCACTGAGCTTCACTGGAAAATTGGATGCTCCTACGGTGAAGGTTGTCAATGCTAAGCTTGATAAGGATTCGTACAAGGAGGGCGATGATGCCGTTTTGTCGCTCGAATTGACGCCAATCCAGGGGGCGACAGACCAGTTTTCTATTAATATCGCTACTAAAGGGAAAGACGGTTCGGTCTGCGCGTATGTTTCCGTGATGAATCCGGTAGGACTTGAGCAATACCCGTTCCGTTTCTCGTCGGGAAAAGCGTCTTGTGATGTTGTGACGGTCGTGGTGTCTGTGAATGATATGACTGGATATCCGGTCGATACACGCGTTATTCCGACAACGTTTTTTCCTATCAGTTCAAGTGAGGCCACACAGGGCGGACAGGGTCTATCAGATACACCTGCTCTTTTTAGCAATCTTTCGACGAGAGAGATAGGGATAGCGATTGTTGTAGTGCTCCTTTTTGTCTCTACCGCCAGCGTAGTTTTTCTGCGATGGAAGAAGGGAGCAATAATGGGGATGTGGTTGTGGATTTTCATTCCAGCGACACTCCTTTTCGTTTCGTTATCCGCTCATGTAGCCGTGGCTAGTTGCAGCCTTATCACTAACCTTTTCGGGGGGGCGCTCAATGGTCATGAGCAGGTAAGAGAGTCGCTTATGATCTCTAACAATTTGTCAGAAGCCGGTGGCAATGGTGGCGTGTCAGGCGGTTCGAGTTATCGTAATTCCTATTTCCAATTCAGAGCGACGAACAGCGTGTATTTCACATTGGACGGGGTGAATTTGGGTTCGCAAATCACTATTGTTCATAAGCAAGATTGGATCGGAGTCGCGACTAATATTTGTGGCGGATGGCTTGGGGGCTGGCTTGAAGGTACTCAAGTTGACGATTCCGATTGTACATATTATGCGATATGGGGACGATCTGATAAGACTCTCAGCGTTGTTAATGATAATATTTTCAGAACAAATGGCACCTGCGGTTCCTCGAACGGAGGTACATACTCTTCTGCTCCTTCAGATGGACTTTGTTCTTCGGGATCCCCGTCTTCCGTTTCCAGTCCCTTTTTTAGCTCTCGTTTTAAC
>Ga0210027_1002995_pt1 | contig 14027 bp, 18 predicted proteins | sample CryGeymeta201510_FD_183978 | JGI IMG/M metagenome (GOLD analysis project Ga0210027, IMG submission 183978) | Groundwater microbial communities from Crystal Geyser aquifers in Utah, USA - Crystal Geyser metaG 2015-10 (SPAdes) (version 2) | ecosystem: Environmental > Aquatic > Deep subsurface >...
AGGGCCAGGGCGCCGGCTGGTTTTCCGCCGCCGTGCTGGTGCGCGGCCAGGGCACCACGGACGGCTTTCACGAAGCGGCTATCCGGGTACCGGAAAAAATCCGTCCGGTGCTGTTCGGCAAAGGACCAACTCGGGATCGGCTGGCCGGCTTGTCGAAAAAGGGTCTGGAGACCGCTTCGACCATTCAATACAAGGCGCTCCGTCCAGCACTGTTTGCCCTGATGGAAGGCGGTCCCGATGCCATCCATCCGGACAAGACCGAAATCAGTAATTGGGTGGATAAAGCCGCCGGGGCTTACAGCCGGGATTGGAATCCCCTCTACTTCGACTGGCTCTGGGACACCCTGGACCAGCCCGACGATTCTGCCGCCTTGAAACCCTGGTTCGACCAACTGCGCCACCTGGCGGAAGCCACCCTGGAACAGGCATTCGAGCGGGTGCCTGTGCGCAGCGGTCGCAACTACCGGGGGAAAACCCGTGCACGGGGCATGTTCTACGGCTCCCTGCACAAACACTTCAAAGACTACATGGAGGCAAATCATGAACACGCCTGAATCCCGCTGGCCCTCGGCCCAGGTGCCCGCCCTGGCGCGCGCGCTGGCTGACCCGCACTTTTCCAACGGCGAGCGGGCCGCCTTGAAACGCATGGGGCTGGAAGGCCCCGCGCCCCTGGCCCTGCACCGCTTCATCCTGCGCCAGGTAGAGGAAACTTGGCAGGGCGAACACTGGACGCCGCGCTGGCGCGCCCTCATCTGCGCCCTGGCCATCCAGCGGGACGGCGGTTTCGACCCCTCTCGCCCCTGGGGCCAGGCCCTGGCCGAGGCCCGCTTCGCCGAAAGCCGGCTGGAACGGCTGCTGGCCGCGCAGGGCGACACCCAACTCACCCTGGCTTTGCGCGCCGCCCGTCAACTGGCGGCCAAGGGCATCGCCTGCGACTGGCGGCAACTGGCCGATCTGATTTTTTCCAGCGACCCCGAAATCCGCGAACGCATCAACACCCGTATTGCCCGCGACTATTACTGCAACCTCAAAAAGGATTGACGCCATGTTCCTGCAAATCCACACCCTGACCTCCTTTGCCGCCGCCCTACTCAACCGCGACGACGCCGGCCTCGCCAAACGCATCCCCTTCGGAAACGCCGAACGCATGCGGGTCTCCTCCCAATGCCTCAAGAAGCATTGGCGCGATGATTTCCACCGCAACCTCGATTTGCCCGGCGGCATCCGCTCACGCATGTTTTTCGAGCGGGAAATTCTGAGCCGGGTGCTGGAAGCCGGCGTCGCTGAGGAAACTGCCCGCAAACTGACCGAAGCCTTGCTCAAACGCCTGGTCCAGGGCGGGCAGGACAAGAAAAACCCTTTGCGCTTGAATCAACCGGTGCTGTTCGGCAAGCCGGAAGCGGATTACCTGGTACGACTCATCACCGAATGCGCCGCCAGCGATGCCGATCCGGTGCAACGCCTCGGCGAGCGGCTACATGCGGAACATGGCAACCTGAAAGCCATGTGGAAAGCCGCCGGGGTGAACCTGGTCTCCGGTGTGGAGGGAGCCATGTTCGGCCGCTTCGTCACCTCCGACATCCTGGCCCGCACCGATGCCGCCGTGCATGTCGCCCATGCCTTCACCGTCCACCCGCTATCGACGGAAGTGGATTACTTCACCGTAGTCGACGACCTCAAAGAAGCGGACGAAGATGCCGGCGCCGCTCACGCCGGCGACATGGAACTCGGCGCCGGACTGTTCTACGGCTATGTGGTGGTCGACGTGCCTTTGCTGGTCTCCAACCTGTGCGGCTGCGATCCGGCGAAATGGCAGGAACAGCCGCTGGAAGCCTTGCGGGATGCCCGCGATGTGCTGGAACGCTTGGTGCAAGCCATCGCCACGGTCAGCCCTGGCGCCAAGCTGGGCGCCACCGCCCCCTACGCCCGCGCCGAACTGGTGCTGCTGGAATCCGGCACTGCCCAACCCCGCACCCTGGCCAATGCCTATCTTCAAGCGCTGAAGCCCAAGGGCAATCCGCTGCAACAGGCGGTGGACGCACTGGGCCAGCATCTCGACGCCCTGGATGCGATGTACGGCCGCGACGAACAGCGTTTCGTCGCCTCCACCCAGGACACCGCCAGCCTCAAGGACATTCCCCGCGCACCGATGAAAAACAGCGTCCAGGCCGCGCTGGATGGGTTGTTCGGAGCCGGCTGATGGACGCCCTGATCCTGCGTTTCGACGCACCGCTGATGAGCTTCGGCGGCGTCATGGTGGACCAGCACAATGTCACCGACCGCTTTCCCGGGCTTTCCCTGTTCGCGGGCCTCCTCGCCAATGCGCTGGGCTGGCAGCACCGCGACTTTGATCGCATTGGCCGCCTGCAAGAGCGCCTGTTGCTGGCCTCCCGCTGGGACATCCCCGGCGAGGCCATCATCGACTACCACACGGTGGACCTGGGGCAGCCGAAGATGCGCGAAAAGGGCTGGACCACCCGGGGCGAACCGGAACACCGCGACGGTGGGGATGCCAAATTCGGCACCCATCAGCGCTATCGCCACTACTGGGCCAATGGCGTGCTGACTGCCGCCCTGGCGCTCCACCATGCCGACGAAACCCCGACGCTGGATGAACTGCAAGCCGCCCTGCGCCGGCCCGCCCGGCCCTTGTTCATTGGCCGCAAGACCTGCCTGCCCAGCGCGCCCATTCTGATCGGCCGGCAAACTGGCTCCGACCTGTTGGCCATCCTGCAAGCCGTGCCTCGTGCCCTCTGCCCGCAGCGCCCGGACACGAAACCTATGCCGGCCCGCTGGCCCGCCGACCTGGGCCAGGCGCAGGAAGCGCAACTCCACCCCGTTTATGACCAGCGCGACTGGAAAAACCAGTGGCACGCCGGCAGCCGCCAGGTTGCCGAAGGCCCGCTCCAGGAGATGCCGCCATGTACATGATCGACCTGCCCCTGGATGCCGCCGCCCTGACCCGCTTCGCCTGGCGCCAGGGCCATGCCGGCGGGCGTAATCCGAGTGACGAGGATTTCGGCTATGCCGCCCACGCCTGGCTCGCCGCCACCCTGGGCGAACAGGCGCCTCGCCCCTTTAGGCTCATGGAAACCCGCGCCGGCCTGCGTCTCCTGGGCTATGCCGCGGCCGACGCGGACACGCTGGCGCAACACGCACGCGAGTTCGCCTTGCCGGACGCCCTCGCGGTGTGCGACTGGGGCACCGCCGCCGGCAAGGCCATGCCCGCCACCTGGGCCGCCGGTCGGCGCCTGGGCTTCGAGGTACGCGCCTGTCCCATCCTGCGCGGCGAACGAGAGCGGGATGCTTACCTGGTGGAAGTGGATCAAGCCAAAGCCCAAGTCCGCGAGCCGGCCAGCCGCACCCAGGTCTACGCCCACTGGCTGCAACGCCAGCTTAAACGAGAGGGCGCCGCTCAGGCCGTCGCGGAAACCCTCAACCTCGTCGGCTTTCGCCGGGTGCGGGCGCTACGTCAATCCCGCACTGGGCAGGGCCAGCGGCGACAAGGGATGGAGCGGCCGGATGCCCTGATGGCCGGTGAGTTGCTCATCAGCGACCCGGACGCCTTTGCCCGCCTGCTGGCCCGTGGCATCGGCCGGCATCGCGCCTTCGGCTTCGGCATGTTGCTGCTGCGCCCACCGGGCAGAGGAGCGGCCTGACATGGCGGGCCTGCTCGTCGGCCGCCTGGGCCTGGCCGAGGCGCGCATTCCCCATGGGGATCGCCACGGCCTCATTTGGCTCTCCCGTGGCCGCCTGTTCGTCGAGGACGGCACCCTGCGTTTCATATGCACCGAATCGGCGGAACTCGAAGCCGGCGATTACGCCATCCCCTACCAGAACGTTTCCCTGATCCTGCTCGGCCCCGGTTCCACCGTCAGCCACGATGTCCTGCGCATCCTCGCCCGACACGGCACCCTGCTCGCCGCCGTGGGGGAGGGCGGCACCAAGTTCTACACCGCCCCGCCGATGGGCCAGGGCCATAGCGAAGTGGCCCGCGCCCACGCCCGCCTGTGGGCGGACGAAAAAGTCCGGCTGGACACCGCGCGCCGGATGTATGCCTTCCGCTTCGGCACAATCCTGCCGCATCGGGACATCTCCGTGCTTCGGGGCATTGAAGGCGCCCGCATGAAGGAAACCTACCGCATCCAGGCCGACCGCTACCGCCTGCCCTGGGAAGGTCGCCGCTACGACCGTCACCAGCCGGAAGGCGCCGACATACCGAACCAGGCCATCAACCACGCCGCCACCTTCGTCGAATGCGCCGCCGACGTTGCCGTCGCCGCCGTGGGCGCGCTGCCGCCCCTGGGCTTCATCCATGAGGATTCGAGCAACGCCTTTACCCTGGACATCGCCGACCTTTACCGAGCTGAAGTCACCCTCCCGCTCGCTTTCCGGGTGGCGCGCCAAGCCTTGGACAATTCGGGTTTGAATCTGGAGCGGACGCTACGCCGGGAAGCGGCGATGGAATTCCGACGCGGCAAGCTCATCCCGAAAATGATCGACCGTATCAAGGAGTTGCTCGGTGTCCATGACGCTGGTGGTGACGCGCAACATCAGTAACCGCGTGCGCGGCTTTCTCGCCTCGTCCCTGCTCGAACTGGCGCCAGGCGTGTACAGCGCGCCGCACATTTCCCCGGCGGTGCGGGAGCGCATCTGGGGGGTATTGGCGGATTGGTTCCTCCAGGAAAAGGACGCCTCGGTCGTGATGGTGTGGGCGGACAACGCCACGCCTTGTGGTCAATCCGTGCGCACCCTGGGCGTTCCGCCCATTGATGTCGTTTTGGTGGATGGCCTCCTGGCCACATTCCGCTCGCCAGCTCTTTAAAAATACGAGATAGTTCAGGCGCTTACCTTCTAGAGCTTCCCCCGCCCACGCGGGGATCGACCAATCCTAGCCACTTTGGCTAACCCGGCGACAACGCTTCCCCCGCCCACGCGGGGATCGACCCCACTGGTGATGTCTATCTGCTCCAATCTAGAAGCTTCCCCCGCCCACGCGGGGATCGACCCCAAGAGGCTGGAAGGAGAGGCCGCATTAGAGCGCTTCCCCCGCCCACGCGGGGATCGACCCGCCCCGGCCCCGCCCGCACTCCGGCCCGCCGTGCTTCCCCCGCCCACGCGGGGATCGACCCCAGCCTGAAATCGTTGATAGAAAGCTCATGAAGCTTCCCCCGCCCACGCGGGGATCGACCCTTTCGCGGCTTCCCATTCATCCCCGGCCCGGAGCTTCCCCCGCCCACGCGGGGATCGACCGGTCACTCGTGGCAATTTATGGATGGCACCGAGGCTTCCCCCGCCCACGCGGGGATCGACCCCTCAGGGAATGCTTTGCGTAACGCCTGCGCCTGCTTCCCCCGCCCACGCGGGGATCGACCCCTGTGACAGATCGAAAGCCTATCGAAAGCCTAGCTTCCCCCGCCCACGCGGGGATCGACCCGCATTGGGAAGTGATTACTTTTCATATGGTTAGCTTCCCCCGCCCACGCGGGGATCGACCTGAAGTTCATTATCCGCATCGCCGGCGGATTGTGCTTCCCCCGCCCACGCGGGGATCGACCTCAAGAGCGATCGCGTGCTGGCAATGATGTTGGGCTTCCCCCGCCCACGCGGGGATCGACCCTCATGGCAGGCTTCGATTGGATGGCACCTGACGCTTCCCCCGCCCACGCGGGGATCGACCCTGGTCGGAGTTGTAGCAGGCGTGGTCGTGATCGCTTCCCCCGCCCACGCGGGGATCGACCCGCCAAGAGCTTATTGTCATCGCCCGCACTTGGGCTTCCCCCGCCCACGCGGGGATCGACCCAACGCTGCCGGACGTATGACGGTCATATTGATGCTTCCCCCGCCCACGCGGGGATCGACCCGGGGTTGATTCCTGGCGACCGGATCATCGAAAGCTTCCCCCGCCCACGCGGGGATCGACCTGGGTCTGCGTGCGCCCTCTTGACCGCCTCCCAGCTTCCCCCGCCCACGCGGGGATCGACCGTGCGCCAGGATTGGATGCAAGGACGACTTGTGGCTTCCCCCGCCCACGCGGGGATCGACCCCTTATCGACTACGCGACTGTGGAACATATCAGGCTTCCCCCGCCCACGCGGGGATCGACCCTCTGGTTACTATCCAACACGAGTTCTTGAGCAGCTTCCCCCGCCCACGCGGGGATCGACCTCCTTCTTGGCCTTGGCTGCGCGGGAATCTTCTGCTTCCCCCGCCCACGCGGGGATCGACCTGGGTGGATATTCGTGAAATCTGTTCCTTTCGGGCTTCCCCCGCCCACGCGGGGATCGACCTGAAGTCGGCGACGGAAACGCCCGAGATTCTGCGCTTCCCCCGCCCACGCGGGGATCGACCCTCCGGGAATGTCCCCACCAGCAAAGGGCTTGGGCTTCCCCCGCCCACGCGGGGATCGACCGTTTTCGGGCCTGGAATCGACGACAGTCCAGAGGCTTCCCCCGCCCACGCGGGGATCGACCTCGAGCGCGACGAGGCGAAGATGAAGATGTTTGGCTTCCCCCGCCCACGCGGGGATCGACCCGAGGAAACCACAGCGGCCGGGATCGAGGCTCTGCTTCCCCCGCCCACGCGGGGACCGACCCGCACAAGTGCATCCCCACCCAATCTTGCCAGTGCTTCCCCCGCCCACGCGGGGATCGACCCGACGATGATATGGCCCACTGCGCGGCTCAACCGCTTCCCCCGCCCACGCGGGGATCGACCTGACCTTACCGCCATGGGGATGGGCACCGAGTCGCTTCCCCCGCCCACGCGGGGATCGACCCGCGGCCGTCTATCTGATCGTGGCAATGGTGACGCTTCCCCCGCCCACGCGGGGATCGACCAACGACAAGCCAGTATTCTTCGCCCGGCTGAATGCTTCCCCCGCCCACGCGGGGATCGACCCGTTTCGAGAGGGATACGGGTAGCGGTGACAATGCTTCCCCCGCCCACGCGGGGATCGACCCCTCGGACTCAAGCAGCGTGAACTCGCTGATGAGCTTCCCCCGCCCACGCGGGGATCGACCCGGGTATCCGGAACAGGGCTGATCCCTGGCGACGCTTCCCCCGCCCACGCGGGGATCGACCCATCGCCGGACTCCCATCGACTCAGACGTGGCTGCTTCCCCCGCCCACGCGGGGATCGACCCTCCACTATTGGAGCGCACTGAGATGGCCGAGCGCTTCCCCCGCCCACGCGGGGATCGACCATAAATAGCCGACCGCCAAAGCCACTTACCGCCGCTTCCCCCGCCCACGCGGGGATCGACCCTTTTTGGGCGGGTGATGGGCAGCGGGCCGACCGCTTCCCCCGCCCACGCGGGGATCGACCTATGTGTGCCGAGATGGCGCGCTTTCCCCCGCAGCTTCCCCCGCCCACGCGGGGATCGACCCTCGACTACCACCTACGCCACTCCTGCGCGCGGGCTTCCCCCGCCCACGCGGGGATCGACCCATCGTATGATCGCGGGTAGGGGACGTGCGCCCGCTTCCCCCGCCCACGCGGGGATCGACCTGCGGCGGAGTCGATGCCAGTAGCTCCGCCTGCGCTTCCCCCGCCCACGCGGGGATCGACCCTTGTCGTCGCCGAAGCGAGCCGGGTCCACTCCGCTTCCCCCGCCCACGCGGGGATCGACCCCCAGTGTCGCCCATTACCAGTTGGCCGGATACGCTTCCCCCGCCCACGCGGGGATCGACCCGCCACACGCCAAGTCGCCTGTTCTGCGCAGCCGCTTCCCCCGCCCACGCGGGGATCGACCCTTCTTCGAGCGTGATCTTCTCGTACCGGCCCCGCTTCCCCCGCCCACGCGGGGATCGACCTGCCCTAGATTCGTCTGAATTGGCCGCGCTGGTGCTTCCCCCGCCCACGCGGGGATCGACCCGAGCCATCGAAGCGGAAAAGTCCGCCCGGATGGCTTCCCCCGCCCACGCGGGGATCGACCGCTGTCAGCCGCATGGCCATGGGAGGCATCGGCGCTTCCCCCGCCCACGCGGGGATCGACCCGATCCAGAGCGTCTTGTGCGCCATTTACAGCAGCTTCCCCCGCCCACGCGGGGATCGACCACTGAGATGCCACCAGGTATGGCAACCGCGCGACGGGCTCGCCTACACCGCCACCGGCGCCTTGATGCCGGGGTGCGGGTCGTAGCCTTCCAGGGTGAAGTCGTCGTATTTGAAGGCGAACAGATCGGCCACCGCCGGGTTCAGCCGCAAGGTCGGCAAGGCGCGCGGTTCGCGGGAAAGTTGCAGGTTCACCTGTTCCAGGTGGTTGCGGTAGATATGGGCATCGCCCAGGGTGTGCACGAAATCGCCGGGTTTCAGGCCGGTGGTCTGGGCCATCATCAGGGTGAGCAGGGCGTAGCTGGCGATGTTGAAGGGCACGCCGAGGAAGAGGTCGGCGCTGCGCTGATAGAGCTGGCACGAGAGCTTGCCGTCGGCCACGTAGAACTGAAACAAGGCGTGGCAAGGCGGCAGGCGCATATTAGGCAGCTCGCCCACGTTCCAGGCGGAAACGAGGATGCGGCGCGAATCCGGATTGTTTTTCAGGGTCTCCAGCACCTCGCTGATCTGGTCGATGTGGCGGCCGTCGGCGGCGGGCCAGGAGCGCCACTGATAGCCATAGATCAGCCCGAGGTCGCCATTCGCATCGGCCCATTCGTCCCAGATGGAAACCCCGTTGTCCTTCAGATACTGGATATTGGTGTCGCCTTTAAGGAACCAGAGCAACTCGTGGAGGATGGATTTCAGATGGACTTTCTTGGTGGTGAGCAGGGGAAAGCCGGCCTGCAGATCGAACGCATCTGATAGCCAAACACCGACAGCGTGCCGGTGCCAGTGCGGTCGTCCTTGGCCGTGCCGTGAGCCAGGACATGGTTCAATAAGTCGAGGTATTGCCGCATCAAGTGTCTTCCTTCAGGAGATGCTGGTAGACCAGGTTCATGATGATGAGCCGCTGCGATTGGCCGAGTTCGCCGAACTGAATGCCGAAGGCCTTCATGCGCTTGCCCTCCTCGTCGTCTTCCTCGCCTTCCGAGCAGATCACCACCGGGGTTTTCACGTATTCCTCCATGTCGCCCAGCCGAACTTTGAACGACAGCCACAAGCTATCGCCTTTGCGGCCCAGTTGCATGGGCGAGAGCATCTTGGCGCCGCCGACGCTGATGTCCACCAGCATGCCGGCGCCGATCTGGCAGCCCTCTTCACTCTCCTGCGCGGCGACGATGATGCTGGCGGGTGACCGCATGGCACGGCGAATGCGCATGGCCTGCACCGAATCCGGGTAGGCGAGGTGCAGATAAGGGAACGGCTGCAATTGCGACTTCAGTACGCGGGCCTTGAACGCGCACACATTGAGGCCGGAAAAGGCGCGCACCAGATAGGTCTGGCCGTCACGCACGAAGATCAGTTTGCCGTCCACGACCGGCATAGTGACCAGCACACTTTTCGGCTTCATCACGCCGATCACATGCACGGTGAAACGTTCGCTCTGGCCTTCCAGCAAGGGCTGGAGTTGCAGCGCATCGCCGGGCATCAGCTTGATTGCGTCGAAACTGAGGATTTCTTCCCGCGGTTTGCGGTAACCACCGGCGTCGGCCGGCTTGTCGTCATCCAGCCGGGCCGCGGCTTGGCCGGATTTTCCCCCGACCCGCTCGCGGAACAGGCCTTTTTGCAGCAGCACTTCAACCTGGTTGTCAGAAGTAACCACCACGCCGCGATTCAGCAGCAGATTGTGATCCGCGTCGTAGATCGCGAAGCCCAAAGGCTTGCCGATCTCGATCTCCGTCTTGCGCACTGGCACCATGAAACTGTCTTCGACCATGTTTTGTTATCCCGTCAACCTTGTAGCGCCGGCGAAGGCGCCGGCGCCACGTGTGGATACCTGTTGCTTCGGTACGCCTTTCGGTTTGGTGGCCGATGGCTTGGCGCCGTGGCCGTCAATGCAGCCCCGCCTTGCCCAGTTCGCTCAGGATGTCCAGCAACAACTGGCGGCCCAGCGGCCCCATCCCCTTCATCAGCGGGTCGGCATCGCGTTCGCCGTTGACCAGGCGGCGCATAATGCCGCCCAGGCGCGCCATGTCGCCGCCAGCACGCAGCATCTGTTCCGCCATGTCGGCGAGCACGGCGAGCGCCTTGGCATCGCCATGTCCGGCGGCGGCGATCATGGCGGCCAGGCCGGGCGCCGCCGCGCGGCCGTCCGGTTTTTCATCGAGCGCAGGCAGGCTGGCGGGGTTTTCCAGGCCCTGTAACACGGCCTCGACGATGATCCGGTCTTCCTCGTCGAGGCCCAGCTTCACCGAGGCGTCGCGCTTGCCGTCGATGATCTGGCGCATGGCCGCGGCCAGCCTGGCCCAGCCTTGTTGTTCCGCCGCCGCCAGGGTCCGCATCAATTCGGGAAGCGCTGAGCGGTCACGCAAGGCGCCCACCACGGCATGAATGAACGGCGCGTGCATACGCCGCACCTGTTCTGCCGCATCCGGCAATTCAGACACCCTCATCCTCCTGCCAGCGCCCCCGCAACAGCATTTCCAGTGGGCGGTAGGCGCGTTTGTAGGCCATTTTTCGGCAATCGGCGATCCAGTAACCCAGGTACAGGTAGGGCAGGCCCAGCTCGCGCGTCAGCCGGATCTGTTCGAGTACCCCGTAGACGCCGAGGCTGCGCCGTTCCAGGCCGGGCTCAAAAAAGGTGTAAACGGCGGAAAGGCCGTCGAGCAGACGATCCACCAGCGCCACCATCACCACCTCGCTGTCCAGGCGGTATTCGATCAGGGCGCTGTCGACTCGGCTTTGCAGGAGAAAGCCGCGGTATTGCTCGCGGTCGTCCTGGTCCATGCCGCCACCGGCATGGCGCGCGGCCTGATAGCGGCGATACAGGCGGTAGTGCGTTTCGTCGTAGACCAACGGCTTCAGGCGAACTTCCAGGTCGGTGTTCCTGGCCAGGCAGCGGCGCTGCGTGCGGTTCGGCTCGAAACCAGCGGCCACCAGACGCGCCGGCGTGCAGGCCTGGCAATGGTCGCAATGTGGGCGGTAGACATGCGAGCCGCTACGCCGGAACCCCTGGCGCACCAGTTCGCTGTAGGCCACCGTATCCACCATCCCGCTTGGCATCGCCACCTGCGAACGCGCGCTCTGATCGGCCAGGTAGCTACAGGGATAACTCGCCGTCAGATAGAACTGGAGGCGGAAGATGGGCAGTTCGGCGGCGAAACTCATGCACCAGGCCAGGGGCCGAAGAGCTGCGGCTGCGGCGTCAACCGTCCCAGCAGACGGCTGAATTCGCTACGCGGAATCGCGCGCGCCCCCAGGGAGGCGAGATGGGCCGTTTTCATCTGGCAGTCGATAACGCCGAAGTCATGCTGTTTGAGGTGGGCAACCAGATGCGCCAGTGCGATCTTCGAGGCATCGGTCTTACGCGTGAACATGGATTCCCCGAAGAATGCCCTACCCACGGCCACGCCGTACAGCCCCCCAACCAGTTCTTCACCGTTCTCGCCCTCCATCCAGGTTTCGAAAGTGTGTGCATAGCCCGCCTCATGCAGTGCGCCATACGCCGCGATCATTGGATCACTGATCCAGGTACCGCCGCCCTCGCCACGCGGTTCGGCGCACGCCCGCATCACCCGGGTGAACGCCGTGTCCACCCGCACCTGGTAATCGGCGCGCGCAAGCCTTTTCTTGAGCGACCGGGAAATTTTGAATTCATCCGGAAACAACACCATGCGCGGATCGGGCGACCACCAGAGAACCGGCTCGCCTTCGTTGAACCAGGGAAAGACGCCAAGCCGGTAGGCCTCCAGCAAGCGTGGCAGGGAAAGATCGCCCCCCGCTGCGAGCAAGCCGTTGGGTTCCGTCAACGCCATCTCCAGCGGGGGAAAAGGCGTCGCGGGGTGGAGCCAGGGGATCATCTCTGCGTAGCCACAATCGGGTATGGCTCGCCGCGGGCCGTGCGCATGCCGCAAGCACTCACGCCACTTCGGCGTGCAGCTTCACGCCCAGCGCGCGCACCACTTTCATCACCGTCTCGTAACGCGGCTTCGCACCAGGCGCGAGCGCCTTGTACAGGCTCTCGCGCCCGAGCCCGGAATCCTTCGCCAGTTGTGTCATGCCACGGGCGCGGGCCACGGTTTTTACCGCCACCAGGAACATATCCGGGTCGGGGTCCTCCAGCGCGGCGGTCAGGTATTCGACGATGGTTTCTTCGTCGGCCAGATAATCGGCGGCGTCAAACGGTGCGGTTTCGACTTTCATGGCTCATTCCTTTCGCAAAGCGCGGGCCATCTCGATGGCTCGCTTGATGTCGCGGGACTGCGATGACTTGTCTCCACCCAGCAGCAGCAGAAAAACCACCCCACCCACCCTCGTGTAATACGCCCGATAGCCGGGGCCGACATGAATACGCATTTCGGAAACCCCTTCGCCCACCGGCTCGCAGTCGCCAAAATTTCCGGCGGCGGCAGCATCCAAGCGCTGGGCAATCCGAGCTACACCAACCTTGTCCTTCAGAGCTGACAGCCAGGCATCGAATTCAGCGGTGCGATGGAATTGGTTCATGAGTCGAACTGTATTCAGTTGGATACGATAGAGCAAGCACGGCCTAAGCTACGAACCCTGAAACAGCGGCGTCGGGTCGGTGTAGATCAAGTAATCGACGATGGCCGTATCACGCATGCGAAACAGATTGAGAAAAGGCAGGGTGACTACTGCCGCGTTGGGCAGGTGGTAGGTCACCTCGCCCTGGACGAAACAGGTGTCCCGCGTTTGCCCCCACCAGAAGCCGGTCAAGTCATGGCTGAGGCTGCTCATGCCGGTAAAAAAACCCGCCACATGCTCGCGTACCGCTTCTCTGCCAGCCACGACGGGCTGGCTGCCATAGCGGAAGGTGCCGTCTTCGGCCAGATAGGCTGCGAAGGCGGTCGCGTCGCGGGCGTCGATGGTAAGGAACAACTGGCGCACCCAGGCGGGGATTTCCATACGAATGGCTCCTGTAAATGGTTTCAGAACTGAAAATAAAGGCGGCCATTCTGCCGCAGTTCACTCCGGACTTTTTTCCAATCCGGGAACAGGACGGCCACTTCGCGCCAGAACGCCGGGGAGTGGTTACGTTGCTTGAAGTGGGCAAGTTCGTGGCAGATGACGTAGTCGATGGCCTCAAGCGGCGCCTTGAGCAGGCGCCAGTTGAGGCTGACCACGCCGCGGGCCGAGAGGCTGCCCCAGCGCGTGCGGGCGTTCGACAGGCGCAGCGGCGGCATTGGGCAACCGGCATGAGCGGCATGATGGGCCAGGCGTTCACCCAGCAGCGCACGGGCGTTGCGCTGATACCAGCGCAGCACCAGGGCCGGCGCCTGCGCTGGCTGCGCGTTGCAGAGCAGGGCCGCGCCATCCTGGCGAGCGCGAGCCGGACCAGGCTGATCGAGCAGGCGCAGTTGCAACTGGCCACCCAGGTAAGGCAGCAGCACGCCGTCTTGCCAGTCGAAGCGGTGCTCGCGCGCAGCTTGCAGGCGCGCGCCGATCCAGTCGGCGTGTTTGTGCAGGAAACCGTCGATCTCCCGCTGCGACAGGAGCAGGGGCGCGTTGACCACGATCTCGCCAGCTTCAGAAACGCGCAACGCCAGGCTTCGCCGCCGACTGCTGCGGCGCAGGAGGTAGGGCGGATGGATGCCCGGAAAGGGTCGGGTTTCCCCGGAGCGGGTGGCGGAACGGGCTAACGGCATGGCGCGGAAGCTTACCCGTTCAGCCGTTCCAGCGCGCTTCGCCCTGCGTGGCCGGAGCGTCGGGCAGAATCCCGCCAGCTTGAGAGGATCAGGCCTCGGACACTGACCGTCGGTCCAGGCCAGTACCCCCACTTGCTACAGGCGTGGGATTTCGATCAAACATCGAGTTATTGAAAATCCTGTTGGATTTCTGCTATCGGCCAGCTTCAGACGGTCGAGAAGGCCTGACCAACGGTCAGGAAAAAGACTGATGGCGGGCATTCGGAGACAGCAAATCGACAGCAGTCGACCTTCCCCTGATGTTCACGTCCCTGTGGAGGGGC
>Ga0210027_1003010_pt1 | contig 13982 bp, 18 predicted proteins | sample CryGeymeta201510_FD_183978 | JGI IMG/M metagenome (GOLD analysis project Ga0210027, IMG submission 183978) | Groundwater microbial communities from Crystal Geyser aquifers in Utah, USA - Crystal Geyser metaG 2015-10 (SPAdes) (version 2) | ecosystem: Environmental > Aquatic > Deep subsurface >...
CGGAGAGTGGAGAAACCCTTTTGCGCTTGCAAACTCAATAATTAGTGGTATACCTATAGGTAGATAAACAAGAACAACCTATGGAAGAAACAATAGCGCCGTATCAAAATCCTCAATTTAAAAAGAGTAAAGTTAATGGGACTGTGTGGGTCGTCCTCTTTGCCATTGCTGTTATATTGATAGGTGGCTTTGTTTTATCTCGCCAACAAAAAAAGGCACCTGAAACAAAGAAGGATGTTGTCGTAGAAAAAAAGGAACCGTCCCCCACGGCAAAACCAAAGATAGAAAAATCTTCAGTTAAAATTCAAGTGGTAAATGGCACGGGAACCCCCGGTCAGGCAGGTATAGTAGTGAAAGCCCTTGAAGGGACAGGATACAGCGCTGATAATATTAAAACTGCCAACGCAGAGAAGTTTACTACCCTAACCACAACAATCACGGCGCGGACTGATTTCGAAGAAATAGTAAACGATATAAAAGACGTATTAAAACCAACCTTCGAAGAAGTCACGGTTGATTCGTCAAATCTCAATACGGATAGCGAGTTTGATATTGTGATAGTCACCGGCGGTAAACTATTTGAGGTAGTAACAGCTACTCCCAGTGCCACAATAACACCATCTTCTTCACCCAGTCCAACGGTAAGCATCACGTCAACTCCATAAAGGATACAGGAAAAAAACTTCAAGATAATGTATGAGAGTACTTATTACTGGTAGAGCTTAATAAGTTCCTTCGCATTTTCCGGAGCGACTGTTTTTTTCAGCAAATCTATAGATTGCGAAGAGCCAGCGGGATTTAACTGTTGAAGCAAACCGGCAAATGCCCAAACGCCTAAGACAATAACGGCACCAGTGAGAACAAGTGAAATAACCCCTGCCTTTATATCTTCGTTCGTTCCATTGGCAAAAAATAAATATTTAAAGAAATAATATACGCCCAATGGAGGAAATAAAAGGCTGACAATATAAGCTTGTGTATATCCTTGAGTTTCCTTAATTTTTCGCTCCTGCATGTCAACTTCAAGGAGTGCTTTGTATGCCTCTAAATCTTTCTTTGGTTCTCCTGGCTCAATTTTTTGTTCAATCATTTGTTCAAGGGTAATTTCTTTTTACAAAAGAAAAAAGTCTGCAGAAAATAATTGACTGGATCGAACGAACATACTTGCCAAAACATTTTGAGATCTTCCCTGATCCCAGCAACCAATCCGAATTTTCCTGATTTAGGAAGATTCACATGGGAAGCATTGAAATAAAAGATACGTTTGTTGTTCCCCATCATATATGTATTGATTGCTATTTCAAGTTGGAACTGTGACACGCCTTCTTTTAGAATGCGCAGCAAGTCATCTTTCTTAAGTATTCTTTCGCCCGTGTAGATGAGGTCGAATCTATTGATCTTCGTAATAAGTCGGGGTGTATTTCTGCTGAACACGACCATATCGATGGATGTATCATTTAATACAGCTTCAAGAACGGTATCAACTTCCTGAGGCACTACTCCACTTAAATCGGCATCAAAAAAAAGAATATAATCCCCTTTCGCTCCCTTAAGTCCTTCCTGCACCGTTCCGGTCTTCCCAACATTTTCTTTGAGGGTTATCAGTTGGACCGAAGGGAAATGGGTCTGCACATATTCGCTCCCTCCATCAGCTGAAGCGCCATCCACACAAATAATCTCAGAAATATTTTTCACATTGAGGAGTTGGGTCAACACTTCGCCTATCCGTTCTTTCTCATTACGGAACGGGACTATGCAAGTAACACTCATAATCCTATTATAGACCGCAAACAATAGGATATACTACACATATATGACAGACATCCTACTCGTCTATATTCCCTGCAAGTCAGAGGAACAGGCACGGACAATAGGAAGACATCTCCTGTCAAAGAAATTGTGTGCTTGCATAAATATATATCCTGAGATGGACTCGCTTTATTTCTGGCCACCAAAATCGGAAACAATGGAAGAGGCGCATGAAGCGGTGCTCATTGCCAAAACATCAAAAGCACTGTATCAGGAGTTGGAAGATGAGGTAACCAAAATTCACACCTATAAATGTCCCTGTATCATGGCTATTCCTACGGAGAATATCAATAAACCTTACTATGATTGGTTGAAGGGTGAATTGAAATAATTCCCATGAATTCCCATCTATCAAAAGTCCTTCATCATCTGTATATCAATCCACTTGAGAAGTGTAATCTCAAATGTAAGATTTGTTATACGAAAAAAACGGATCCGATACTGACAGAAAAGCAAATATTCGATTTTGTGGACCGATATCAGAAGACTTATGAGTTGAAGATGATAACATTTTGCGGAGGGGAAGTGTTTGCACTCCCCTATTTTCCCCATCTGGTAAACACGCTTACCTCACGGGGCATATTCGTTCAAATGATTACCAATGGAACGATAGACCAACTCGATAAGTTAGAACATCCTAATCTTAATAATCTCATCGTATCTATTGATGGATTCGAAGAATATCATGACCGCAATCGAGGCAAAGGAAACTTTAAAAAAAGTATAACTTTTTTAAAAAAGGCACAAACTCTTAGATTTCATACGGAAATATTCAGTATCGTAACAAAACAAAATTTTCGATCTATCGATACATTGGAGGCGTATGTAGAAAAAGAGTTGGGGGGTATTAACATTACGTATCATCCACGCAAACCACCCGAATATTTGTCTCATCATCCTATTTCCAATAGTGAAGGGGAAGTTGCGGGATTTGATTATCTCTCCAGGAGTGAACTTATCGAGATAATGAAAACCCGCACTGTATTTCCCCCAAAAGACTTAGGGTGTTATCAGATATCCCTTGCTTCGAGTGGTATTGTCTATGGATGTTGTGAAGGATACAGACCAATTGGGACAATTGATGATACAATTGAAAAACTCTTTGACTCGCTGGAAAAAAGAATCGGCGGTCCTTGTCTTGGGTGCAGCCAAACGGAATTTATGTGTGGAATTAAAAGTATAATAAGCAAATGGAAAAATACTTAGTACGGGAAAAAATAATACAAGCAATAAGAGAATTCTTTTATAAACAGAATTTCCATGAGGTCATTCCTCCCTTATTGAATAAAGCCCTTCCCTTAGAGCCGAATCTGAAGCCATTTCTAACGACACATGAATATAAGGGTACAAAAGAAACATTGTATCTTGCAATGTCCCCGGAGCGGGGAATCAAACATATGTTGGCGATGGGATTGGGCAACTGTTTTTCCATCTCCAAAGCATTCCGTAACTACGAAAGGGTTGGTCTGCTTCACCTGAATGAATTCACTATGTTGGAGTGGTATCGGAAAGGTGCTATGGATCTTGACATAATGAATGACGTGGAGAAACTGATGCAAACAGTCAATAAGAAAATGGGGAATAAAGTGGCGATGAAGGAAGGTCCGTTTCAACGCATTTCCTTAAATAGTTTATTTAAGGAGAAAGTAGGAGTCACACTTGAGGAATTATTGAAAAATGAAGAATTAATGGTGGAAACCGCGAAACAAAGAGGCTATAAAACAGAGGGGGCAACTTGGGAAGAGCTCTATAATCAGTTATTTGTGAATGAAATAGAGTCGACATTTTCTTTGCGGCCTTTTTTTCTTATAGACTTTCCCGCGAGAGTTTCCCCTCTTTGTGCCCCACAGAAGACGAAGCCTTTATTTGCGCAGCGGTTTGAACTCTATATTCACAAAATGGAAATAGGTAACGGGAATACCGAAAATACTGATGTTGTGTCGGTTAGACAAACATTTGAAACGGAAAACAAGAAAACGGGAATGCCCATTGATGAGGATTTCCTTTCCTCACTGGGCAAAATGAAAAGCAGTTCTTATGCGGGGGTAGGAATAGGCATTGACAGGCTTACGATGCTGTATACGAACTCTGATATATTTGTATAATGGAAGTTGTATGTTTCCCTATTTTTCCCTCGTCATCCCCGCCCATAACGAACAAAGCAATATTGGGAATCTCCTTGATAGCATCGTTGTCCAATCATATCGAAGTTTTGAAGTGCTAGTGAGCGATAGTGCTTCGCAGGACAATACGTCTACAGTTGTAGAGGAATATAAAAAAGCATTTCCCTATTTCCTCCACCTTGAGGAGAAAACCCCAAACGTTGCCTCAGCCCGTAACAATGGGGCAAAATATGCACAGGGAGAATATCTTATTTTCCTTGATGCTGATGTTATAATTGAAAAGCATTTTTTAAAAGCGGTGATGCGACATATCCAGGTTGATCATCCCAGCATGATGACCGTATGGAACAGACCAAGACCTCCCTCCTGGCGGGGGAGACTTATTTTTGGTCTCATGAATCGGATTGTTCAAAGGGTACAGGATAAGCATCCAGCAGCAAATGGGCCCTGTGTCATAATGAAAAGGGATTTATTCAAAAGTATCAATGGATTTGATGAATCCATTTACTTTGGTGAGGATTATGATATCGTAAAAAGAGCTTTCAAAAAAGGAGGAACAATGAAAGTATATAAAAACCCACTCCTTTTTGTATCAACACGGAGATTTGACAGAGAAGGCTTGATTGTTAGCTTGTTTAAATCAATCACCGCCCTTCTCTATCAGTTTATGTTTGGACCCATCAGAAAACCAATATTTAAATATGAAATGGGAGGACAATACTATGAAAATAAAAAATGAAATATCAGCGGGAGGAATTGTTTTTCGTAGGATATATGGTCAAGAGTCCAGTGTCCAGAGTCCAGTGTCCAGAGTCTGGCTCGTAACACAACACTCCCAGCACAAGGGGTGGGTTTTCCCAAAGGGATTAATCGGGGATTCTGTTATCGATGAACCAATGGAAGTGGCGGCTTTGCGTGAAGTAGAAGAGGAAGGTGGAGTGAAGGCAAACATAGTGAATCCAAAACCAGTGACGGTATCCTATTCCTACATGTGGAACGATTTACAAGTGGACAAAACCGTTCATTATTTTCTTATGGAATATGTTTCGGGGGATCCAAAAAACCATGACTGGGAAATGATGGATGCAAAGTTTATTACTGAAGAAGAAGTGAAAAAGATTCTTACCTACCCTTCTGATAAAAAGGCATTTGAGGAAATTTTAAGAATGGTGAAGGACTAAAACAGCTACTTAAAATAAGTTAAAATAAGCAGTAAGAGCGTTAAAAACATTATTCTTACTATCAAACACTTGACCAAAGTTTTTCTTTGTTACCCATTTGTACCAATCATGTTCTCCACTGATTTTCACTTCTCCATTTACATACACACATTCATAAAAAACTAAAAATATTTTTTTGCCCTTATTTCTATGAATAGATGAGTCCGCAAATTCCCAATAACTGGTAAAAAATGGTCGTCCCACCTTTATTGTTAATCTCGTTTCTTCTCTTACTTCACGCTGTACAGCAGCTACAAAATTTCGTTCGCCAAGCTGTATTTTTCCTCCGGGCAAATCAATATTACCTGGGGACGGATCTGGGTCATGTAAGATTAATACTTCGTCTCCTTTTCGGATAACTGCTTTTTGACCTACACAGAATAGTTCATCAGGTAGTGACATAGTTATTTCTTCAAACTATTCAAAATTTTTCTTAATTGTCTTCTTCCCCAAGAAGTTTTAAAATGTTGTTCCCTCTTGAAAGCCTCATACTTATCATCAAATTCTTCTTTATACCAGAGAACAAAAGGAACTCTTGTTTTAGTTGATTTTACTTCTCCCGAGTTATGTTCTTTAATTCTATTTTCAAGATTTTTTGTACAGCCAACGTAAGTTCTTTGATCTTTAATACTTTTTAGAACATAAACAATATGCATTCCTGTTTATTTTTTTTTAAAAACTTTGGCTCGCCTCGTCCGCCTCTCGCAGTTCGAGGGCGAGACGGGGAGCGGTGGACCGGATTTGAACCGGCAACCTTTTCCTTGGCAAGGAAACATTCTACCGTTGAACTACCACCGCAATCTAATGAAGAAAGTATATCATAGGAACAACCCCTCCTCAACCTCCAGGGATTTGTTAGTTTACATCCATACACAATAACTATCTGCTCTCATTGAGCTTTTTTGCAAGGTCTTGTTGCTGTACATAAAGCGATTCGTCGCTATATGTATATGCCGATTCTTGTTTTGATAACCATTTATTGTTTTCCATTTTTTCAACAATTGAAGAAATATTTGCAATTCTAATTGCAATGATTTCGTTAATCCTATCCGCATCTGTTTTATTTCTGTTATAAAAGTCAGATGATTCTTTTAATTTTGCCCAACTTGGTTGAATTTCCCTTAAGTTCGATAAAATTGTTTTCCATCCTTCTATATCGGACTTCTTATAATTAGGTGGAATATATCCTGCAAAATGTTCTACAACCACTTGAGTAGGACATCCGTTCAATTCGCCTTCGACCTCTGCAATTCCAACCTCTTGGAACTCCTTATTGAATAAAAAATCTTTTTGTTTTGCATCTTGCATCTGGTTTTCAAATAGCTCATCAGCATCGTAGTATCCCTGGGTAGGTGCTTCTCCCCATACAGTATTTGAATATCCAACAGCATACATAGCAGTTTCCATCGTCGTTCCACTCTTTGTCGCTTCAAAAGAAAAATCGTTGAATTGTATGACGACTTCACCTCTCTCTTTCGCTGACTTATCAAGAAGGGGTTGGTGTTTTAGTTCTTTAAGACCGGCCTCTTTTCGCTTTGTATTTAACAACTCCAGATATTTATCAGTGTCTAGTTTTATCTTTGTTGAATCTGTGAAATCCATTGAGGTGTCTCGATAACTCTTGTCGTACTTTCCTTTTTGCTTATCAACCGGTATCACAGATTTTATATCTTTGATATCCACAAATCCAAATTCACGCGAATCTCCACTTCCCTTTCTGTTGTCTCCCATAATGAAAAGCTTATTTCTTGGAATTGTGATTTTTTTACATTCTTGAAGGAATGTTTCACCAAATGTTGAGTGAGCTTTTGCAGTGTATGGCTCTGTAAGTGGCCTGTTATTCAGAAAAACAATACCGTTTTTAATTTCAATAGTTTCGCCAGGTAAACCAATAAGCCTTTTGATAAATCCACTGGGACTCCCATATAGTTTTTTGCTCATTTCCTCTATGAGTGGGTTCTGTGCAAGAATGATATCACCGCGTTGTAGTTCATGATTAAAATACCTTTTTCCAAACATACTTAAACCATTTGGATAGGGAATGAAATCATAAAATCCAACTATTTCTTTTGATTGTAAGACACGATCCTTCTCCTTACCCTTAGGAAACGTGGGGTACATCGACCCTGTGCCTGAAATAGAAATTAAGATTGGATTGTATCCAAGCAATGAGGAAACGATTGCAAAAATAATAAAATACCCCCCAATCCAAATTGGAATTGTGAGGATAGCAAAGAATAGCGACAGTACAAAATTTATCGTATTTGAAACGATATTTTTCCTATATTCGTTGAACAAATATTTTATCCCCTCACTTCTGATTTTTTTGAGGGTCCCGATAGGTTGGAGGATTTTATTTATAGCATAGAGTGGAAATAAAGCCAAGATTCCTACAAGCTTAATGAACTTTAAAAAAATATTTTGTGTGCGGGGAGTGTGAATAACACCTTGTAATGCCAGACTTATGACACCAATCAAAAAAGCCCCACAACCTACTACAAGGATAATGGTAAAGGTGATAGTAAAACCAAGAGGTGTGGTTGTGAACAACTCTTTGCGTACACCAACTATCACATAGAGAAGAAGAAGGTCGATTGTAAAACAAAATAACCATACCCCAAAGGCAATCCTCTGGACTGTTTTAGCAAGCTTCATAGTTACTTTAAGGTTTCCACAAAATTATTAAAGAATTCTTTTTTCCCCTCTCCCACTATCTTCCATTTCCCATCCTCAACTAAGACCGCCTGCGTATCGGAGAGGGCTACCACTGGATATTGTGTTGCTTTCATACCTTTTTCAATAAGCGCTCTATATTCTTCTTTGAAATGAGCTGTAATTAAAAAGGGAACAAAATTTAATGCATTAAAATCAGTTACTCCAAAATCTCTACTTGCTTTATGTTTCCATGTCGCTTGCTCAATGGTAGGACAAGCGATATAACTTCCAGCACTTATACCAATATAAATTTTATTTTGATTAACGAGTTCTTTTATAACTTTATCAAACCCACTCAATCTCGCTTGTTTTAACAGATAAAAAGTATTGCCACCCTGCACGCAAATAATATCTTTGTCATGCAATAATATTCTTAATTCTTCTTCATTTTTACCTTCAATATCTATGTCTTCAACATCAAATCCCATATCTCTCATTCTCTGCTTATCTTTTATCACATAATTTTTGTTTTGTTCAGGCGTAGAAGCAGTAATAATGTGGGCAAGTTTTAACTCGTTTGGAGGTTTAGGAAGGATTTTGAGGATTTCATCCTTTACATTCGTGCCGGCGGAAGTTAAAAGGAGTTTCATAGAATTTAATTTTACCTACCCTCGCTGTTTTTTTGACTCAAAAAAACCATCTGGTGCTGAGAGCGTGAGTCCCTTCGGCAAGTTCACAGTGAGCTTGTCGAACTGCTCAGGGTATACTTCTCCTCACGCAAATGCAATACTTTTCGCCTCTCAAATGCTCGCATTGAGCGAGCTTTGCGAGCCGAAATGTGCTGAGAGCGTGAGTCGAACACGCATCTGAGGTTTTTCAGACCACCGCCGTGACCACCTTGGCTATCTCAGCTCTTCGTAGCTCTGCTACTCAGAGCAAGCTTTCTTATAATATTTTCCTTCTTTTCTCTTCTCCATCCTTTTATTTCTTTTTCTCGCTTTGCTGCTTCCTTCAAAGATTTAAAATATTCTACATAACTAATATTAAACGGTCTCTTCTTATATTTTAAGCAACTTTTTATTCCATTCATATGTTCTTGATATCTTCTATCAAGATCACTTGTTATACCAGTATATAAATAATTATCTGCAGTTCTAATAATATAAACTGCATATTTTTTCATATAACTAGCCCTGAATCCCGATATTTCGGGATGAAGGGTGGATCAGGATGGAGTCGAACCATCGATTGGACTTTATAAGAGTCCCGTTATAACCGTTTAACTACAGATCCTATTGTAACTGATAGTATATCAAATTTCTAGCCTCTCTTTAATCTAAATCTACGGACCCGCCATAACTCCCATCCTAGCTAAGTCGGTAACAAGAGTCATGAAGTCGGTAAATATGACTCCCTTCATCCCCGTTTGGACTGCCCCCTGTACATTTTCCTTTAAATCATCAATAAAAACACATTCCCCTGGATTTGCCCCTATTTCTTGTGCGACAAACTCGTACGCTTGTTTTTCAGGTTTTATAAAGTGGTCAGTGTCTGAGCGGAAAATCCTTTTAAAGTATGTGTCAAACCCCAACGTTTTCCAGTGTTCAAAATGGGGCTCCAATGTATTGGTCATGATATAGATTGAATATTTCTCTTCCAGCTTACTGACCAATGTGAGAAGATCACTATTGATCTTATATACATCATCAATGTACAGCTGTTTATACTGTTCCATTATCTCTTTTTCCGGAAGAGTAATATAAAAGTGTTTTTTATACAATCTCACCAAATCAATAAACGGTACTGTCCCACAGACAGCATCTCTTTTATACGGTGAATAAAACGTCGCTGACTCAGATGGAGAAATATGAAGCACCAATGCAAAGTAAAGATCAGCGGTAATCGTTTTTTGATCAAGCAATACGTTGCCCAAATCAAAAATAAGATGTCTTATCATAGGAAATGGAATGCTTCTCTGCGTGATATGCGTTTGTATAAACTTGCTCGAACTTATTTTATCAAAGGCGGATAGGCAAAACAATCGTTAATCTTTTTCCCAACCTGCGACACTTCGCTCTGTTTTTTGCGACATGACGAGCTTCAAAAACAAGCGCTGAGGACTCTCGGAGCGCTGACAATCAGAGCCGATGGTTTGAGAACTTGGGGAGACTTGGACTGTTTGGACACCGGGGAACTTCAAACTTTCAACCCTTCGACTCCGCTCAGGGTAAACCAACCAACTGGCCATTCTGTCAGCCGGTCGAAACTTCACAACCTAAACTCACGCCCTCGCTAATCGCTCGGGCACCTCCGCCTCCCTGATGACAACTCTGGTCGGCGGATACAAAGGTATATCTATAGTCGCCCGCTAGAACCCGACTCCCACACAACAGTTTGATATCAGCCCTCGCTCCCGCCCGACTGAGTCGGGATTCCTCCTTCGTCGAGACTTCGGAGGATAAACCGCTCGGGCTTTTCACGCCTCCGCTTCGCCAGGTACCGTCTGGTGACCTGGCTTTGCTCCGGCGGTTTCTGGTCACTTCTTTTTCCGATTTTGCTGGGAGGGCAGAAAGACAAAGGGAAAGATAGAAAGAGGAGTTGGGCGACTGACAAGTAGTCGCCCTTTGACCGGAAGTTACTCAACCGGTCAAGATAAGAAATTTTAATTTCGGTCATCTTTCTCTGTCGTTCGGTTCACAGTGTAGATATCGGTTCCCTCTCTCTGTCGAAAGATTCCCTTTATAAAACTAAGGTTGGGGAAACTGGGGAATAAGGAATATGGTCGAAAGAAAATGCCCGTCCCTAAATCTTACCGAACCTTGGGGAAATACTTGAATAAGTTTGGTTCTATCTTTCTCTCTCAGTTGATTTGGGATATCTTGCTCAGAAAGGTAATCCTAATCCAAATCAACTCAGAGAGATATAGTTGTGTTTCGTCTCTGTAGTTGGGTAAAGTTAAAGGTTATCGGGACTCGCTCCATTGCGGGATGCTAATCCTTAATCAAGTTCTTACCCGCAATCGAGCGGCATTTTCAGATCGACCAATTTTAATCTTCTCTTACTCTGTCTCCCTCTATTCTTCCGGCAAGACGAGAGGGAGAACTATTTGTTAATGGTTTTCTGTTCCGGTTGGGGTACGCTTTATTTTGCTTTTTAGTAATTAGTCCCGACCTGTGCCAGTCTTAGTTAGTAAAAAGCTGTTTGTATTTTTAAACTCCTTTATCTACTCTTTCTCTCCATATGAAATATAAATATATCTATGGAAGGTTGGGAAAAGAAATATTGAGAATAAGAAAAGAGAAAGATTTATCTCAAGATGATTTATAGCCATTGCTTGCAATATAGATCGCTCTTATTTAGCCGAAGTTGAAGAAGGAAAAGTAAATCCAAGTTTGAAAGTGATATACAAAATTACGAATGGGTTAAACATTCAGCTTTATCAGCTTTTTATAAATATCTAATTTATAATAAATAAGAGTAGAGGTGTAAATTTATGGATGTTTCTTTTTTAAATAAAATATTTATCTCTCAATTTGGTGCAATTAATCCCCCTTGGATTTATAAAGAGGTTTTCTATAAACTTCCTTTTAATTTTTGCGATTGTTGGTGTGAGAGGTGCGGACTTTCCGGTATTTGTCGTGTTTATCAAAAAGAAAAAGAGCAGGAAAAAAGATTTATTAAGCAAGGAATAGACCCAAAGAGTATCAAAGCAATGTTTTTATCAATGACTGAAAGTTTTGAAGAAACAAAAAATTTATTGAAAAAAGGTATGAAAAGATTGAAAATAAAAATAACCAAAGAAGATGATAAAAAGCTTGAAAAAGAGAAGAACAAAAAAGATAAGCTAATAGAAAATGATCAGCTAACTCAAATATCAAAAAAACTTGCTTTTCAATTAGTGAAATTAGTTGAAGATCTTCATTATTATTTTCTTGAAGAAACTCCAAAAGAAATTAAAGAGCCGTTGAAAATTCTAAACTATTACATATTCTTTTTCGCAGTTAAAATTCATAGAGCTATCCTAAGTAATATTGAAGAAAAAGAAATGAAATATGAAGATACTACTTCTGATTCAAAAAATTCCGCTTTCATATCTTATGTTTCGATAACAAAAATAATTAATGCCTTAAAAAATATTTCCGCTTATAAAAATATTGACCACAGTCTTTATAAGAAAATTATAAAATATTTGTCACTATTTAAAAACCTAAATTTAGTTTTAGAGGAAAGGTTTTGTTTAGAAATAATTAGTTGACTTAAATTATTTTAACCATCCTTTTTTTCGGTAATACGTACATCTCCGTTTAAAAAGTTTTTCAAAAAAAGTAATTTGTGAATCACGGTAATCATAAATTATCTGGTGATTTTTTGTACGTTGGATTCGACCAATACATTGGGTTAATTTTCCTTCAAATGAAAAAGGGTAAACAAGAAAAAGACAATCTAAGGAAGGCAAGTCAATTCCTTCGCCAAACAGTTGACCCGTCGCAACAATAACGTTAAAGTGACCCATATGAATTTGATCAAGCTTGATTTTACGTTTTGTCATTGAGTCATCACCAGTTAGCGTAATCACCTCACATTTATTTTTCAAATAAAGATATAAAACTTCAACGTGTTCTTTTCGCTCTGTCAGTAATAAAATTTTTCCTCCTTCTTTTATTTGTTTTAAAATATCTTCGATAATCATCAAATTTCTTAAACTGTCATAAACTAAAATCTTTGACAAAACTTCAAATATATCGGTTTAAAAATCAAACGGAACAGAAAGATTGGTTTCTTGAATAATAAGCGAAGTATTAATTGGAGAAACTATATTTAGATTCTTATTTGGATTCATCTCAGAAATGATTTCTCCGATGTAATAATAAATTAATTTTTCATCGTTGTATTTTCTTTTCGGAGTAGCTGTTAATCCGTAAAGATAATAAGGGTTAAAATTAACAATTAGTTCTCTAAATGTTTTTGCCAGTATGTGGTGGCATTCATCGATAATAATCGTGCCAAACTTATCTGAAATTTCTTGAATATTTTTAGATTTAATCAGTGTTTGCATCATGGCGACCGTAATCTGTTTTCCGATTTTCTTTTTGCTACCTGAAATTTGTCCTATTTCAGTTTTATTGATTCCTAGAAACGATTGGATTCTTTCGACCCATTGTTCAAAAAGCTGGGCCCTGTGGACTAAAATCAAAGCCGATTGAGATTTTTTTGCAATCAACTCAAGTCCAATTATAGTTTTCCCTGATCCAGGTGGAGCTACTATTACTCCATAATCTTTATCTTGGATTTCCTGTGAAGTAGCTTTTTGGTAATTATATAAAGTAATTTTTGATTTGAAAGTTGTTGCTTGTTTTAATTTTCTCTCATCATTCAAGACAAATGGAATTTCATTTTTTTGACAAAATTCGATTAACTGATTTATAAAACCCCTTGGAATAAATACGAATTCCCCCTCTTCACTTATTAGCTTAAAATATTTTTCAGATACTCCCATTGATCGGGTATTATTTTGTAAGAATCATGGTTAAGAAAAGTTGTATTTTGCTCCTGTATCGATTTACCGTTTAAAGGCAGAGAGATCAAATTACCAATTCCATTTTTAGAAAGAAAGTCCTGATTTGGAAATAATCGGTCAAAACTTACTTCTTTTTCAAATTCAGAAAGATTTAAAGCTTTTCGAATAAGTTCTAAAACAATAGCTCTTGATTTTGATGCAAGATATTTTCAGAGGTTTTTTATTGGGAAAATCTGCCAGTCTTCCACCTTTTGTTTTAAAAGCCAAAAATTCTTGCCAGTTAAATTGATAAGCTGGGCTATAACCGCTTTTTCCATTTTTCTCCCAATGTCTGGCGTAAATATCTTTTCGTCCCCGAAACAAAGTCATGTAGATTGAGATTTGATCTTGGGTTATCATAGCTTGCTAATTATACCAAGCGCTTGGATTTTATTTGTGATGAAAGTTTGTCATTCCCGCGCAGGCGGGAATCCAGAATTAAGTATTTAAACTATCTGAAGATCTTCTACCGATAGCTATCAAAGCATTCATGCAATTATTACGAAACGGATATATCCATTCGGCAATTGCACATGCTGGTTTATTTGGATTGGGTTCTGTCATTTGAAGCTGATTCTTCTTCTTCTTCTTCTTCTTTTCAAGCGGAAAATGAATTTT
>Ga0210027_1003021_pt1 | contig 13953 bp, 10 predicted proteins | sample CryGeymeta201510_FD_183978 | JGI IMG/M metagenome (GOLD analysis project Ga0210027, IMG submission 183978) | Groundwater microbial communities from Crystal Geyser aquifers in Utah, USA - Crystal Geyser metaG 2015-10 (SPAdes) (version 2) | ecosystem: Environmental > Aquatic > Deep subsurface >...
AGAAGTTGGTGAATTAAGCGCCGATGCAATAAACAGAGATAAAGAAATTGCGCTGCCGGATCAGTGGGAAGAAAGAATAAAATACAAATTTCCCGGGCTTGATTTATTGGAGCCTGCACCGGAACAAAACTTTGTGGTGGCTGAGGAAGAATTAAAACACAATGCCGAGCTTCTTAAAGAAAAATTAAAACTTTTCGATATTCAAATTGATGATATTTCAGTTACTCCGGGTCCTGTTGTTACTCTTTATGAAATTGTTCCAGCCCCCGGAGTTAAAATTAGCCGCATAGTAGGACTTGAGCACGATATTGCGCTTGCATTGGCTGCACGCGGAATTCGTATTATTGCGCCGATACCTGGCAAAAGCGCAATTGGTGTTGAGATACCCAACGCAGAAGCATCGCTTGTAAATGCACGTTCTGTTCTTGCCCGTATAGAAGAATCGAAAGCCGAACTTCCTGTTGCACTTGGCAAAACTATTAACGGCGATGTGTATGTTACCGACCTTGCGAAAATGCCTCACGTACTGATTGCAGGCTCAACCGGTTCGGGCAAGAGCGTTGGCATCAATATGATTATTGCAAGTCTTCTATATTCCAAGCATCCTTCCGATGTTAAACTTATTATGATTGACCCGAAAAAAATTGAACTTTCATTCTATAATAAACTTCGCCGTCATTACCTTGCCGTTTCACCCGATCTTGACGAAGAGATAATTACAATTCCGCAAAATGCTGTTCTGCTTCTTAAATCGGTTGAGTATGAAATGGAAAAACGTTATGATAAACTTGCAAAAGCAGGTGTTCGTAATATTGTTGATTACAATAAAAAAGTAAAAGATCCGAAGAAGCGACCGCAGGATACCGACAAGATAAAGCATCATCCCATTCCCTATCTTGTGGTTATTATCGACGAGCTTGCAGATTTAATGATTACCGCAGGTAAAGAGGTTGAAGAACCTATTGCTCGCCTTGCGCAGCTTGCACGGGCGGTGGGTATTCATCTTGTGCTTGCTACACAGCGCCCTTCGGTTAATGTTATCACAGGCGTTATTAAAGCAAACTTTAGTGCGCGTGTTGCTTACCAGGTTGCTACTAAAATTGATTCGCGCACAATTCTCGACATGAACGGCGCAGAGCAGTTACTTGGCAAAGGCGATATGTTATTTCTTCCAACCGGTTCGCCAAAACCCATCCGAATTCAAAACGCTTTCATTTCCACCGATGAAGTTGAAAAAATTACAAACTATATAAATTTACAGCCGGCTTTTTCGAAACCATATTTCCTCCCATCACTTTATGATAAAAAGAAAGATGCTGCGGCAGGATTTTTATCCGACCTCGATCCGATGTTTGAAGAAGCCGCAAGAGTTATAGTCCGGCATCAGCAGGGATCGGTATCTCTGCTTCAACGGCGATTAAAACTTGGTTACTCCCGCGCCGCCCGTATTGTTGATCAGCTTGAGGAAGCCGGAATTGTAGGACCTAACGACGGCAGCAAAGCCCGCACAGTTATTGTGGAAAACGAAGAACAATTAGAAACTATTCTCCGCAATATTTAAAAATTATTTATCCCAAACTTTTCACGCCAATTTATTAGTCGTATAAATTAACACCCGCTTCAAAAATAAAAAACCCCGAAGAATTTTTATCCTTCGGGGTTTGAAAAAATTATTATCCATTTAGGATAATTATTGCAACATCTGCCGTTATTTTATTAGCGACATTTTTTTAGTAATACTGTTACCATTAACATTTAAAGAATAAATGTAAGTTCCACTTGCAAGGCTGCTTGCGTTAAAGTTAACAGTGTGTGTTCCGGCTTCCTGCATTGTGTTAACAAGTTCTGCAACTTTTTCGCCGAGTAGATTAAAAACAGTTAGATTTACATATCCGTTTTCGGGAATGTTGTAAGTAATGCTTGTTGCCGGGTTGAACGGATTAGGATAGTTCTGAGCAAGTGTATATTCGCCCGGAATTGCGTTAACAACAACTTCAATAGTATTGCTATATTCAAATGTGCCGTCAAAATCTACTTGCTTTAATCTATACGAATATGCACCCATTTTTGTAACGGCATCCTGATAAGTATAAATGCTGGATTGAGTAGCTGTTCCTTTCCCTTGCACAAAACCTATTTTCTTGAATTTGCTGTCGCCTTCGGCTCGGCGTTCTATTTCATAACCAGAATTATTCAATTCAGTAGCAGTTATCCATCTTAATTCAACATTATTATCAGTTACATCTGCTTTAAAAGAAACAATTTCAACCGGAACATATCCTGTAGAATTCCAAACTACATAATCTAGGTTCGCTTGAATGTCTGGTGTCCCATTCGGTGCCCAAAACCAAAGAGCATCAATTGAGGTCGGATTGCTTGGATTACCGACAGCGGCTACCCACCGACGCCATTGTGTTGTATCGTCTAAGTCCCATTGATAGATATGCCATTGTCCATCCAAAATTAATTTGGAAGAATCGCTTATATGAGCTGTATTTGGAGCATCTACACCTATGCCGCACCATACACTGTCACTCCCGCCAGTTGCCTTGATAGCAAAACCGATCCAACCATCGGCAGTTAATGTATCATTTGCTGCTAAATTAGCGAGTGGAGGACCTGAAATAAAACGAACAAACCATGCAGTGGTCAAAGCTGGATCATCTCTTAAAGTAAATTTTAATGAGGCTGCTCCAGTGTAAGCTGCAGTCGAGTCTAGTGCAACTAGGTCATCTAATATGCCAGTAGTTGAGCCTGAAAATTTTGGACGTGAACCTTGAAAATGTCCTAAGTCTCCATCTTCAAAATCATCTATTATATGAATCTGCGCAAAAGCAGATGAAGCAAAAAATAAAACAAGAAAGACTAGTAATAAACGTTTCATATTGAAACCTCCTGAGGATTATTATTAAAGAAAAGTTTAAAGAATATCATAATTCGATAAAATCCAATTGATGTTGGAGCAACATTAATAAAATTTGGTTTATTATTCAAGAGATTGAAGAAAATTTTACACAATAATATTAATTGGTGATTTCCTTTGGTATCGAAAAAAAAACCCCGATAAACGGGGTTCATAAAGGGAATTATTTTTTTGCAGGAAGAACTGCATCCTTTGCAGCTTTTGCAATTCTGAACTTCAGAACTTTCTTCGCAGGGATAATCATTGATTCGCCTGTAGAAGGATTTCTGCCGGTTCTTTTTTTCCGGTTAACAACAACTAATTTTCCCAAGCCAGGAAGCGTGAACGATTTTTTTGCTTCCTTATAAGCTAAGCTTGATAACTCTTCTAAAAATTGTGCGGTCAGTTTTTTTGTTGTACTTGTCTTCGTTGCAAGATGATCAACAATCTGAGCCTTTGTCATTGGTTTAACTACTGCCATTTGTGAACCTCATTATTTAGTTGTTTAATAGAAACTTCGGTATTAAAATAAATATTATTTATTACAAAAGAAATATTTTGAACGGATAATTATTACTTTTTTTAAATTAAAATCGATTTTATCCTCTATTTATCGCCCCCTCAGACTTCTTCCGTGAGTTGGCAGCCTATTTATAAGGTTAAAATGAATTCACCCTCATCGTTTAATGAGTTATACTTTATTTGTACATTTGCCAATAAAATTTATTTTTTTTCTCAAATAGTTTTTTAATGATTAAGCAGGTATTACTTTTATTCATTTGTTTGTCTTTAACGCATCCGCTAACCGCGCAGGATACTTTAAACACTATACGCGATACAACTTATATCACCGGCGATTCTTTGTTAATAAGCAGTTATGATTCAACATTTGTGGATACAACAAAATCTCTTATGGGCGAAGATGTAGCTGCGCAGGTTGATACTTTAACTCCCCTTTACCAGCAGCCCTTCACGGTAAATAGTTCGTTCATTACAAGAAGAGAATTCCTGAAAACAGATTATAAGTACACACCAAATTTATTTGATCTTTTCTCACTCTCTTTTTTAAATGATCATGGATTAGCGGGGCACCCGGATGAATTGTTTCTTTACGGAGTTTCTAATTACGGCACTTCTTATTTTAAAGACGGCATTTATGATAACGATAGATTAACCGGTTTTTTAGATTTAAATACTGTGCAGTCTGAAAATATCGATTCAATCGAGATTGTTCCCTCTCCCCGTGCATTTTTATATGGACCATATAACAGCGCTGCCGCAGTTAATTTTATCACCAAAGATGAAATCTCATTAGTGCCTTATTCGCGCGTAAAGTATTACGAAGGAGCTTATGGCGAGGCGATGATAGATGGAATATATAATTCTGTCATCTTTAAAAAATTTGTATTAGCCGTCGATATTACAAATAGGAAAAAAGATAGAAGTTACCGCAATACCGATTACGGCATCTGGCACGTAACTGCTAAATTAAAATACCTCCTCTCCAATTCTGTAAACCTTACCGGCAGCTACGAACATGTGAACTCGAATGTGGGGTTAAATGGCGGAGTTAATATCGATAGTATATTAGCTTTTACAAGTGATTTAAACACCTTTCTTTATAACAACAGCGCGCCTGTAAATTACCTTCAGAGAAGGTACGAAAACGAACAACATAATTTTAAATTGAGATTGTTCGGCAAACTTTTTAATACTTCTAATAGCGACATAAATGTTTACCATAAGATTTATCAAAATGAAATTATAAATCCAATTGTAGATTACAATCTTTACAGAAATGAAATCTCCGGTGCGGCAGTGCGGCAAAAATTGTTAGTCTCATTTGCGGAGCTTAGCATCAACGGAAATTATGAGTATTCAAAACTAAAATATTTGAAATCCGATTCTCTTTTCTTTAATGAGTATGACTATAAATATAATAACTACTCGGCGTCTGGTATTGTATCTGCATATTTTGCCGACAGCCTAATTACGCCATCATTCTTTTATAAAATAAGCGGCGAAAAAGAATTGAACTCCGGTTTATCCGCTTCATCTCACGGCAGCGGTCTTGATGTATTTATTAATCTTTACGATAACTTTAAACTTTACTTCGGTTATTCTATTTATGAAACCAACAGAACATCAGGAAATTCTGCAAGCACAGAAGCCGGAGCTTCATTGAATTTTGAGAATTTATACTTAAAACTAAATCTCTTTTCGCGTAAGGACTTCAGCGTTGCAAGCAGAATACCGAATCAGCCGAACTTTAATTTCGGAAGTATTAATGGAGCGGGTCTAGTTTTAAATTATTCGTTCTGGAATTTTAACGTACAAACTCAATCTTCAATTTATTACAACAAAGAAAATTTATATTACCTCTACCCGCAGTTTCAGTTTTCGGGGGGATTATATTATACAGACAAACTTTTTAATGACAACCTTGATTTGAAAACAGGTTTGACCTTTTATTATTACGGTAAAAAAGATGCATACACTCTGTTAAATTTAGCTGCGGTTGCGCCTTCAAACAGAATAGATTTTATGTTAGTCGGCGAAATACAGCAATCGGCAACGGCATATTTTACTTTTGAAAATATACTCAATTCCGAATATTATTTAATCCCCTACTATCCGATGTTGGAAAGAAGCATCAGGTTTGGAGTAGCATGGGAATTTTTAAATTGAATGAAGATAGAAGTTGGGAGAAATAATGTAATTTGATATGCCTTCCTACCATTGTTCAGCAAATTACTTCTCACTTTTTACTTCTTACTTCTTATTTCTTACTTCTTACTTTCATCTTACTCCTGCCACTCTTCTGAAATGAAATCCGTATACAGCAAACGTCATGGCAATAGGGAATTTTTTAGGATATTTAAACAAACTTACAATTAAGGTATGCCAAAAATACCGCCTCCCGTTATCCACAATTCCGATACGCCACAACAATTTGAAGAAAGCTTTAACTTCAAATAATTTTATTTTTCCGGTATTCCATTCGGGCAGCTTATACTCTTTTAAAAAATCCATTATACGTGCGTAAAATATTTTATGCGAATAAATTGTGTGAAGGATATTTTCGTATCCGGCAATTAATTTGCTGTATTTCATTCGTGGAATAAAATTCGTTGCGCCGTCCATATTATCGCCACTGAAATATTTTAGCAAACGATCTTCTTTTTTCATCCGATTAAATAATTTTGTTCCGGACGGTGCGTTTAATAAGCCAACCATAGCTGCTACAATACCGCTCCGCTTTATAAAATTAATTTGCCTTTCGAAAATATCCTCGCCGTCGCTATCAAACCCTACTATGAAACCCGCTGAAACAATAAATCCTTTACGCTGCAATTTTTTTACCGACTCTACAAGATCTCTTCTCTGATTTTGCGATTTGCCGCATTCTTCAAGTCCCTCAACCGCAGGTGTTTCTATTCCGACGAATATACTGTATACACCGGCTTCAACCATCATCGAAGCTAATTCTTCATCATCGGCAAGATTGATCGAGACTTCTGTTATAAATTTATATGGATATTTTTTTTCTTTCGACCATTTGATCAACGCCGGGAGTAATTCATCTTTTAATTTCTTTTTGTTCCCGATAAAGTTATCATCAACTATAGAAATATCATTCCGCCAGCCAATGCTGTATAGCCTGTCAAGTTCAGTAATAAACTGTTCGACACTTTTAGTTCTCGGTCTTCTTCCGTTAAGCATTGTAATACTGCAAAAGTCGCAATCATAGGGGCAGCCGCGTGTATACTGCATACTCATCGAAGCGTACTTATTCATATCAAGCAAATCCCATCTCGGAACCGGCGTATTAGTTAATTCCGGAAATTTGTCAGTCGAATATAAATATTTGGGTGTTCCGTTCTTTAAATCTTCTAAGAATAAAGGAAGAGTAATTTCCGCTTCATTAAGTACAAAATGCTCTACTCCCAGAAATTCATCGTGCTGAATTGTAGCGAGCGGACCGCCAGCCACAACTTTTACACCGAGCGTATTGCACTTTTTAATTACTTCCTTAAAAGATTTTACTTGAATGCTCATTCCGCTTAAGAATACATAATCAGCCCATAATATATCTTTGTCGTAAAGTTTATTAACATTCATATCTATCAGTTTAAGAGTCCATTCCTTAGGTAGCATAGCGGCAATTGTAATTAAGCCCAACGGCGGCTCGGCAGATTTTTTTGATACAAAACTGAGCGCTTCTTTAAAGCTCCAAAATGTTGCGGGTATTTCAGGATATACCAATAATACTTTCATTTTATTTCCAATTAAATAAATTTTTTGTACATCGTATATAAAGGATTATTTATGTTTATTGCTGTAAAAGAATTGTAAAAATACGTTGTGTGTGTTTGCCAATATCTGATATAAACCTGATATTTAAATGTAATTTTTTGATAACTAATTAAACCCTTTTATAACCGGGTTGGTATGAAACGTCCAAATACTTTATTTGTACATATTTTAATATTTGTAATAACACAATTGCTCTGGCTTTGCTTATTGGGGTTATGGATATACTGGTATGTTTCAAACTACATAATATTTGAGAAAGTCGGCGATCAGCTATCGCCGCAAATTTCTTATGACGGCAGAAATGTTTTTGCTCTTGTAGGCGGCATTGTGTTGTTGGTGGTAATTTCGTTTAGTCTGTCTTTAATATTTAGGCAGCTCAATGTTCAGCTAAAGATGACCAGAATGTATGATAATTTTATCGCTACCATTACGCACGAATTGAAGTCGCCACTTTCATCAATACAATTATATCTCGAAACACTAAGCACACGCAATGTGCAACAAGAGAAGAGAGAAGAGTTTTATAAGTTGATGATGAAAGACGCCAACCGGTTAAAAAAATTAATGGATTCCATCCTCGAAATTGCCGCACTTGAACAGAAACGGCTTGACCATAATTATACTGTATGCGCATCCGATAAAACATTACGCCAAATTATTCATGCATCGGAAGAACACTTAAATTTGTCACCTAAAAGTTATTCAATAAAAGGGACGCTTAGTTCATTAATCTTAATGGATAAAACCGCAATGGGAATAGTGATAGATAATTTATTTGATAACGCAATAAAATACACATACGGTCCGGTTAACGTTAATATAACCTTCAAACAACTTAGAAAAAAAGTTTTAATTGAGTTCCAAGATACCGGAATTGGTGTACCCTTAAATGAACAGAAAAAAATATTCAATAAATTTTATAGAGTTGCCGATAAAAATTCTCCCACGGTAAAGGGTACCGGACTCGGGCTTTATTGGGTTAAAGAAATTATCAAAAGCCACAAGGGTAAAATTTCAGTAACCAGCGAAGGAATAAATAAGGGATCAACTTTTAAAATAGAGTTGCCGGTATATCATCCTTCCACCGGCAGATTTTTAACAAAATTATTTAAGGAAAAAATTAAACTGAATATTAGTTGACAATCGGATATTATATGAATGAAAAACAAAAAATATTATTAGTTGAAGATGAAGATACTCTTGCTATCGGGCTTGAGTTTAATCTTACCGAAGAAGGTTATGAAGTTGTAAGAGCAAAAGACGGTAAAGAAGCGCTTGATATATTTGAAAAGACTCTTTTCGATTTAATTATACTCGATATAATGCTTCCATTCTATGACGGTTTTGAAATTGCAGCAATAGTACGCAATAAATTTCCACAGATGCCAATTCTTATGTTAACAGCCAGAACAGCCGCTGTTGACCGCATTAAAGGGCTTGAAGTTGGCGCGGACGACTATCTTACAAAACCATTTCACCTTCAAGAACTTTTGCTGCGGGTAAAGGGAATGCTAAAAAGGAAAAACTGGTATAAAGAATTAAACGATGAGCAGAAAATTTATACCTTCGGCAGTAACGAATTAAATTTTGAAACTCTCGAATGTTTGCACAACGGCGAAAACTTCAGATTAACGCCGCACGAATCTTTTTTGATGAAATATTTAATTAACAATAAAAACAAAATAGTAAGTAGAAAAGAACTGCTCGAAAAAGTATGGCATCTAAATCCCGAAGTTGAAACAAGAACGGTAGATATATTTATTGCGCGCCTCCGCAAGTATTTTGAGGATGATCCGTCTGCACCAAAATTTATAATCAGCATAAGAAGTATGGGTTACAAGTTTGTTGGAGAATAAGATTATTGGTTAAGTTTTTGTTTCCATTGTTCTACCCAGTCATCATTAATTGAAATTAAGGGAACTGCTAAAATTCTGCCGCCAAAACCCATGTGCTTATAAACCACAGAATTAATTGTTGAGATAGTAATTTTTTCAAGCGCTTCATTATTGATTGAGATGCCAAATTTCGCTGCTAAACCGGCGGTGTATTCGGATAAATTCTCACGCATTTTTCTAAATTTTATTTCGGTTTCTATTGATTTTTTTTTTGCTTCCGATAATACAGTCAGTGTATCTTGCTTCTCTATTTTTTCTATCAGTTTAAAAATCAAGTAACCCTCTTCTATTTTTAACGGACCGTAAACATCACCAATTTCCATCGTTTCTGCAATACGACCAACTTCGCCGAACTTAGCGGCTGGAAATAATCCGGACTCGCCTCGTTTGTCTTTCGTCGATGCACGCTCGGAATATTTTTCTGCCAGTTCATGAAAGTCAATAACCGAAGATGTTTCGTTTAAAACTTTTTCAGCTATTTGCAAATCATTTGTTAGGACTTCAATAATATTTACTAATGTAACCGGGTTTTTACTCTTTGTTCTGTTTATAAACTCCCGATTAATTTCTTCATCGACAACAGAAATTGAATCCATCAACAAAGACTGCATTATATTATATTGATAATTTTCTTTCCACATAAGAAAATTGTTTTTAACATCTTCGGTTAATTGCAGTCCCCTTTTGAATGCCTCTTCCGAAAATAATTCATACTCAATATATTTTTTTGTTTTGGAATTTAAAACGGAAAGGATTGATTTATATGAAACCGTGTTTACGAAAAAAGTCTCAATTCTAAAAAATCTCAAAAATTCTTTAACTGTTATTTTCCTATTGCCTATTACAATAATTACACTGTTTGCGTCGGCAGTAAGTTGTTGTTCAAGTTTAGTTAGCTGAATAATACTCAAAGCATGCACTGTATTTTTATCATCTTTCGATTGCTCGAGAAGTGTATTTATTTCTTGCGCAAGTTTTTTTAACAGTACTGCATTAGCTTCGGCTTTTTTTTGTGCAAGAATTGATTTCCTATAAATATCATTTCTCATTTTTTCCCCTCTTTCTGCCGCTGCTTTTTCTACCCGTTTGTACTCGTTCTCCCATCCTTCGGTTTTGGTTACAATAGGGAAATATTTTTTAACAACTTGAAACAGATAAAACGAATCTTTAGCGGCAATAGGAGTTGTGTACTCGCCGGTTTTAAGATTAAACAATAAATCTTCATATTCGGTGTCGGTTTGCCCTCTTGTAATTAAATTTGAAGCGCCGGTGTTGTTTTTATCGAGCGGAGATTTAGAAAAAAGTTCCGCCTGATCGTAACTCCGAAAAGAATAAACATTAATTAGTATCGAAGTAGCGTTGCTTAAATAGACCGTTAATAAACTATCGCTGTAATATTGCGATTTATTTTTTACTTCGATTTTATATAATTCGTCACGTGCAAACATTTTTAAAAATAAATCTAAAGCGCCGGCTATTATTTCTTCCTTATCCAATCCTAAAAATTCCGCTTCAAGAGACAACAACTTTTCGGCAATTAATGTATAAAGAAATCTTATTTTTAATTCATCATGAAAATTCTTTGCATGCCGGTTTGGAAGCGGAGTAAATTCGATACGAGAAATAAATTCCCTTTCGGATATTGATTTATTTCCTATTTTAGCAATAATTTTTTCGCCGTTTTGTGCAACCGAATTATTTACGAATAAAAGTATTATTAGAAGAATGATTGATAGATATTTCATATTCATTTGTTAATTTTTCAAATGAAAATTACGGTTATACAACAACACATTCAAAGGAAATTGACATGTACATTTTGAAAGGTTTTTGTTAGTGCCAAAAACAAATCAACAAAACGAAAAGTCTCCGATAGAAAAAAAATATCCATTTTGGTTTTATATCGTTACGATCTTAATCCCCTTTTTTTTAATTATAACATTGGAAATATTTTTACGCTTATTCAATTACGGCGCCGATTTAACTCAATGGATAGATATAACTAATGACCGGTATATTTTAAATCCGGAAGTTTCCCGGAAGTATTTCACCGAAACAGAATCAGTTCCGATCTCGAATCTTAATTCCTTCGACAAAATTAAAAAGGAGAATGGATACAGGATTTTTATTTTGGGCGGAAGCAGCGCGGCTGGTTATCCTTTCTCACCCAACGGCGATTTTTCTCAATTCATTACTTCTCGTTTAAAGGAAGTAATTCCAGAAAAAAATATTGAAGTAATTAACATTGCTCTTACGGCAACTAATTCTTATACAATACTCGATTTAATGCCTGGCGTAATTGAGCAAAACCCCGATTTGATTTTAATCTATGCCGGGCATAATGAATATTACGGAGCCCTTGGTGTCGGTTCGGCGGAATCTTTAGGGCGTTCGCGTACAATTGTAAACGTTCAATTGTATTTGAATCAGTTCAAGCTTACTATGCTTGTTAGGGATATTATAAAATATTTTGGTAATCTGTTTTCGTCTGCGGAAAAGAAAACGAGCGGAACTCTTATGTCCAGGATGGCTCGCGAAAAATTAATCCCGTTCGAATCTGAAACTTATACTGATGGGCTAAATCAATTTACTGAAAACATGATTGATGTTTTGGAACTTGCACAAAATGCGGGGGTTCCGGTTATACTCGGAACAATTGTAAGTAATTTGAAGGATCAAAAGCCATTCGTAAGTAAGCCTACTGATAAGTATCCAGCCGCAGATAAAGTATTTGAACAAGCAAAGGCTGCTATGAATAGAGGTTTATTTGAAACGGCGGATTCCTTATTCAGATTTGCAAAAAACTTGGATGCATTACGCTTTAGAGCCCCGGAAAAGATTAATGAAATTATTTTGAAACTCGGGAAAAAATTTAATTCCCCGGTTGCTCAAATAGACGACGAATTAAAAAAAGAATACGGAACACTTGGCAATATTTTTTTTATCGATCATCTGCATCCAAACCTTAAAGGGCATCAGAAAATCGGCTTAATTTTTTGGAATGAAATGGTTAAAAACAAACTTATTCCCTCTAAAAATCCTGTTGCAACAGAAGCATTTAACGACAGCTTTCTGACGAAGGATTTGCATTATTCGTTGCTGGATTCAACCATAGCAGCTTACAGAATTATAATACTAAAAAACGATTGGCCTTTCAGTGAACCAAAACCTGTAAGAACAATGTTGCGATTATTCAATCCCAAAACCGTGATTGATACACTTGCTTTAAAAGTTATTGATAATAAATATACATGGGAACAAGCCCACAGGAATGCCGCATTGTATTATTTAAAAAACAAGCGGTACTCTTCATATTTATTTGAGATTGAAATCTTACTTCATCAATATCCATTTATTCAGGAATATTATGAAACAACGACCGTAAGCCTTCTTCAAGCAAAACAGTTTGAACTCATCTATTCGTTCATTGAAAAATATTATCAGTTTAAACCAACTGCCCTCAACACAAAATGGATTGGCATTATATCTCTTTCAAAGGGAAATGCAGATAAAGCAATAAAGTTTCTGGAGAAAAGCAGGAATTACAATTCCAACGACGCTCAGGTGCTTTTCAATCTTGCCGGCGCATACTCAATGCAAAAAAAATACAGAGATGCCTTGCAGGTAATTGATTTGTGTTTGAAAATCTCCCCGGACTTTCCTCAGGCGGCTCAGTTAAAACAGCAGCTTGCTGCCGCAGTTAGAACGATCGGAAAATAAAAAGACTGCCTATTTCTAAGCAGCCTTAATATAATCTTGAAGTTGAAATTATTTAATTAGCGTCATTTTCTTGGAAGCTTTATAACTGCCGCTTGTTATTTCGTAAATGTACAAACCGCTTGCAAAGTTACTGGCATCGAATGTAACTTCGTAACGACCTTTTGTTTTGAAATTGTTAACGAGTGTTTTTACTTCTCTGCCGAGGATGTCGTAAACCATTAACGTAACCATTCCATCTTCCGGTATCTGGTAGCGGATAGTAGTGGATGGGTTGAAGGGATTGGGATATGCTCCTATTTCATAATTAAAAACTTCTTCCAATTCTGGTTTTGTTTTATGAAGAACTGCATCTCCTATCCATACTGCTTCGCTATAATCTGAATATTTAGCCTGTGTTCAAAGGCTCTAATTCTGTAAGAAATTTCATCCTCAAAAACGGGATTCAGTGCAACATCGTAATCGACGAAAGTCGTACCCGTAGTTTGCCCGATATTTTCCCAAGACAAAGCGGGACCTTTTCCATCGGCTCTATCGATAGAATAGCTGCTCATATCCGGTTCAATATTAGCCGTCCAGGATAGTCTGGAATTACCGTCATATGCCTCGACTTTTAAGAATTGGGGGCGTGAAGGTTTCAAATTTAAACAAGAATTGTATGTATTATATGCTTCTACTCCTGACTTCTGCCAAATTAGTGTGACAAAATTTTTAATAATTTATTAAGCATGTTCTCTGTTTGGGGTGATATTTCTGATTTTAATAAAAATATTTCTCCGGTTTTTTTATTGTGAAGTTTAGCATGAGTTACAGACCATATATTATTCATAATCTGCTTTAGCGACATTTTCATTTCTATTTCTAAAAACTTAGCAAACATCAAGCAGTAAAACAAATTAATATATGCGATCTAACAGCATCAGCTTTATAGTGAAACACCGGTCGACTCGCTAAATCACTTTTTGCAATTCTAAATGCTTGCTCTACATGCCAAAGATCATGATAGCGTTCAATAATATCTTTATCAGAAAAAATATTTTTATTGAGATTAGTATAATACCCTTTCATACCAAGCAGCATTTTGTTTTTTTCAATTAGTGTTTCGTTAAGTGAATAGGAATT
>Ga0210027_1003028_pt1 | contig 13932 bp, 15 predicted proteins | sample CryGeymeta201510_FD_183978 | JGI IMG/M metagenome (GOLD analysis project Ga0210027, IMG submission 183978) | Groundwater microbial communities from Crystal Geyser aquifers in Utah, USA - Crystal Geyser metaG 2015-10 (SPAdes) (version 2) | ecosystem: Environmental > Aquatic > Deep subsurface >...
TTCATATCTCCCAAAGGTATAATTTTGGGCGGAAGTATGGTTGCGCATAATGCGGGGGAATTGTCTCAAGAACTTATGTTGGCACAATCAAATCAAATGAATGTGCGAGCATTTATGAATAAAGTATATCCGTATCCTACCGCTACAAGAGCAAACAGGTCTGCAATATTGCAATATATGAGTAAAAAACTCACAGATAAAAATAAAAAGTTATTGAGAGTTCTGTTTCATATTTTTAATTAGTTTTTTGTATTGTTATATCTTTTTATAAAAATATATTTTTATTCTTTAATATAATCCTCTCCGATATATTTTCCAATATATTCCTCTTCTCCTGCACATCACCATCCTTCAAAATAAACTTCACATAATTCTTAATATCGATATCATCAATCTGAATGTTGGTACTTTTGCCAAGAAGGGAAGTATTGAACTTCTTGAACCGTAGTATCTCATCTTTAATCTTGTCTCGTACCTTTAACTCGTTCACTTTCATATCATCAATTAATTTCTCAAACTGTTTAATTAAGTCAGTTTCATTGATTGGCGGGTTAGAGCAATTGTGGTCCTTTGACTTTGCACATTTGTAGTACACATGTCTGTTTGAAGTTCCATTCTTGAGTTTCTTAAACTTCTCATCTGCACTAATCGCAGAATTACACAATCCACAGGTCATAAGTTTAGTGAAGGCAAATTCTTTATTCTCAATACGAAGTGTGTTGCTCTTTACTTGTGCCTGCACCATGTCATAGAGTTCTTTAGTTATAAGTGGTTCATGTTTTCCTTTGTACCAGTTACCTGATTTTCTCGGATATTCAAACTCTCCATAATAGAATGGATTACTCAAACTTCTGAATATGTTTCCGAGACTCAAGTGCTTCTTTCCATATGCACTTCTGAAATTCAAATCAAACTTGAGCCAGTTGTATACTTTCTTTCCGCTCCATTTCTCATATGCTACTTTCTCAAACATCTTCTTGATCACGGGTCCTTTCTCTGGATCTATGTATGTTTCGCACTTTCGGTCACTCCGTTTCTCCTTGAGATATCCTGTCGGGGCAGGTCCTGGCCAGAGTCCCATTTCAACTCTGGTTCGGAGTCCTCTTTTAACATTTATACTTTTGTTATCATTTTCAAGTTTTGCTTGAGAACAGAGAATCATCAGGAGGAACTTCTCATTGGGAGAGTTCTTAAATGTCTGTCCGTATGTTTTAATTTCTTGCAGTTTTGCTTGATCCATTAAATCCACCAAGCTTCCAAGATCTCCTGCATTTCTTGATAATCTATCTGGAGCCCAAGTCAGTATCCCATTATATCTTCCTTGGTCTATATCAGAGAGTATTTCTTTGAATACTGGTCTTTGTCCCGAATCCTTTGCTGAATGTGATTCTCTCCTAATGTCTATAATCTCCATGTTTTCCTTCTCTGCTATTTGGAGCATTTCTTTAACTTGCGAATCAATTGATAATACTTGTCGTTCTTCGGTCTCAGTACTTTTTCGAGCATAGAGGACGTATTTTACCTTTATTTGGGGCACTTCTGTCCTGACTCCGAAGTTGCTTATGTATTGGATTTCCATATGTATATGATGACGTAGATTGGGTATTTGCTAAGACTATGCAAAGGTTCATTTTCATTTCATGGTCGTTTCTATACCCTTAGCAAAAATATGAAAAGCGTTATAATCTATGGAGTAATACGTTACTTTGATGTATTATATGAGTACACAATTAAATATATAAGTAGCCTAACCCTATAGAGAAATCTGCAGGCATGGTGAAAAGTCCAATCAGACATAAAGAACCCATCATAGGGTCGTCTGATTGGCTATATCGGGAAACCGGTATAAAAGACTTCGGTCTCTACCTGTGGTGGGCTTTTTGTGTACTCGAAACTTTACAAGACCAATCAGAAAAATTAATGGCAACTAAAAATCAGAAGCAGGAGCTGTATAAGAAACTACAAGCTTATGCAAAACAATATTTGAAAAAAGAATATAAAGATCTCGATGAGTCTGCAACACGACTTATGATCAATAGTCTTTTAACAAATGTATTTGGATATATAGAACTTGAAGAAATAAAAACAGAGTACAGAATCAGGGGAGAATACGCTGACTATATTATTCAATTAAAGAGAAAGAAACAATTTGTCGTTGAGGTTAAATCAATACAACTTGATCTCAACGAGAAACATTTAAGACAAAGTGTAGGATACGCTGCGAACGAAGGTGTGGACTGGATTATTCTCACAAACGGAAAGCAGGTTGAACTCTATCGAGTGCTATTTGGAAAACCAATATCTACAAGAAAGATATTCGACTTTGATTTGTCGGATGCAAAGGAACTTAAGAACATGTGTGAAATGCTGTATCTTCTCACAAAGAAGAGTGTACTTCGTGATGAATTGGATCATTTCTGGGCACGATTTGAAGCACTAGAGCCTATTAAATTATCAGGACACTTGTATTCAAGCGAAGTTGTACGATTTCTTCGAAAAGTATTAAAGAGCAAGACAGGACTATATTTTGGAGATGACGATATTTTAGATTCAATTCAGAAAATTGTATCGACAAAAATTGAATCGGTTAAACCCAAGAGTCCAACATCTCTTGTGGGGAAGAAGAAAAAGCCAGTAGTCCAATTGTCGAATGTTGTATCAGAAGTTTCTGTAGAGGAGGACTCTGTTGCGGAGACTGTAATTTAAATTAAAAATAATTTATAAAATTAATATATTAAAATGGAAAATTCAAACAAAGATGAAATTAAAAAGTTAACACTATCAAGAGTGCTTGCGTATGTGCTGGGTGGATTATTTCTTTTAGCAGGTGTAACAAGTTTATTTAGTAACTTTATGGTCGGTGTAGTTTTTATTGTTATATCAATAGTACTTTTCCCACCACTCTATAAACTTTTAGAATCAAAGACAAAAGTACGACTATCAAAATCGTTGAGAGTTGTAACAACAATAATTCTATTAGGTGTCGCTGGTGCGTTGTTTTCAAGTAGTGAAGTTGATTCAATCGTAGAAAAAGTGAACCAAGAATCTACCAATACAGTCACAGAGAATGTGTCTCCTGTAAAAGAGGAATACACAGAAGTAATTACACTGAAAGGAAAGGGTAATCAAAACTCCGCATCATTTAATGTAACAGGAAAGAAAGTTCGACTTACAGCCACAACAACAGGAGGTTCTTCTGGTATTGGTACATTCTCTGGTATCGAACTCAAAAAAGAAGAGGGTGGATATGTGGGCCAGGTTTAAGTATTTCAACAGAAGGTGCTGAAGATGGAGTAGGAGAGACTACATACCGGAATCTCAAGCCAGGACAATACTATATCCAAGTGATCAGTGGAGTAGATTGGGTTGTGAAAGTTGAACAATCAAATTAATCTATTTTCCTGTTTCAACATCAATATAATCAGAATAGTAGACGGTACCTCCGTCCTCATCATCATTTCCTAGAAATGCTATAAGCCAAGTAGATTCATTTGAGTGCGTGTCTAGGGTTGAGTTGATCAGCAGTGAAAATGCATCTGCAAGGTCATCGTGTTTTTCAACTCCAAATCCAATCAATTGTTGAATTAGTTCTTCACATCCCTGTCTTGGAAATTTAATAATTCCAGATTTGATTGATGTTGAAGTGAGGGATAGTCGCGTCCTCTTGTCTCCCTTTGGTTTTACCGCTTCAGCTTTAACACCATTGAGTTCAAGCATTTGGGGAAGTGCTTCTTGATATGCAACACTTTCAACAAAAAGCTTGTCTTGATATCTGGGCATTTGAGTTGATTTAAAGTTCTTCATTAAATCAACTTGTTCAGGAAAATTGAGCTTCTTGCAGATCGGGTTTGGAAGAATATAGATTTTCAATTTTTCCCTTCGTCCATACACATGAGCAGACACAATCGTAGTGAAGTCAGCAGAATCCTTTGTTGATATAGCGAGATCAACTCCTGCATACGTCCCTCTGTATGCTTTGTGTGAAGATCCTGGTAAATCATCATAATACTGAAACCACTCAGGATAAATTACCTGATCATCACTTGGAATAATGCGAAGTAGATATTCTCTTTGCCAAGATATCTCACTTGAGATTTTTAACTTCTCATCCTCAATGTCTTTTTCATTTTGATATTTTCCTGACCATAAACATACACCGTCTTTATCAAGCAGGGGATATTCCTTGAAAATACCCTTTGCTTTTCCTTGGGCAATCTCATCCTTAATTCTCATAAGGAGAGAATCCTCGTGCAGGAGATTTCCAACGATTATAAGTCTCGTATTTTTATCTCCTGAAGGGATCACTTCACCTCTCAACCAGTTATATGTTTTGTTTCGACCTTCACGAGTCTTGGTTGATTGAACATCCTCAACGTCGTCACAGATTATGAGATCTGGTCTATGTTCATTGTGTCGTAGTCCTCGAATACTTTGGTCACTTGAAGCAACAGTGATTCGTGCTCCGTGTTTTTTGAACACTAATGAATGAGAACCCCATTCGTCGCTTTCTTCTTGGAATGGTCCGAGGTCTCTTTTAAGAACATCATTGCCTTCAAGTTCTGTTCGGATATTCATCATATGTTGTTTTGCTTGTGCCCGTGTCTGACAAAAGATAATACAGAACTTTTTCTGTTGTTTTCCAAGTATTGCCCAGATAGGGTATGCGGTGGTCACCATTGTTGATTTTCCAGATCCTCGAAATGCAACGACATATAGATTTTCAGTCGTACTTTTTTCGAGATTGTGAATAATCTCTTTTTGAAAGTCTGCCGTTTCGTATTTTACATAGTGAGCATAGTAGAAGTGGAAGAAATACAGAAAACTATCTTTTGTGATTGATGTTCGCACCAATCTGTCTTTCATCATTCTGTTTACCAATGACGTGTCAATTAATTTATTCATGTTTGTTAGAGTTAATTTTTTTAATGGATCTTGATTTTGTAATCGAAGCAAGTTTAAGTGCTTGTTTTACGATCTTTGCTTGTGATGGAGTAAGTGCTTGATTGTCTTCTTTTGTCGTAATTTCAATCTTGTCTTTGTAATTGTCATTTCGGTGTCGCAACCAGAAACTAATTGCTGAGTAATTCTTTTCCTTAATGAGTGTGAGTAGCTGACTTTCACTCATGTCATTTACAAGTGCAACACCTTCTACCTGTGCCCCATCCATTTTCTTTGCAAATGACTTATCTGTTCTTTTCCATCGGTACACACTGTTTCTTGATAGGCCAGTTTTTTCACATGCAACTTGTATGATTGGAACCTTCCGCAGTTCATCAAGGAACTGATCTTGAAATTTATTCTTTTTCATAATAGTTCTTGATTACTTTTGTCTTCTTGCCTGTTAATTTTTCATATCGGCGAATTGCCAAATCACAAAATACAGGATCAATTTCTAGTGAGTACACCTTTCGTCCTAATTGTTCTGCACAAATCATTGTGCTTGCCGATCCAGAAAATGCGTCAAAGATGATGTCTCCTGGCTTTGTGCACCTCACGATGATCTTGTGGTGGAGTTCAGGATTCTTGCTTGTCGGATGTTCCATTTGGTTTGAGGGGAGTCGTTTGGTTGCCCAGATGTTGGAGATGTCCTCAAGGAGTTGGTTTCCATTCGTGCAATTCTTGTTTTGAATCTCATTTAGATTTTTCACAAGATCAGATAGATAGGGAGACCCTTTTGTTCCATACACACAAAATTCGGTGCATTTGTTAAATGCCACGGTAGGTGTCGGAGATGAATTATTTTTTATCCATACATTGAGCCTTCTGTTCTTGATACCTAGTTCCATGTATAGGGTTTGTAGAACCCATACCCAAGCCTCATCGCACCAAAACCCTACATGAACATCTTTGGATGATATTGATAGGGAAGAGATAAGAACCTCTCTTAAGAATTGTTTAAATTCCTCTGGTGATTTATTGTCATCATCAAATGAACCTCCATAGTTGGATTTGTTACCTACACCCTTGTCATATGACAGACCTATATTGAACGGGCTATCTGAGTAGAGTGCTGTAGCCTTATCTGTTCCAAATAGTTTTTTAACTGCATTGATATCAGTTGAACTTGCACAGAGGAGTTTGTGGTCTCCCATAACAATAAGATCACCCGACTCTGTTTGAGGTACTTTAATTTTCTTCAATTCTTGTTCAACATTGAATTTGTCGTCTTTAGTGTCTTTCTCCTTGTCCCAGAATTTCACTAGTTCTTTCTTGTCAAATCCTGCAAATTGGAGCAAGTCAAAATCAAAGGATTTCAATTTGGAAAAATCCCATTCGCCATCATTGATATTACTTTCAATTCCTATTCTCCGTCGTTCTGTGTCAGTTAGTTTCCGACTAGGAATCATGACATCTACCGTATCGACACCAAGTTCCATAAGGGCAACTTTTCGTTGGTTCCCAGAAAGGATGGTGTTGTCTGTATCAATTACGATGATACTGTGAAAACCATTTTGTATGATTTTCTTTTTTAATCTACTTAACGCCTCTTTCGAGATTGTTCTTGGGTTTTCTTGCCAAGGGAGTAGGTCTTTGACCTCTCGAACTTCTGATCGCCATGAAATTGTTTTCATAATCTTACTAATTAATTTAATAAGATGTATGAGATATAGAAAAAACCTATCTCACACACGAAATAGAAAAAGTTTTGAACTTTAAACTATTTCTAGCGCGGGATAGGCACGGCTTTGGGGCGATACACTATTCTACTTTTTACTACGCATAGAATTTATATTTTTATTTTATTCCTTATCTTTTCTTTTTGCAATACCTCGAAGGATTCTTTTGCCATTTTTGCTCTCCATAAATTCCTGAGCGTCTTTTCCGAGGAGTATCGGTAAACCTGACGTGGGTTTTTTAATCATTACCCGATATCCTTGCTTTTGATAATCAGCGATCATCTTGTGGAGGGAGGGGTCTTGCATATTAAAAGGTATTTCAAAAGTCATTTTATTATCCGTTGAACTCGTTTGATTCTTCAGTGGACTAAAAATTCTTCCAGGCTTGTTGTTTTTTATTGAGCGATCTATTACATCTCCAGTAGATTTTGAGATTCGAGCATTAGAATGCAGTTGAATATCTGTAAGTTCCAAAATGATGATTTTCTCACCCTTTTTAATAGGTTTTGTTACTTCAGTTAGTTGTAATTCTTGTTTCATATCTAAAGTATACCAAAAGAGTGTAAAAAGTGTCAAACACATGTTGTTGATAGTCCTAAAGTATGCTATACTTATACTATGCATACCAAACAAAAACAGCTTTTAGCCCTCATAGACAGTGACCCGAATATTGGATCCTACAGCCTAAGGACAATTGCAGATAAGATTGGCGTGCCCGACAAGCCACAAATTGTGAAATATCACTTACAACAACTTGAGAAGGCTGGAATGATCCAGATGAACCTTGAACAAGGTGTTATCAAGCCAGTCAGAAAAGGTTTTGTGAAGTCTACTGTAAATACTGTGTTCTCACTTCCTGTTGTTGGAACTGCAAACTGCGGTCCTGCAACTATTTTTGCCGAGCAGAATGTCCAACAGTATCTAAAGGTCTCTTCTTCGATGTTGCCATATAACAAAAAAGACCTGTATTCAGTTGTTGCAGACGGAAATAGTATGAATCTCGCAAAAGTAGACGACAAGAATACTATTGAAAGTGGTGATTTTGTTCTCGTAGATAGTAGATATAAAAATTATAAAAACGGAGATATTGTTGTTGCTGTCATAGACGGTATGGCCACAATCAAGCGATACAGAAAAGATGAAGACAATCAACGCATCGTGCTCGAGCCAGATTCAACGGATAAGTATCTTCCGATTTTTATTCACGAGGGTGATGATTTTCTGCTGAGTGGAAAGGTTGTCGGAATTATTAAGAGTTAAAAATAAAATACTATGAAAAAAAGTATACACACTGTGCACAATTCAGAAAAAAGCAGATGGGAGAACAAGGTTCAGGGAAATAGTAAACCTCTTTCATTTCATCACACAAAAGAAAATGCTCTTGATAGAGCAGAGAAAATCGCAGGAAAAACAAATGCGGAACATTTTATTCACGGTAAGAATGGAAAAATTCAAGAGCGAAATAGCTATGGGAATGATCCATTTCCACCAAGGGGATAATTATTAAATAATAAATTAAAATATCTATGTTACATAAAGTTTTTGTGAGTTTTGATTATACAGATGATAGACGTTACCGACATCTGTTGCAGGCTTGGCATGAGAATCCAAAATTTCAATTTGTTTTTGATGATGCGACTTCTGGTGAAATAAATAGTATAAATGTAGGAAGAATAAAAGCCGCCTTAACTTTAAAAATTAAAGAAGCAACGCATATTCTTGTTATTGTGGGAGAAAATGCTAATACACCCCACAGAAATAGAGGTCTTATTGGTCATAAAAATTGGATTAATTTTGAAATAAATCAGGCAAAAAAACTAGGTAAAAGGATCGCTGTTGTAAAGTTAGATAGAACATATGAATCTCCTGACGAATTATCTGGCGCAAGAGTGTCTTGGGCATTTTCCTTTACTGAACAAAATATCGTCAAAGCCTTAAATGAAGCACCTTATCCAGTCTTACCTTTTAACCGTTATGGTCAATTCTGAAACAAAAATAAATATAATTCACGAACATTATAGAGAGACTTTCTCTGTCATTTCTGAGGCAATTAAAAGACGAGACAGATTAATGCTTTTTGTTGTTGTGATCTTAGGTTTCTTTGCTTTTCAATCGATCTCTCCAATTTTATCTAATCAAATTGTTACAGACCTCTTGTCTTTCAAGTTCGGACTTAATTTAAAAGTTGATTTATCTATCATTCGAAATGTTATATGGGCTTTTCTCTTAATATTCTCAATTCGATATTTTCAGGTTGCGGTATTTATTGAAAGGCAATATGCATACATTCATCAACTTGAAGATAAATTAAATAAAGAAGTGGGAGATGAATTAATCACTCGTGAAGGTAAGTCATATTTACACGAGTATCCTTGGTTTTCAAATTGGATATGTTATCTCTATACTCTTGTTTTCCCCTTATTACTTCTTGTTGTGAGTGGATATGGTTTGGTAAAAGGATTTGATGGGATGTGCAGTATGTCGATCAATGAAATCTTTGATTTTTTGATATATCTGCTCCTTGTAATTTCAACAGTTCTGTATTTGGGAGTGATACATATCAAGCGTAAAAAATAATCAATAAGTTACATGTGACTGTAACTTTTATAGTCCATCCTGTGTCACTTTTGTAACTTTTTACTCTGCACGAGACTCGTCGATTTGATATACTAGATAAATCTCAAACGGACATTATGGGGCTTGACCCACTACGGTTCTAACTCGAGATACCCCGCAAATGATCTGTACCCCAAAAAGTGGACACAGATAATCTCAAAATACTGTTTTCTTTTGTTAAGATTAATCAATTAATAAAAGAAACATGAGAATAAAATATACAAAAGAACAAATGGATGAGTTTAATAACAATCCATGTGTTTTTAATTGCACAGAAAGATTAATAAACTATACCTATGAATTCAAGATCAGAGCTATAAAATTGCAAGAAGAAGGTGTCTCACCAAAAGAGATATGGAAACGTTCTGGATTTAATATTGATATATGGAGAAAAACATACTTCTATGAAACGATAAAAGATTGGAAGAAGATAGTTAATAAAGGTGGCACAGAAGGATTAATAAAAACAGATGGTATTCAATACGACAGAGGTCCAATTGATACAGAAAAAGATAAAATTAAACGATTAGAACTTCAAGTTAAATACTTAGAGAAGGAAAATGATTTTTTAGCCAAACTCCGGGCCAAAAGAGCGGAGAGAAACTCAGGTCTTGCCAAAAATACCAAATCATCAGAGAAATAGATGATGATATTAAATACTTGTGTTCTATAGCTAAAGTATCTAAGAGTGGATACTATAAGTGGTTAAAAACTGCAGATATACAAGATAGAGATTATGTTGATTATCTAATAATCAAAAAAGTCTTTGACGAAAACAAAAAGAAATATGGCTGGAGACGTATTAAAATGGAGCTCCCATACATGAATCACAAGAAAATTCAGAGAATCATGAGAAAGTATGATTTGATCACTAAAGTCAGAAAAAGGAATCCTTATAAAGCAATGATGAGAAAGAATCTAGAGCATCGTGTATTTCCTAATAAACTCCATAGAGAATTTAACCAACCTATACCATCAACAGTGTTCTGTACAGATATAACTTATATACCTTTTAAAAACAATTTTGTTTATTTATCAGTTATAAAAGATATATCTAGTGGTGAAGTTATATCTTGGGATTTATCAAGTGGATTAGATATGCAATTTGTATTAAATAGTATTTCGAATATGAATAAACTAGATTGTGATGGAGCCATAATACATTCTGATCAAGGATTTCACTATACTAATCCAACATACATTAAAGCAGTGAAAGACTTAAATATGATTCAATCAATGTCAGCTAAAGGAAAATGTATTGATAATGCACCTATTGAATCATTCTTTGGACACATGAAAGATGAACTTGATTATAAATCTTGTATGACATTTAAAGAATTAAAATTGAAAATCGATGATTATATGCAATACTATAATAACAAAAGAAAGCAGTGGACAAGAAATAAAATGACCCCCGTTGAATACAAAGAATATCTTTTAGAAACACAGGGTTAGGGGTTCTAAAAGTGTCCACTAAATGGGGTACACATCAAAGCTAGTTTTTTGTATCTAGAGACCTAGAGAGGCCAATTTGATATTATTGATCTATGGAAATAACTAAATTAATTTTAGAAATAATAAACACCGTAGCTATTGGTGTAGGTGCCTTTATGGCAGTTGTGGGTATAAACGCATGGAAAAAACAACTTAAGGGTAGTACTGAATATGAACTTGCTAGAAGATATTTAAAGGCTGTTTATAAGGTTCGTGATGCTATTAAGTATGTTAGAAACCCGTTTATTTCAGTTGAAGAAATGACGAAGGCTTATGAGGAAAATAATATAAATGATCCAGATTTTTCTGATAATAGAAAAACAAACAGAGCTGTTTATTCTGTAAGATGGGAAAAAGTTATTGATGCAAGAACTGATCTTGATGTTGAACTATTGGAGGCTGAAGTCATTTGGGGCAAGAAAGCAATAGAGGTAGCCTCTAATCTTAATGCACAAATTACAAAACTTTATGTTAGTTTAAAATTTTTTTTAGAAGAGAGAAAAGTTAAGCCTGATCGAGATATTATTTACGATATGGGTGATGAGGACAAATTTAATCCAGAATTAAATAAAGCAATTGAAGAAATAGAGGAATTACTCAAACCACATTTAAAATAGTATAATCACTAGTAATCACTAGTATAATTATTTAAACATGAAAGATAATATTCTTAGAATTAAGAAGATAAAATAATTATGAACAAAACCAACGAATTTTCATTCATATTAAAACCTTCGCAACACGGTGTGGGTGTTTTTGCTACACATGATATTGTAAAAGATGCAAAGCTTAGATTGTTTGGTGACGATAAATCTTTAGAAGACGGCATGCGAATATTACCAAAAGAAAAATTTGAAAAGAAATTCATTGATTTCTGTATAGAATTTGAAGATAAAGTTTTTGCTCCAAACGATTTTGGACAAATGGAGATTGGTTGGTATTTGAATCATTCAAAAGATTTTAATGCCTATCACAAAGATTATAATTGGTTTGCAAGTAGAAATATAAAAGAAGGGGAAGAGATACTAATTGATTATAATTCGCTTGGGGAACCTGAAGAAGTTAAAAAAGAGTATTACCAAAACATGAATTAGCTTATTGCCGTGTCGTATTTATGCGACCAAGACGCATAAATTTTAATACAAAATTAATTCTGAAAGACTCTTATGATGCTTGCAGGGCAATAGTTCTTAACTGGAGTAGCCCAGCAGTTTGATCTATACTTCACAAAATATAGTTATCACGCTTGGATATTCATATTTTTTCTTTAAAGATTTTAAAAATATGATAAAATAAGAAAATGAAATCACTGCTTAACTTTTTAAGTATTTTTATTTTATTTTGGTTATTTTTTGCACCAACTGTCGTAGATGCTGCAATGTCAGATCATTTTGTTACTACATGGAAGACAGACAATGCTGGTACTTCAAGTAGTACTTCTATTACTATACCAACAACAGGTTTTGGATATTCATACAATGTGGACTGGGACAACGATGGGGTATTTGATCAAACTGGTCTAACTGGGAGTATTACTCATGATTTCGGTACTCCGGGTACTTATACTATTAGAATTGAAGGTAATTTCCCGAGGATTTATTTTAATAATGGTGGCGATAAAGAAAAAATAGTATCTATTGATCAGTGGGGTAGTATAGTCTGGTCTGACATGACTAATGCTTTTTATGGTTGTTCCAAATTGGTTTTAAATGCAACAGATTCCCCTAATTTATCAGGCGTTACAAAAACTACTTCTATGTTTAGAAATGCTACATCACTCGATGGTGATGTTTCAGGTTGGAATATGAGTACGGTTCAATTTATGGCTTCTATGTTTTTGTTCGCTAGTTCATTTAATGGTGATGTTTCAGGTTGGGATGTGGGGTCAGCATCTAACATGGCTAATATGTTTTTTGGTGCATCTTCTTTTGACCAAGATTTAGGAAATTGGAATATTAGCTCTGTGACTAGTATGTCTAATTTTTTACAGAGTGCTTCATTGTCAACAAATAATTACGATTCAACACTGAAAGGGTGGAGTTCCCTCTCACTAAATTCAGAAATTGATGTAGATTTTGGTAGTAGTGAATATTGCGATGCTAATTCGCGCAGTATCTTAACTAACACCCCTAATTCTTGGACGATATTAGACGGTGGGATTTCGGAAAGTTGCGATAGTACTCCTCCTACTCAGAGTAGTCATAGTCCAAGTAGTGGAGTTACGATTTCTGATTCAACCCCGTTAATAAATTTTAATTTAAACGAAGCCGGAGATTGTAGAGTTTCTTTGTTTGATGAATCGTACGATGATATGTCAGATGATACAGACTGTACAGGCGATGGAACAACCTCAATATCTTGTGTGTCACCTGATTTGGGTTCAAATGGTTCTAAAAATATTTACTTATCTTGCCAAGATACATCTGGGAATAAAGATACTTCTGAGACAAACACATCTATTTCTTATACATTAGACACATCTGCAATTACAAAAATTTATCACATCGGAAACTCTCTAACACGAGATGCGCAACCAGGTACTATAGAATCAGAATTAAACCTTTTGGCAAGTGGTCAACACATAGCTTGTGGTCAGAGCTTAACTAGTATTGTAGATAACCCAGATTATACATGTGTAACTCCAGATGAACCTTATGGTAAATGGGAAAACGCTTTAGGTAATTACGATTGGGATGCCATAACTATTCAGGTTTATACTGGCTCTACCGGCACGACTGATCTGGCGTCTGCTGTCTCTATAATAGATAAAGCTACTTTGGATGGTGAAAGTAATATGAATAGAAATCTAAATACTACATATTGGATGTACTTACCTTGGCCAGCAAAAGATGAGTCAAAAATATTATCAGATTTAATTATTAACACTCCATTCATTGATTCAAGTGAATCAATGACTATATCGTTAGGGTATATTTACTGGCTACAAAACCAACTACAACTAGAATACCCCTCTCTAGACATAAGAGTTATACCTACTGGGGCAGTTATGGCTCAACTCGATAAAGAGCTGAGATCAAGTCCGATTAGTGGTGTTTCTATTGCACCAGAAGTTGGTGATTCTATAACAACATTATCTAGTGGTTGGAATTTATACCGTGATTCAGATCATCTTAATTGGAACTCTTACTCAGATTATGGTAGAGACATTGCATCTGAAGTAATGTTAAGTTCTATTACAGGAGGG
>Ga0210027_1003036_pt1 | contig 13898 bp, 14 predicted proteins | sample CryGeymeta201510_FD_183978 | JGI IMG/M metagenome (GOLD analysis project Ga0210027, IMG submission 183978) | Groundwater microbial communities from Crystal Geyser aquifers in Utah, USA - Crystal Geyser metaG 2015-10 (SPAdes) (version 2) | ecosystem: Environmental > Aquatic > Deep subsurface >...
GCGGCCAGCGGGCGCGCAACAGGGCGCGGCGCAGGGGGAAGAAGATGTAGTCGCGCAGCCAGGTGGAAAGCGTGATGTGCCAGCGGTTCCAGAAATCGGTGGGTGTCAGGGAGAGATACGGTGAGCGAAAGTTTTCGGAAGTCTCGAACCCGAACAGGCGCGCGACGGCGCGCGCCAGGTCGGTGTAGGCGGAAAAGTCCGCCAGGATTTGCAGGGTGAATCCCAACGTCGCGGCCGCCAGCAGGAAGATCGTCGGTTCCTTAAGGCTGTAGACGCGGTCCACCGCCACGCGGATGGTGTCGGCTATCACCACTTTCTTGAAGAATCCCATCACGATGAGCGGCCAGGCAAAATAAAAATTCTCCGCCTTCCAGTCGCGCTCGGACTGGATCTGCGGCAGGAGTTTCTGGGCGCGGTCAATCGGGCCTGCGGTGACCTGGGGGAAGAAGGCCACGAACAGCGCGAAGCCGACCAGGTCGCGGGTCGGCTCCAGGTCTCCGCGCGCCACGTCAAGGATGTAGGCCAGTTTTTTCAGGGTGTAGAACGACAGCCCCGCGGGGAGCAGGACGCGCGCCAGCAACGCGTCAGCCTGGAGCCCGAGCCCCGTCAGCGCGGCGACGAGTCCCTCGCTGAAGAAGTTGTAATACTTGAAGAGGCCGAGCGCGCCGAGGTTGAGCAGCAGGCTGAGGGTCACGTAACGGCGCGCCCGCGTCCGGTCACGCGCGAGGCCGAGCGCCAGTCCGTAATCCGCGAGGGTCGAGAGTCCCAGCAGGACGGCATACCAGGGATGCACCCAGCCATAGAATACGTAACTGGCGGCCAACAGGATCAGGTTTTGCCATTCCCTGCGCCGGGCCAGCCAGTAGAGAATAAAAACGATGAAGAAGAAAACCAGAAAACCATAACTGGTGAAGACCATACAACCTGACTCCTCGGCCTGCGGATTTAAAGCGCCCCGATTTTATCATTATCGAAGCGCGGCCAGATGCCGCTAATTTTCCGGTTGTTCTTCGTCGTGGATCATCACCTTGAAGGCCTCGGCATATTTCAGCCCCTTCTCCTTGCCTTCCTCCGCGGCCCACTCACGCATCATTTTTCCGGGGTCCCACCCGCCGAGTTGACTCTTGTGTTTTTTCAACGCCTTCAATTTGACGTTCAACGTGGCGGTGATGTCCACCCACGTATCGGGCTTTTCCGCCCCGTGGACGTAGATGCGTTTGACCTTGTGCGGTTCGTACCCCGCTGTGAGCAGGTCGGTGAAAATGAGGCGCGTCTCCGCGGACGGGAAGACCGCGTACAGCGCGGACTGCGCGGCGGCGCGGTGGTCGGGATGATTGATGTAGCCGTTGCCGTAAAACACGCCCTGCGGGTCGCCGATGACGACCGCCTCGGGCTTGTGCTGGCGGATGAGGCGCGTCAATTCCTTGCGGAGCGCGAGGGTCGGTTCCAGTTCGCCATCGGGATAACCGAGGAAGACCGTCTCGTTGATGCCGATGACTTTGTCCGCCGCCTTCTGCTCGCGCTCGCGCAGTTTCGCCAGCGTGGGCTTGTACTCTTCGCCGTGCTGTGGATCGTTCGAGCCTGCGTCCCCGCTGGTGAGGATGACCGAGACGATCTCGCAACCCGCCCGCGCCCATTTGGCGAGCGTCCCCGCGACGGTGAACTCCTGGTCATCGGGGTGGGCGTGGATGGACATGGCGCGTTTGGGAAGGTATTCTTTTTCTTTTGGCATGTTCTCTCTAAAATTATGGTGTTGGTTTTACGCCGCGAAATAATTTAAAACAGCGCGTCAAACTCTGAGAGCAGAGACACCAGATGGGACGCTTCCTGCTGACCATCGAACTCCCGCACGGCCTGCGCCGCCACCTGGCTTTTGGACGGAAGTTTACCGCTGGCCACAGAGTCCTTCACGCGCGGAATGAAGATGAATTGAAGCCATTGTGAAAAGGCCATGCTATCCATGGCGAAGGCTTCGCTGAACTGGTATTGCTCCGGTTTGAGCGGCCCTGCCTGCCAAAAACCGATGCGTTGCATTTCGGCTTCGATGCTGGCGATCTGGGAAAGAACAGATTTGGAGTCGGGTGGCATGGGCTAATTGTAACGCGAGTCATCCCAGCCAAATGAGATTACAATCCAGGTGAATTTTTCAACGGAGACTCTCCCATGCCCATCTACGAATATGTCTGCCAATCCTGTAAAAAAGAATTCGAAACCATCCGTCCCATGAGCCAAAAGGACGCGGCCATCGCCTGCGAGAAGTGCGGCAGTGAGGATGTAAAGCGCAAACTGGCGCTGTTCTACGCCCACAGCGGCGGAAGCGCCAAACCCGTGACCTCGGGCGGGGGCGGCTGTGGCTCCTGCTCCGGCGGGGATTGTGGGAATTGCGGACATTGATGAAAAAAACTCCCGCTGTCAAGGTGGGAAGTTGATGGCTAGGATGGGAGGCGAATAAGCGCCTTCGAGATTTCGAGAATAGGCCCATCTCTCTTGCGATTATTCACAGGAATTGTCCTGCAATTTGGGGATTGCAATGTTTTCCCGCCTTGCCTCAAGGCCTTCTTAAATTCGGCCTCCGCTCAAGCAAATCGGTGAGACGGCGTTGTCCATCCAGAAGAAGGATCAGGCCATTCAAGATATTGCGGCCGATGACGATCTCATCACCGTGTTCATCGCCGACAACGATAACGTTGGGAAGGGTCAAATCTCCGATGTGGATATCCACTTCGTACAGATGTACGTTCCGCGTTTCCCCCAAAACTCCGTAAAGGGTCGCCTCCCCCACGTCAATTGCTTCAACGGCTTCGAGAAGGCGGATGGGAACCAGCGTCCCATCCGAACCGGTGTCTGTGATACCCGCCAGGGATTCACCCTGTGGGACATCACCCGGACTCGCCAACCGGATATACAGGATTGGCGCGGGCGGAGAGAATCTTGTATCGTAGGGGATGCTCATGAGGGTGTGAGGCGGGTACTGACAATCCGCAACTCGCGGCGGCCATGCGACGGCGCGATGAGTACGGCGGTTTTGCCGTACTTCGCCCGGATCCTCTTTCGAAGCGCCTCTTCGCTCTTGTCGTGATCCACCACAGCATGGAGATGGATCGCCACGTATTCCCCCGTATAGCGGGCGCGTTTTTCGGGCGCGAGCGCTTCCCACCAGGCCGATTCAGCATTGATCTTTTCTCGCTGGGACAGAAAGCGATAATGCCGAACGGCGGTTTCGATGAGTTGTTCCACCGCCAAGCCATATGATTCGGCTTCGCGCCGAAGTTGCGACGCCAATGGATCGCTCAGTTTGATCTCGTTCATCCGAAATTCTCCTTGCTCTGTTTTGAATTATAACATTCCGGGCCGCGCTTTCTCCCTGCTAAATCATGCGATTCTCCAGGACTTGCCGTGCCCGGGAACTTTGGGCGAATGTCGTTGTAACTCCTGCTCAGGCGGGGATTGTGGGAACTGCGGGCATTGATTTGAAAGGCCTCCCGCTTTGTGAGGAGAGGGAGGTCGGTAAACTTGGAGGGGAACCTGGGATCGCAATCGCGTCAACGAGCGCAAAGTCCAACTTTGCGGACTCAACTCCAGCCAACGAGAAAAGGATTTTTGAATTTTGTTTGGGGTAAAATCAGGATCGTGAAAAAACCAATTGAAGGCGAGCATTGGTATTTTGTAGACGAGTCGGGCGACCCCACGTTTTATGACCGTCACGGCAATTTGATCGTCGGGCAGGAAGGTTGTTCGCCGATCCTGATCTTGGGATTTGTGGAAACTCCCGATCCGCGTTCCATTCGCGCCGCGCTGAACGATCTGCATGCGCGTATCGCGGCCACTGAATATTTGAAGGAAGTTCCCTCCATTAAGAAATCCAATGTTTCCTTTCACGCCAAGGATGATTGTCCCGAAGTGCGTCAGGCCGTGTTCGAGACGTTGCGTCCGCTGGATTTCAAGGCGCAGTTTGTGGTGGCGCGTAAGATCGAGCGCATCTTTCGCAACTCATTCCACGCCAAAGAAAATGAATTTTACGATTATCTGATCAGCTTGCTGTTTGAGAACGTACTACATCGTTACACAGACAACCGCGTTTACATTTCGCAACGCGGCACACGCCTGCGCCAGGAAAGATTGGAGCAAGCCGCTTTGCGGGGTTTATCGGCTTTTGAAAACCGCTGGAATCATAAAATTGAAACCAAGATCCAAATTTATCCCCATACCGCAGTTGGCGAACCATGCTTGCAAGTGATTGATTACTTGAACTGGGCTGTCTATCGCGCCTTTGCAAAACGGGAAATGCGATACTTCAATTTCATGCGAGACAAGGTGAGTTTTCTGGTTGACCGTTACGACAGCGCCAAATACCCCCAAAACTGGTATTCTCATTCCAATCCCTTTGACATAGAAAAAACCAGCCCTCTATAGGCTAGGCTCGGATTTCGAGCGCACGGCATGGAGCCGACTTTCACCTATAGCCGACTGGCTTATGAACACATTGTAAGCCTTTAAAACAAATTGTCAACCCCCAAGGAGAAATTTCATGACCATCATCCTCGACGGATCGTCCCTCACCATTGAAAAACTGGCCGCGATCGCGCGCGATAACGAGAAAGTTGAATTAGCCCCTGAAGCATTGGAGCGCATCAAAATCTGCCGCGCCATGCTGGAGGATAAACTTGCCAAAAAAGAGATCATGTATGGCACGAACACCGGCATTGGCGAGTTCTCGGAAAAAATATTAAATGACGACCAGGTAAAGGAATTTCAAAAATATCTCGTCTACAACCACGCCGCGGGAATTGGCGACCCGGCGCCGATCGAACACGTGCGCGCCGCGCTGGCGGGACGCATCAACGTCCACGCGCATGGGAATTCCGGTTGCAGGCCGGAGATCACGCTGACGTATGTTGAGATGTTGAACAAAGGCGTCACGCCGGTGGTCTGCCAGAAAGGCTCGGTCGGCGCGTCGGGCGACCTGGCCCCGATGGCGCAGGCCGCGTTGCTTTTGATGGGGGAAGGGGAAGCCTGGTTTAACGGCGAACGACTCACAGGTCAGGAAGCGATGCGGCGGGCTGGGATTCCGGTCCCCGGCCTCCAGGCGCGTGACGGCCTGGCCGCCATCAACGGATCCAACCTGCTGACCGCCATGTCCGCGCTTCACATTTACGATATGGAAAGATTCATCAAGCAGGCCGAGATCGCGGCGGCGATGTCCATCGAAGCGCTGCTTGGGAACATGAAGCCGTATAGCGCCAAGCTGCATGAACTGCGCGGCTTCAAGGGCGCGATCACATCCGCGAAAAATATCGCGAAGATGATCGAAGGCTCGGACCTGGCGACCGGCAAAATGAAGACGAAGGTGCAGGACGCGTACTCGATGCGTTCGTCGCCGCAGGTGATCGGCGCGGCGCGGGACGCGATTGCGTACGCGCGCTCGCAAGTTGAAATTGAGTTGAACGGCGTGGGCGATAACCCGATCTTTGTGCCTGAGATGAATCTCACTTTAACCGGCGCGAACTTCCAGGGTTCGCCGGTTGCATTGCCGATGGATATGGCGGGCATTGCCATCACGATGGTGTGCGTTTTATCTGAACGAAGATTGAATCGTTTGACCAATCCCGCGTTATCCCAGGGCTTGCCGGATTTTCTCGCGCACGAACCGGGCTTTTATTCCGGCATGATGCTCTCGCAATACACGGCCGATCATCTCATTGTGGAACAAAAAATATTATCCACGCCGGCTTCGATCCAATCCATCCCTGCCGCGGCCGATCAGGAGGATTTTGTTTCGATGGGCATGAACACCGCCTTGAAGAACGGACAGATTTTGGATAACGCTTTCGGCATTCTCGGCATCGAATTCATGGCCGCCGCGCAAGCGTTAGACTTCCGCCAGTTCACGCCGGGCAAGGGCACCCAGAAAGCGCGCGAGACGATCCGCAAGCACGTGGATCATCTCGAAGTGGACAGGCCGTTGTATAACGATCACAACAAGATGAAGGCGTTGGTGAAATCGGGGGAGATTTTAGAGGAAGTGGAAAAGGTGGTGGGAAGGTTGGGATAGGGATGAAAAAAGACCGATGTGAAACCGGTCTTTTTTGTCGTGCCGCTCGTCTGATTAACGAGACTCGTTTTTGAAACGATTGATTCGATTCTGAATTTCGGTCATGATGCTCTTGATCTCTGCTAGATCGTTCTCGTTCACGTACTTGGATAACTCGTTTAACAAAGCAGGCACATTGGGCTGGTAGTAGTGAAGCAATGTCGCGATATCGTTTTCGTAAATACCCACCCTGGCAAAATTGCCCTGCCTGTATAAGGACGGCAAGGCATAGAGTTTCAACAACAACAAACCTTCCACGCTTGCCAATGGAATATCACGGTCAAGAAATCTTTGCGACTTGGAATATTTGTCATGTACTTTTTTGAACAGGGGATTTTGCGTGAGCAGGATATCAATCTGCAGTTCGCCATAATTGGCTCGCACAAAATACATGTCCTGGCTGGAGATTTTGAGTTCGGGCAATTTTTCCAGCGACGATAATGCCATGAGCAAATCCAGGTCTTGCGTGTTTCGCCCTTCGACATAATGCAGGGTGGCAATGCCCCCAACCAGCACATAATCAATTTTTCGTTGTTCTAAAACCGCAAAAAAATCCTGAACGGACTGAATTAAAGAATCTGAATTCATCATGTCACCAAGCCAGTTTTTGACATCGAATATAACGGCATTGCGAATAACATTTCCGATTTGAAGGCTGCTCTGTATGGTCATGGAATATTCCTGCTACAAGCGTAACATGAAATTGAGCCTGTATTGGGAAAGGAGTGGCTGACACGCCTATGGCATATTATACGGCGGTTTCCATATTTTCAATCCACTTTATCACCCCCAACCCCGCCACGCGCCCGCTCGCAAAACATGCCGTGAGCAAATAACCTCCCGTCGGCGCTTCCCAATCCAGCATTTCACCCGCGCAAAAAACACCGGGCAAAGGGGGACTCAACAAGCGCGCGAGACAATCCGCAGGCACATGGATCATCTCGAAGTGGATCGTCCGCTTTACAACGATCATAATAAAGATGAAGGCGTTGGTGAAATCGGGGGAGATTTTGGAAGAAGTGGAAAAGGCGCCCCTATCTTTTTCCGTCTTGACTCTCTCCCGCCTCTTCGTTATGATGAAATTGACTGGAGATCCTTCATGCCCTTTGACCCCGAATCTTTCCGCCGCGCCATGCGCGCCTGGACGACCGGCGTGGCGGTGTTGATGGCAACACACGACGGCGAAGCCTACGGCATGACCGTCAATTCGTTCACATCCCTTTCGCTCGATCCGCCGCTGGTGACCGTGGTTTTGAGAAACGACGCGCGTCTCTTCAGCCTTGTGACAAAATCCCGCGCTTTCAGCGTCACCATCCTTTCCGCCGCACAGCAGGAACTGGCCGAACGCTTCGCCGGAAAACTGCGCGGCGCGGAGCGCATGGCGGGACTCGCGGCGCAGACGCCCGCCGGCGGCGCGCCCCTGTTGGAGGGCGGACTGGCCCGGCTGGATTGCCGCGTCGTCCACACGTACGCGGCGGGAGTCAACACGTTGTTCGTTGCCGAGGTGGTGGAAGCCCGCGTCCACTCCACGGAAGACCCGCTGGCGTATCACGACCGCGGGTATCATCAACTTGCGTGAACGACTAAAGTCGTTACTACATGGGTGCGCCATGTAGTGACGACTTCAGTCGTCTGGAGGCGCTTATGTTCAACTCACTCACTCCTGATGAAAAGCAAACCCTGCTCCGGTTGGCGCGGCAGGCGCTGGAACTGGGCGTGCGCAGTGAGAAACTGCCGCCGCTGGATTGGGATTCCCTGTCCCCGCGCCTGCGCGCGGACGGGGCCTCCTTCGTCACGTTGACGGTGCGCGGCGGCCTGCGCGGTTGCATCGGCGCGCTGGAAGCGTACCAGCCGCTGGCCGAAGACGTGCGCGAGCACGCCATCGCCGCCGCGCTGGAAGACTATCGTTTCCCGCCCGTGCAGGTCGCTGAATTAAACGGGATCAGCCTCGAGGTCTCGCGGCTGACCGCCCCCGTCCCGCTCGAATACGCGCGTCCCGCAGACCTGGTCGCCGCACTGCGCCCGCACGTGGACGGCGTCGTCCTGCGCGATGGGAGCCGCCGCGCCACCTTCCTGCCGCAGGTCTGGGAGAAACTGCCCGAGGCGGAGGATTTCCTCGACAACCTGTGCCTCAAAATGGGCGCGAACGCGGACTTGTGGCGGCGCAAGCATTTGGATGTTTTGACTTATCAGGTGGAAGAATTTCACGAGTGAATCTGCGCTGCAAAAACATTTTTCACCGCGAAGAGGCGACACTTGCACCGCACTGCGTTCGGTGCAGTGCAGGTGAGACAACGAAGATTTTTAAGAAGAAGTTCAAGAATCTGAAGAATTTGTTAGCGCGTCAAAGTGCTGAGATACGAATTACTAACTATGCTAGTTTCTGGTGCAAAAGAAACGTCGCGCTTGACAAACAAACAGCCCCTTTGGTAAAAGTTGAGGTGAAAAATACAACCGATCCCAAAGGAGGCTTGCCCAATGTTACGCGATAATTACGCAGAAGACAAGGTGTTTGCCGAAATTCTCCAACTGGTTCCCTGCATGGATCCCGCGCTGGCGCAGGTGGACGTTTACCTGGAGGACGACGAATTGTTTCAACTGATTCGAGCAGATTTCTCCAAGCGTTGGACGCATACGCTGTTCACCGGGCGCAACTCGACGCCGGTCGAAGTCATCCTGCGGATGCTGGTGGTCAAGCGGTTGTATCAATACAGTTATCGGGAGACCGAGCGTACTGTGACCGATAGCCTGACGCTGCGCCAGTTTTGTCGGGTGTACTTCAACCCAGCACCGGATGAAAAGACGCTGATGCGCTGGAACAACCTGCTACGCGGCGAAACGCTGGAGAAATTCAACAGGCGCGTGGCTGAGTTGGCGGTCGAACACAAGGTCACCAAAGGAAGAAAACTGCGCACAGACGGAACGGTGGTGGAAAGCAACATTCACCCGCCCAGCGACAGCCGCCAGTTGGCGGACAGCGTACGCGTGCTGGAACGAACCGTGCAGCGCGCGCGGAGTCTTTCGCAAGCCGTCCAGTCGGTTGTGCGGAAAACGGGCAAACAACTAACGCAGAAAGCGCGGGACCTCGCTCGAGCCATTGGTGAGGCCGCGCGGAAACGGACGGAAGCGGCCAAGGAAGCGGCCACACAACTCTATCAACAACTGGTCGAGCAAACGGGCCAGGTGGTGGGCCAAGCCCGTCAGACCCTGACGCATCTACGCCAGGTCAGCGGAAAAACCGCCAAGCGCCTGGTTCGCACGCTGGAGAACTTCATCCCGCTGGCCGAACAAGTAATCCGCCAAACCGAGCGGCGCGTGTTTCAGAAGGAGCAGGTTCCGGCACAGGAAAAAATCGTCAGCATCTTTGAACCGCACGCAGACATTATCTGCCGCGGCAAGGAAACGAAACCCGTGGAATACGGCCACAAAATCTGGCTCGACGAAGTGGACGGCGGCATCGTCAGTCACTATCGCATCCTGGATGGCAATCCGCCCGACGAACGCCAGTGGCGGCCCAGCCTGCAAGCGCATCAAAAACTCTTCCAGCATCCGCCCCAACAAGCCAGCGCCGACCGCGGCCTCTATTCGCCGGGCAACGAACAACTCGCGCAAGACATGGGCGTCAAGCGCATCATCCTGCCCAAGCCCGGTTACAAATCGCAATCGCGTAAAACGCACGAACGCCGCAAATGGTTTGTCGCCGGGCGCAAGTGGCATGCGGGCGTGGAAGGCCGCATTAGCGTTCTCAAACGGGCGCATGGTTTGGGACGTTGCCTGGATCGCGGCAATGACGGCTTCCAACGCTGGGTCGGCTGGGGCATTATCGCCGGCAACCTGGCGGTGATGGACCGGGCAACGTGATCCTCCGCAAGCGTGAGGAGGTTTGGTTGTCAAAGTGCGAAACAAAAGCACGCATTACCCCCTTGGTGCAAAACTCCCTGCCAAACCGGTTTTTGCCCGTCTTTTGCCGGTTTTGCGCCAGAAACTAGTCTATGATAAAAGTCTAAAAAACATTTTCATACGCGCACGCGCAGAACATCGCTGAGACCGATAGTGGCATGTTGTATAACCTATTCTGTAACTCCTCGAAACAATTGATTGTTTCGAGGATAACGGCTATCAAGCCGTAAACATAAAAAACCATTTTATTGCCATCACTCGTTACAGGGACACTACCGAAAGAAGAAAGATGAAAGAAAATGTCCGAAGTAAAAACTGTTCTTGTCACAGGCGCGGCTGGATCGTTGGCGATTGTCCCACAGGGATGCTTCGCGAAAATCGCACCAACGCTTGCAAAGCCCACCTTCGTGGACTCGTCTCCAGCCGACGAAGGTCGGCTTTGCAAGCGTAGTGGTGACTTTCCTGACCCAGACCGTCAGGACTGGGCAGTCGCCCCAAGGAAAAATAACTCTATGTCAAAGACAATCCTCATTACAGGCGCCGCTGGTGGAATTGGTAGAGCCACCGTCCAGTTATTTGCTGAAAAAGGCTGGCGCGTCATCGGCGTGGACCGAAATGCGTTTGGCAATGACTTCCTCTCGGACGGCCTCTTCATCCAATCCGACATCTCCCACGCGGACGAAATCGCTGTCATCTTCGAGAAGGCGCACCAATTCACCGATTCGCTCGACGCGCTGGTCAACAACGCCGCCATGCAGATCGCCAAGCCGCTGGTCGAAACGACCGTCGCCGAATGGGACGCGGTCATGGCCGCCAATTTACGTTCGGTGTTCCTCGGCGTCAAGTTGGCGCATCCGCTTCTCAAAACAGGCGGGGGTGGGGCGATCGTCAACGTCTCCTCTGTCCACGCCATTCAGACCTCCGCCAACATCGCCGCCTACGCCGCATCCAAGGGCGGACTGCTCGCCCTGACGCGCGCCATGGCCATCGAATTCGCGCCCGATAACATCCGCGTCAACGCCATCCTCCCTGGCGCGGTGGACACGCCCATGCTGCGCGCGGGACTCGGCCGCGGCCACGTCGGTCAGGGCGATGTGCAGGAGCGGCTCGACAACCTTGCGCGCAAAACCGTCAGCGGCAAGGTCGGCCGCCCCGAAGAGATCGCCCATGCCATCTACTTCCTCGCCGACAACGAACAATCCTCCTTTATGACTGGTCAGGCGCTGGTGGTGGATGGGGGGGCGACGGCGCGGTTGAGTACCGAATGATCCGTATTGCGTGTTGCGTGTTGCGTAACGCGTATCCCGCAACTCCTATCTCGCATCCCGCATTTCATCTTTCATCTTTCATCCTTCATCCTTATGCCCTTCCTCCTCCAAACCGCGAAGAACACCTACGACGCTCTCCGCCGCCTGCCGCAACTGCCCGCCGCGTACCTGCACCCGTGGCGGCGCGAGAGCATCCGTCGCCTCGCCGCGCTCAAGGACGCGCACACAGGCCAGCGCGCCTTCATCATCGGCAACGGCCCGTCCCTCAAAAACACCGACCTCTCCAAACTGCGGGACGAATTCACCTTCGGGATGAATCGCATCTACCTGATGTTCCCCGAACTTGGCTTCACCACCACCTACCTGTGCGTCGTCAACGACCTTGTCATCGAACAAACCGCCAGCGACCTCGCCGCCCTCGACCTCCCCAAATTCCTCGCCTGGCGCTCCCGCCGTCACTTCGCCCAATTACCACTTACCAATTACCACTTACCAACTTTCCTCTATACCTCTTACACGACCCCAAAATTTTCAAAGGATATCCGCGGGCGCGTCTGGGAGGGCGCCACCGTCACCAACGTCGCGCTCCAACTCGCCTTCCACATGGGCTTTCAACAGGTCATCCTCATCGGCGTGGATCACAACTACACCGCCGCAGGCAAGCCCAACACCACCGTCACCTCGCAGGGCGACGATCCCAACCACTTCTCGCCCGTCTACTTCGGCAAAGGCTTCCGCTGGCAACTCCCCGACCTCGAAACCTCCGAGATGGGCTACCACATAGCGCGCCAGGCCTACGAAGCCGCGGGACGCGAAGTTTTGGACGCGACGGTTGGCGGGAAATTAACCATCTTTCCAAAGGTGGACTACAATTCGCTCTTCGGTAAGTAGACAGGTACACAAGTACACACGTAGACACGCAACACGCAACTGATTACTGATGACTGATTACTGATGACTGATTACTGATGACTGATTACTGATGACTGCTCACTCCACCCCGCCTCTCCTTCGACCCTCAACCGGCCGCGCCCTCCTGATCCTGCTCCTCGCCCTGGGCGGACTCCTCCGTCTCCTCGACCTGACGGATCCTCCCCTCGACTTCCACCCCACGCGCCAACTCCGCAACTCGATCATCGCCCGCGCCATCTACTACGACCTGCTCCCGAATGCCGACCCCGCCACGCGCGCCCTCGCCGATTCGATTGCACGTGTCCCTGCCCGCTACGAACCTCCCATCGCCGAGACCCTCGCCGCCGTGACCTACCTCGCCGCTGGCGGAGAGAACGTCGCCATCCCGCGCCTCTACGGGACGATCTTCTGGCTGCTCGCGGGACTTTGTCTCTACGACCTCGCCCGCCGCATCACCGACTCACCCATCGCAGGCCTGCTCTCGCTGGCATATTTCCTCATCCTGCCCTTCGCCGTCCAAGCCAGCCGCTCCTTCCAACCCGATCCACTGATGACCGCCTCCGCCTTCATTGGCATCTACTTCCTCTATCGCTGGTCAGAATCCCAAATTACCAATCACCAATTACCAATTACCAATTCCTCCTGGCGCTACGCCCTCCTCGCCTCCATCTTTATCTCCTTCGCGGTCTTCGTCAAGATCTTCATCGGATTCATCGCGGGCGGCGCGGCGGTGGCAATCGTACTCTTCACCCTCAAAGGCAAGTTCTGGCGCTCGCCGCAAGTGTGGACGATGGCCGCCATCATGATCGTCCCCGCCTTCCTGTTTTACTTCGTCGGCGACCGCGGCAATTCCACCGAATACATCACCAACTGGTCGCTGGACATGCTCAAACTCATCACCAGCACGGACTTCTACTCCAGGTGGCTGTCCTTCCTCGGCAGTCTCTTCGGGTTGACGATTCTCTTCCTCAGCCTGGCAGGGACTCTGCTCGCCGCGCCGCGCGGCCGCGCCTTGCTGATCGGCCTGTGGGCGGGATACTTGCTCTACGGGCTGTCCGTCCCGTTCCAGATGTACACACACTCGTACTATCACCTCCAACTGACGCCGATCATCGCCCTGGGGTTGGCCCCGCTCGCCGAAACGGTGGCCGCTCGAACGTCACGCGAGAAGCGAATCTGGCAGGCCGCGCTCGTCGCGCTGACAGTCGCAGTCGTCGGCTACCATTCGTGGGTGGCGCGCTCCGTCCTCATCGCCGAAGATTTCCGCGCCGAACCCGCCTACTGGCAAACCGTCGGCGAGGCCATCCCCGCCAATGCGAACGTCATCGCGCTGACGCAGGACTACGGCTACCGGCTGATGTACTACGGCTGGCGGCGCGTGGACTTGTGGCCGCTGGCCTCGGGGCTGGCCGAGATCCGCGGCAACACCATCAACGCCGGGAAAACCTTCGCCGAGTTCGCCGCCGACAAGGATTATTTTTTGGTGACATCCTTCAACCAACTTGACAAACAACCCGACCTGAAAAAGATTCTGGACGGCTACCCGATTGCCGCGCAAGGGGACGGGTTTGTGCTTTACGATTTGCGATAATTTTGCCTACTTGTTGTAACTACAAAAAGGAATTACAATATGGCCGACAAATTCGAGTGGGATGAACAAAAGCGCCTCGTCAATGCTCGTAAACATGATATTGACTTTGCCGACGCGGTCAGTATTTTTGAAGGCG
>Ga0210027_1003047_pt1 | contig 13857 bp, 15 predicted proteins | sample CryGeymeta201510_FD_183978 | JGI IMG/M metagenome (GOLD analysis project Ga0210027, IMG submission 183978) | Groundwater microbial communities from Crystal Geyser aquifers in Utah, USA - Crystal Geyser metaG 2015-10 (SPAdes) (version 2) | ecosystem: Environmental > Aquatic > Deep subsurface >...
GGTATCCATGGGGCAACTTTTTCATCCGAAGCGATGGATTCAGGAAGCCCAGCAACCGCTGTACAGATTGGAGACCCCATTACTCAGAAGAAATTGTCCGACGCGGTTGTCAAGGAGGCGAGAGACTTAGGACTGTATAACAGTATTACCGATAATGGCGCTGGAGGATTGTCTTGTTCGGTAGCTGAGATGGCGAAAGAATGCGGTGGATGTAGCGTTGAACTTGAGAAAGTACCTCTCAAATATCCAGGATTAGCTCCTTGGCAAATATGGATTTCCGAATCCCAGGAACGTATGACACTTGCAGTACCAAAAAATAAGTGGAAACAATTTCATGGATTAATGAAGAAACGAGGAGTCGAGGCAACGATAATTGGAGTATTCACAAAATCGGGAAAATGCATTGTCGCCTACAACCATAACGCCATAATGGATATCGATATGGAGTTTTTGCATGATGGTTTACCCAAGCTCCCCATGGAAACGAATTATGCACAATCCATTTTTCCAGAGCCAATAATTGATGAACCAAAAAACATGACAAAATTGTTGCACCAAATACTCATGCGCCAAAATATAGCCAGTTTTGAATTTGTCTCCATGCAGTATGATCATGAGGTTCAAGCGGGATCGGTTTTAAAGCCATTACAAGGACGGGGAAGGGTGAACTCAGATGCGACAGTGACGAGGCCTTTATTAACTTCTCAAAAAGGAGTAGTGATTTCTCAAGGAATAAATCCCACGTATAGCGATATAGATACGTATCACATGGCAGCTTGTGCTATTGATACCGCAATCCGCAATGCGGTGGCAACTGGAGCCAATATTGATTATTTAGCATTGTTAGATAATTTTTGTTGGTGCAGCCCAAACGACCCATTTCGATTGGGGCAGTTGAAACGGGCTGTAAAAGCGTGTTATGACTACGCGGTAGCGTATGGGACACCATTCATATCGGGAAAAGACAGCATGTTCAACAACTTCAACGGGTTTGATGAAAAAGGACAGCCTGTTGTCATCTTTATTCCCCCAACTCTTTTACTATCCTCCGTTGGAGTGATTCCGGATATTGATAAAACGGTTTCTCTCGATTTTAAGTTTAGCGGAGATCTCATCTATCTGTTGGGAGATACCCACGAGGAGATGGGCGGGTCTGAATATTACATCATGTTGGGACACAGTGACAATTTTGTCCCCCATGTTAATGCTAAAAAAAACAAAAAATTATATAGAACGCTATATACATGTATCCAAAATAATCTTCTTGCTTCTTCACTGAGCGTAGGTCGTGGGGGACTTGCAGTCGCATTAGCAAAAACCTCAATGGGAGGTATGTTGGGGCTGGATATCTCATTAAAAAACCTGAGTGGAACGGTTAACAGAGACGATTTTGCCTTATTTTCTGAAAGTCAGGGACGGATACTGGTAAGTATCAATCCTCAAAACAAAAAACAATTTGAAAAAATAATGAAAGATATACCTTTGACATTTCTTGGTTCAGTTATCAGTAATATATTTAGTGTGAAGGGATTAAATAATAACATTATCATTCATACGGAGGTAAAAGATCTTTTAAAGTCGTACAAATTGCCATTTAAAAATTATTAGCTCTATCATGAAACCAAAAGCACTTATTATGTCGGGATATGGCTTAAACTGCGAGGAGGAAACGAAATATGCATTTGAATTGGCCGGAGGAACTGCCGATGTTGTACACATAAACGATTTGATTGATGGAGAGAAAAAATTAAATGACTATCAAATAGTGGCTTTTCCTGGCGGATTTTCCTATGGGGACGATACCGGAAGCGGAAACGCATTCGCGAATAAAATAAAAAATCATCTCTTGGGAAAAATAAATAGATTTATTGCGGAAGATCATTTAGTCATTGGTATCTGTAATGGATTTCAGATACTTGCTCATCTGGACATTTTCCCGATTCAATTTTCTCTTACTCATAATGACTCTGCTCGGTATATCGTCCGGTGGGTTGATATGAAAGTAGAAAATGATTCTCCATGGTTACGAGGGATTAGTACTCTCTCTTTACCCATAGCCCATGGGGAAGGAAAGCTCTTTGCAGATAAAAAAACCCTCACAACATTACACAAAAAAAATATGGTTGCCTTGAAGTATATTGAAGGAGAAATATGTCAGTACCAAACGCTCGCAGCAAATCCAAATGGATCACTTGAAGATATTGCCGGAATAACAGATGAAAGTGGAAAAATATTTGGATTGATGCCTCATCCTGAACGTGCTCTTTCATTCACTAATTTGCCTCATTGGCCTTATCTGAAGGAAAAATATATGAGAGAAAAAAAAGCAGTACCAAAAATAGGTCCTGGTCTGGCACTATTTAAAAATGCTGTCAACTATTTTCTATGAATAAACAAAATGAAAAGTATGCTTTGCTGAGTGTCTATGACAAGCGGGGAATCGTTGAGTTTGCCCAAACACTCAGCAGTTTAGGAATTAACATTATCTCAACGGGAGGTACTGCTAAGGAATTATCAGATCACAATATTCCCATTATTCCTATTCAAGAAATTACTGGTGAGCCGGAAAGTTTTGGTGGACGGATGAAAACAATAAGTTTTCAAATAGAATCAGGAATTCTTTTTGATAGGGAAAATCCAAGTCATGTGAAACAAGCGAGAGAATTAAAAGTAAAGCCAATAGATATTGTAGTATGCAACTTATACCCTTTTGAAAAAAAGAATTCAATTGAGAACATTGATATTGGAGGCCCTACCATGATACGGGCTGCAGCAAAAAACTTTCACAATGTTCTTGTTGTTATTGATCCTTCCGACTATGAAAGAGCAAGTCAAGCGATAGTAAACGATACTGTCTCATTAGACCTAAAACAAGAGCTTGCGGCAAAGGCGTTTGCTCACACCTCTTTATACGATTCTCTTATTGCCACTTATTTTTCAAAAGACCTGTTTCCCACAGAATATACTCTTCCCCTGCGTAAGGCTCATGATCTTCGCTATGGCGAAAACCCTCATCAAAAGGCAACTCTTTATTTGTATCCCAGCAGTGATTCACCGTTGAAAAGACTCACAAAAAAGTGGGGAAGAGATCTTTCTCTTATTAATGTTACCGATATCAATGCGGGGATAGAAGAAGTGCGACTTTTCAAAGAACCAGCGGCGGTTGTCATCAAGCATAATTCACCATGCGGAATAGCTCTCGGGAACTCTATTTCTCAAGCTCTTGCACGAGCAATTGAAGCAGATCCGCAATCTGCATTCGGGGGAGTTATTGTATTAAATAAACCAATCGATTTAAAATCAGCCCAGATCATAGGAAAATTTAAGAGTGAAGTGAGAGGGAATGTCGATATCTTTGCGGCTCCTGAAATAGAGCAATCGGCGTTGCAATTTCTCATGAAGGTTCGGAAAAACATGGGTATCTATACATTTGGGAAAATCCACCTCTCCCCGCAAATGAACATAAAATGGGTCAATGGGGGATTGATTCTCCAAACTCCCGATAAAGACATAGAGAAGGGTTTTGGTAAGTGGCGCGTTGTTACTAAAACAAAACCGACGAAAAAGCAAATGGTACAAATGGAGATAGCATGGAAATTTGTTTCACGCATTCGTTCTAATTCCATTATTATCGTAGATAAGAAACTCCCTATGATTCGAGGGATTGGCTCAGGCCAGACTTCCCGAATTGCCGCGACTCACATCGCATTAAGCCAAGCAACGAAATTCCTCAAGGGGAGCATTTTAGCAAGCGATAGTTTTTTCCCGTTTGATGATTCCGTGAAAACAGCGGCAAAACACGGCGTGGGTGCAATTATTCAACAAGGTGGTTCTATTCGGGATGAAGATTCAATAAAAGCTGCAAATGATGCGAATATTCCCATGGTTTTCACCGGACGACGAGCATTTTGGCATTAAAAATTACTGAGATAATTAGCTATGACAAACTTTGATTTTTCATCTTATATTTCACCATTTACGTGGCGATATAGTTCAAGGGAAATGAGAACTATTTTTAGTGAGCAAAACAAATATAGACTCTGGAGAAAAATATGGGTTGCACTTGCGGAGGGACAGTATAAAGCAGGACTAGTATCAAAACAGGAATTTGACGATCTCAAAAAGAACGAAGGGAATATTGATATTGAAAGGATACTGGAATTGGAAAAGGAAACAAGACACGATGTCGTTGCAGCGATTAAGGAATTTTCTGAACAGGCAAAAATAGGGGGTGGAAAAATTCATCTAGGAGCAACAAGTATGGATATTGTTGATAATGCAGACATGCTCCGTATGAAAGAGGCACTTCAATTGGTAGAAATAAAAATCAAGAAACTTCTTTCATTGTTTGGAACCTTAATAACAAAATATGCATCCTTTCCTTGTATCGGTTATACACATCTCCAACCTGCTGAACCCACCACGGTTGGATATCGAATGGCTTTTTATGCACAAGATCTTATGGGTGTGCTTAATCAATTAAAATTTGTTCTAGGTGAAATAAAAGGTAAAGGGATGAAAGGGGCAGTGGGTACTGCTGCAAGTTATGTGGCGCTTCTTAAGAATAATAAAACAACTGCTGCTTTTTTGGAAAAAAGAGTCATGGAAAGTGTAGGTTTAGAGCCTGTTCTGATATCCACACAAGTATACCCACGTCAATTTGACTACTTGGTACTGTCGGTACTCGCCTTCCTTGCATCCACACTTTCAAAATTTGCAGGGGACTTACGTATCTTACAATCTCCCACCATCGGTGAGTGGTCAGAACCCTTTGGGAAAAAACAAGTGGGTTCTTCAGCAATGCCGTTTAAGAAAAATCCGATAAGCTCAGAAAACATATGTTCACTAGGTCGGTTTGTAGCAAAATTACCGGAGGTGGCATTGGAAAATAGTACTCTATCATATTTGGAACGAACTCTTGATGACTCGGCTAATAAAAGACTGATAATTCCAGAAGGATTTCTCGCAGTTGACCAGATTCTGATAACTGCAGAAAAAATTCTTACGGGCCTTGTTGTTAATGAAAAAAAAATTACCTTGAACTTGCATCTGTACGCTCCTTTTGCGGCAACTGAAGGAATACTTATGGAGGCCGTAAAAAATGGCGCAAGCCGCCAAGAAATGCACGAGATCTTAAGGAATATTTCAATGACTGCTTGGGCAGCCATCCAAGATGGAAAGCCAAATCCGATGTCGCACCTTCTCTGTACAGATAAAATCATTGCGAACTATATATCTAAGAAGAAAATACAGGAACTACTTGATGTTTCACGCCACATCGGAGATGCGCCTGATCGCTCTCTTCAATTAGTAAAAAAAATTAAATCAATACTATGAAGATTTCAGGAAAAGAATTAGCGAGTGAGGTTTATCAAGATGTACAAAAGAAGTTACTCATGCTGCATCAAAAAAAAGTTGTCCCGCAATTGGTTATTGTAAAGTCAAGTAATATCGATGCAGTAAACAATTATATTAGCCAAAAAATAAAAAAAGGAGAAAAAGTTGGGATTGAGGTGAAAGTTGTCGATATGAATGAAAGAGATTGTGAAAATAGGAAGCTGATTCAGAAAAAAATTATCGGGCTCAATAAATCGGCAAATATTCATGGGATAATATTTCAGAAGCCGAGCAATTCCCAAATAGATGAAGCGATAGAGGAGCTTATTGATACACAAAAAGATGTAGATGGGTTTTTGGAAAATTCATTTCATAAACCACCCGTGTACCGAGGAGTAATAAAAGTTTTGGAGAAAATATTTAATTTGGAAGGAGATGAGTTTATTGCTTACCTAAAAACAAAAAAGGTTGTTTTAATTGGGAAAGGGAAAACGGGTGGACAAACCATTATTTCGGGACTTAAAACAGAAGGATTCAATAGGGAACAATTAACCATCATTGACAGTAAAACTTCCGAAGTCAAAAAAAAGGAATATTTGATCAATGCGGATATCATTATTTCTGCAGTAGGTAAGCTCAATCCGGTAGACCTCAATCTATTTTCAAAAGAATCAATACTTATTGATATCGGTGTCCATTTTGATGAGCGCAACAAAATAAGAGGAGATTTTAATGAAGAGGATATACAAGATAGAGTAGGCTACTATACAACGACACCAGGAGGAATTGGTGCTTTGACAGTGGCATATCTGATGGATAATGTAGTAAATGCGGCGATACATACAATTATCAATTAGAAGTAAAAAATATCATATGAAAAATCCAACAGTGGGAATAGTCATGGGTTCTGATTCCGATTTGCCAGTCGTGAAAGGGGCGCTTGAAGTGTTAGAACATTTTAATGTCTCTTTTGAAGCGCTTATTCTTTCCGCGCATAGGACCCCCGCAGAAACGGTGGATTATGCGAAATCGTTAATCAAAAGAGGAGTAAAAGTCGTCATTACAGCTGCAGGTGGAGCGGCTCATCTGGCAGGGATTATTGCGGCCCATACAACCATTCCAGTAATAGGTATTCCTATTAAAACATCAACACTTAACGGCATAGATTCGCTGTATTCGATTGTCCAGATGCCTCCTGGGGTGCCAGTTGCTACAGTTGGAATTAATAGTGCAAAAAATGCGGCATTATTAGCAATAGAAATGTTGGCAATAGAAAATAAAGATTTACAGAAGAAGCTTATTACATATAAAAAAACTCAAAATGATGACGTGGTTAATAAATCCAAAAAACTGCAAAAAACCGGGTACAAAGAATATTTAAAAGTTATGGAGCAAAAAAAATCATGATTCAATCAAAGTCCATACTCAAATCTCTTCCCCATATTTTAAAGACAATCAATGTCCCACATCTTGGGAAAAAAAATCAAGGTAAGGTAAGGGATTTTTATATAAAGAATGATAAGAGAATTCTCATTACGACAGATCGTCAGTCAGCTTTTGATGTTATTTTAGGGTATATTCCCTATAAGGGCTCGGTACTCAACATGCTTTCCGCATTTTGGTTTGAACAAACAAAGCATATTATTGCCAATCATATGATTGAAATGCCCAATGCTAATGTCCTCATTGGGAAGGATTGTAAACCCATACCTGTTGAGATGGTGGTTCGGGGCTATATTTCCGGGGTGACAAATACTTCCATCTGGGGCTCATATGCAAAAGGGGAGCGAATGATTTATGGATTAAAATTTCCCGAAGGTCTCAAAAAGAATCAAAAATTACCTCAACCAGTTATTACTCCAACCACCCACGGAGGCGGAAAGGGAGGGCATGATGAACGTTTGACAAGAGAAGAGATAATAAAAAGGAAAATAGTGGATAATAAACTATATGAACAGATGGAAAAAACATCACTTGAACTTTTTAATTATGGGAGCAAGCTTTGTAAAAAAAGAGGACTGTATCTTGTAGATACAAAATATGAGTTTGGACTCTACAAAGGCAAATTGACATTAATTGATGAAATTCATACTCCCGACTCTTCTCGTTTTTGGATAGCAAAAACATATAAAAAGCGATTTGAAAAAGGATTGGAACCAGAAAATTTTGATAAAGAATTCTTGCGATTATGGTATGCGAAACGGGGATATAAAGGGGATGGCAAACCTCCTAGAATGTCAAGACAATTAATTTTTGACCTCGCCAAAAGATATATTAGTGTGTATGAGAAAATTACTGGAAAAAAGTTTAAAGTCTATAAATATCCGATTGAAAGGAATATAATCGATAGTATAGATACTATTTTAATTTAAATGACTAATCCTGAATTTGTACAATCCATCGAGAGCAAACTAGAAGCGTGTCGATTAACGCGAACTTTAACTGCCCGAGCCCTTCATATTTCTCTAGGGGGGTTATTACAAAAAAACAGTCCGATTTCAGAGGCAAACCTGCGTGATAATTGGTTAGCGGAAATAAGAAAGAATCCTGATATCTTTTCTGACGGGTGGTATGTGCCGCCGCCAAATGGAATTGGAGTGTTGTTTGGAACAGAAGATAATTATCAGAGAATGAATTATCAAAGTTTAAGACCACCAGAAAGTTGGCCCCAAAATGATATTATTCTTAATAAAGAAAAAGGGATAATTTATGTTTATGCTTCACCGGTTGATAAAGCCACTGGTATAATCGGCGATTGGGGAATGACTATTTATTTTGGTAAAGATCCGGACATTATCCGACATTTAAAGCAATGTTTTCATCTTAATCACCAGGTACTTGAGCACGCTCAAAGCGGCATGAGTTTTGCAGAATTAACAAAACATGCTACCAATATATTTTTAGAACAAGGATTATCAAATCAAATAACAAGTACAACAGATAGTGCTGGAGTAAACATAGGTCACACTATTCCCGCTTCGTATCAGCAGTGGACTCCTGAAGAGCTTGCAATATTCGCAACCAAAGATTGGCAAAAAATTTTAATTATGATTAGTAAAAAAAGAAAATTCTTAAATTCACAAGAACCTTTACTCATTAAGCAAGGAATGGCTTTTACGGTTGAACAACGACTTACGAAACCAAGCGTACCTAGAATTCCCATGTCATCTTTTCACACAATCGCACTCATTCATCAAGATGGAAGAAAAGAATTGTTAACCGATTTTGATGATATTTTTAGATTGACAGGGATGAATTATATGTTAGAAAACTAAATTATGAAAATAGCATTAATCACGGGGTCAGAATCTTTCGGAAAATATATGATCAATCCATCAAAATGGCTTGCGGTATATGCAAACGGGAGGATGATCGCAGGTCATAAGATTTTTTCCATAATTTTTCCAACAACCACATTATTACCTAGTGGGGTTGAAGATCCAGGGACTACAATAGTTAAAAAGGCAATTGAGATTAAAGCAGATGTGATTATTTCATTCGGATTAGCATCTGAAGCAAAAGGATTTCGGATAGAACGGAGTGGTTATAATTGGATAGAAAATATTCCCTATTGCCAGCCATATGAGATTTTTCATGTTCTTGATATTAAACGCCCCGCAAAAGAACAAATACGGATAGATATGTCTCAGTGGAATTTAGAATTGATAAAAAAATTATGTATAGAAAAAAATCTCCCTATTGACCCAAAAATATCAGATGACCCAGGAAGATTTTCATGTAATTCATGGATTTATCGAACACTTATTGCTCTTAAAAAACTGAATGTTAAAATTCCTTATTTATTTGTCCATTCTGCTTGTACTGAAGAAACCATCGAATTGATTCCTGATTTTCCACGAGATAAAAAGACAGTAATTCCAAAAGAATATTTACCAAGAGCACTAGAAATATTTCTTCAATCGTATACATATTAATAAATACATAATGTATGGTTAAAACAAAAATCACCTATTCTCAATCAGGAGTAAATTACAAAGACATGGATCCAATAAAAAAACTAGCTCAAAATGCCGGAGCAGAAACTTCAAAAAACCTTATAGCTCACGGCTTTTCAGAAATTTCTAATACTCGGGGAGAGTCTGCATATGTATGGAAACAAGGGAACATATATATGGCTTCGGTTATAGAAGGTCTAGGAACAAAAAATATTGTCGCCGATGAAATGAGAAAAATAACCGGAAAATCATATTACGATATCATTGCTCATGATACTGTTGCGACAATCATCAATGATCTGAGCACGGTTGGAGCAGCGCCTCTCGTACTTCATGCCTACTGGGCAGTAGGTGAAGGATCATTTCTCACCGATGGAAAAAGAATGGAAGATTTTATTGAGGGGTGGAAAAATGCTTGTAATAGTGCAGGAGTATCGTGGGGTGGAGGGGAAACACCAACCTTGAAAGGGATTGTTGTTCCGGGGACAATTGATTTAGGGGGGTCAGCTGTGGGAATAATCAAGGAGAAAAAAAATCTCATTACTGATGGAAAACTGAAAAGTGGAGACAGAATACTCCTCATCAAAAGTAATGGTATTAATGCCAACGGGTTATCTCTAGCCCGAGCAGTTGGAGGACAACTTAAGAACGGGTATGCAACAAAACTTCCGAGCGGACAGATGTATGGAGAAGCAATTCTTCAAAAGTCAAATATATATGTGAGGCTGATTCAAGATCTGCAACAAGAGAATATAAATATTCACTATATCTCAAACATCACTGGTCATGGACTGAGAAAGATAATGCGTGCACGTCAGAACTACTCTTATATTATTGAAAAAATATACGATCCACAGGAAGTATTCTTATTTATTCAAAAAGAGGCACATCTATCCGATTATGAAATGTATCAAACATACAATATGGGAATGGACTATGCATTATTTATGCCAGAAAAAGATATAAAAAATGCACAAAGAATAATAAAAAATAACGGTTTTGAAAGTCTGAATGCAGGGTATATTGAAAAGGGAAAGAAGCAAGTAGTAATAAAACCAAGAAAATTAATATATGGGGGAGAGATGCTTGATTTAAGATAATTCATATAGTATGAGAATTTTTGTGAAAGTAAAACCAAAAGCCAGAAAGGAAAAAGTAGAAAGAATAGACAATACCCATTACTTGGTCCATACAAAAGAAACACCTGAAAAAGGAAAGGCGAATGAGGGAGTCATCTATCTTCTTTCCAAACACTTTTCACTTCCAAAATCAAACATTATAATTACTTCTGGGAAAACATCCCGATTAAAAATAATTACTCTCAACATATGAAATCGTCATTTAAAGAAAGAGTGTATGAATTCACTCGAAAGATTCTTTCACTTGACTTGGAACTGATTGATGAGTATAGTTTTATCCTATGGCAGCATTGCACACAACGCAAACAACTTTCAAACAGGATGTTCTGGACAAAAAAGGTCTTTTTTTTGTGGATTTTTTTGCGGAATGGTGCGGACCTTGCAAAATGACCGGCCCTATCATAGATCAGCTTTCCGAAGAGCATAAAGATATAGTTTTTTATAAAGTGAATGTTGACGAAAATGGCGATTTAGCTTCCCAGTACTCCGTGTTTTCCATTCCAACATTCGTCATCTTTAAAGATGGCCAGATCGTGGGGCAGTTCTCAGGAGCGATGGGCAAGGAAGGATTCGAGGAAGAGATACGAAAAGTAACTCCTTAACTTACTTTGAAGATTCGGACAACTTTTGTCCCAACCATCTTGAGGGTAAGATGTGCACGCTCCAAAATATACAATAAAATAGTAGCAAACCACCGTTTTGATTCAGAGGGAGGGGCCTGCAAGTCTTGCATAATTTTGTCATCACTGATGGGAAGTTTAATCCTGTTAAGCGTCTCCTTAAAAAGATCCTCCTCTTCTGTCCTTAAGCCTATTTTTCTAAGATTGGGAGGAAGTTTAATTGAGTTTGAATGAGGAGTAACGTATTGTTCAATGGGAATCTCACCTTCATTTATCTCAATTGATGAGCCGGGAAGGTCAGCTTCTTTAGAAACTGATCCCACGCCATACTTCATTTCATTATGTTTTTTTACCAAATCATCGATAGAGGTATAATTTTGTGCAGGCATACTTGATTATACAGATAAATGAGGTGCGTATTAATCACATCTTTTAGTATTAGCCATTTGAGCATATTTTTCTTTTGACATATTACAGTGAGGACATACTTCAATACCTTTTCCCGACGGGATTGGGTTTCCACACGCCGGACACTTAAATGACTGCTCGGCTTTTTTGAATAAACTTTCTAGCGGTCCCCTTTGTAGTTTTTGTAGATGGTCAAAACTTGACATAAAAATTTGAGCGCTTTGATCAAACGGATTTGTTTCAGAATCCTGTATACTCGGGCAACTTCCTCCACTTGACACAAGGGGTCCTTTATCAAAATATAATAAGCTCAATACTGCTCTTGAGTAATCCATTGGGGTTGCTTGATAAGTAGGAACGGGAGTAAAAGTTTGTGTTGTATTCAGAGATGATATTATTTCTGTTTGTATTTGCTCAGCTTGTTTATAAAGCTGTATCAGAAGTAATTTTGCTTGTATAACAAGTTGGGCATTATCTTTGTTTTGTGAAGCCTGCATTATCATATCTACATATACGTCTATTCCTGGACCTAGAATCGAATCTATATGTTGTTCAAACTGTTTTGATCTACTAATTTCTTTTTCATCAATCCCAATGGATCTTTTGATACTATCAAGTGCCTCATCACTTCCATTTCTATTAACAAATATGGGATGACGTAGAAAATCATCTGCATTCTGATATGTAATACCATTAAGCATATGCATAAGATAATTACTCATTTCAAGAGAAGTTCGAGATTCATCATAACTAAGAACATACTCACGAATTTTACTATTTACATCAGGAATTAATGCAAAGATAAACCCATAATCCCAATTCTTCGGGGGAGAAATCCAAAACACAGCAGGGAGCTTTGTATGTAATTGCATTGCCGATATCATTTCCTTTTCTATTTTTTTAAATCCCTCGATCTCAGCCTTTTCACGTTCTCCTCCCAGATCTGCCGCTTTTTGATAGGAATCCACTACTTTCATTCCAGCGTAGTCAAATCCACCATCACTTATGGAATAGGGAACGGTATTATAAGGGACTTTTCCAATGAATTCTGAAAAAAAATGCTTTACATTTTCTTGAAGGTAATATTGCTGTTGGTCTTGAGGGAGATCCTTGGTGCTCCTGATGAATTTCACTTCATTATCAATGGAATAATATTTAAAAATATTTTTTTCCTGCTGTTCATATTCGGAAAGCCATACCTTTGATTCCGTAGTAACTAAGTTGAGGGAAGTTTGTTTTCTTTCTGGTTGTACAGTTACGGATTGTTGATATTGAGGCAAAGCCTCTCTTTGATTGAACATACGAAAATTCCCTGCACGGGGACATGAACACGTCTTGATCGGTCTTCGGACTCTTCGACTCACTTCGTTCGCTCAGAGCAAGCTCTTCTCTATTTCATTTTATTCAGAGCAAGCTCCTTGCATTTTGAAATGATTCAAAATACCGCTGCGGCACAGTCACTGAATTACACAGTGTTCCCAAAATATGCCTTCTCCGACTGTAACGTCGGAGTGGCAACATCAAGACAAATGATAATGGACCAAACGTTTTACAGTAATGACAATTTGCTTTGATACTACCAGAAAAATCCCATACCCAACAAAAAAAACAATATTGTAAAACAAGTCACCAACCAGGGTATTTCGGAAAAAGGGAAGCCCCATCATATAGGATTTTAATAACCCCCCGATATTTTTTTCATACATTGAGGAAGTAGCCCAAACGCCAAAGTTAGTGATGATAAAAAATAGGGACGACCCAGACAGACTCCCTATTCCAACTCTTAGGAGAGTTATTTTCTTATGGAGGAAATAGCCAATTCCCGTTATGAGGATAAAACTTCCGTACACATACAGAATAGTACTGTGAAAACCAAGGAATCTGTCTGATATGACCATAGCTATAAGGGGAAGTAGGAAACCCGTAATGTTGGGCATAAGAAACCCTGAAAAAAGGGCCAATGCACCAATAGGAGCTACGTTAGGAATATGAGGAATAAGACGCATAAAAACAGCGCCTAGCACGACAGCTAAAAAAGCCAAATAGTATTCCAAATTTAATTTTTTCATAATCAATAGGTTTCAATCTTCCACTCAATTGTATCATTGTTTTTAACAATATAGCTTCCTGCACCAACCTGTGCTTGTTTTCCATTTACATAAAAAGACCAAAACTCTTTATTGGTACCAGATGCGACTCTTCTATCAATTGCTGTTATATACGTATTTTCCTTTTCTCCTTTTGAGAGCACCTTATGGGTAGATGTAAGCAATTGCAAAGCCGTTGACCCAATTTTTACTCGTGCCGAAGATTGATTCTTCTTGTCATCAATCGTGACAATCTGCCTTACTGAAATCGTGGATACTATAATCTCTTTTTTTTCTGGAAGTGAGTTTT
>Ga0210027_1003048_pt1 | contig 13850 bp, 9 predicted proteins | sample CryGeymeta201510_FD_183978 | JGI IMG/M metagenome (GOLD analysis project Ga0210027, IMG submission 183978) | Groundwater microbial communities from Crystal Geyser aquifers in Utah, USA - Crystal Geyser metaG 2015-10 (SPAdes) (version 2) | ecosystem: Environmental > Aquatic > Deep subsurface >...
TTCTTTTTGTTTAAAATAAGAAAAGGCAGCCAATTATTTGACTGCCTTTGAAGAAATAAAATTTCAATTAGAATATGAAATTTAAGCCAAAACTTGCTGAGTTATATTTAGCTAAACTATAGTCAACGCTAAGATTAAGTAAAGCCAATTTAATTGAAGCTCCTACCGTTAGACGAGTTTTATTTTCACCGTCCATTGAAAATGAAATTTTGGTTGGTGCTGAACCAGCAACCCCATAGTTTACATCGTATGCAACGTCAACACTTGAACTTTCAACTGCGAATCCGGCAAATGGTGTAATTGATATTCCCCACCCAAATGTTTTACTTGCATAGATTCCAAACGAGGTAGCAGTAGTTTTAAAGATTTCTCCAACTTTCAGCGTTTGTGTAAAGAATGAAGCAGAAACATCAACCGGTAAAGGAACCGGAATGAACATTGCCGGATTGTGCTGCAATCCAAATCCGAAATAACTGAATTTACCAAGGTCACCCAATTTAACACTTGGAAGGAACCTAAAAGTTGCCATTGTCCCATAAACAGTTCCTATAGAAAATTGAGGTGCTGCAAGAGGAAAAGCCTTCATACCATCTAAAAAACCCATTTTGGGGATTATATATGGTTGAGCTCCAATATGCTTAGTGGTACTACCCGCTTTTACATCGGCACCCTTGAAATCCACAATAATTGGATCATCTTTTTTCCCCACAATTGTAGGTCCGCTTATGTTTACAGTAAATTCTTGTTGAGAAAGGCTATATGCAAATTGTTCATTAATACTTGCATCACTCGATAAATTTGCCTTTGTAACCATTTCTAAAGCTTGAGCTTGATTGAATTTGAATTTTCCATTAGTATTAAAAGAACTATTTTTATCACCAAACATAGTAGCCATAGCCACAATACCTACCTCAATGTCTATACCAAAAACTTTAGATGAAGGTGACTTATGAACCCAACCGGAATTAAGATTTGCGCCAAATGCAGAAATAACTGGTGAAACATATGCTTGTGCAGCATCATTAGAAAGGTTAGTTAATGTTTCTTGAAGATCCTGACTTTTCCCTACTCCTGTGAAAATAAAAACACCCAGAATAATCATTGTAAAGAAACTGTACGCTCTTTTCATATAGGACTCCTTTTTGTTATGATACGAAATATGTATTTCATTCTCTGACCGAAACATATGTAATTCAATAATACAGGTCAAGTATTTTTTTTCGAGCTTTTTTTAACTATCTAAAATTAGAATAATTTTCTACCGGTTGAAATAAGGCATTTGCACTATTTTTAGACATTGGTCATTGGTCAATAGTCATCAAGGATTTGTTAATTCAGCCGCCTTTCTTCGATTCTTATTCTATTACTCAAGTTGACCGCCCAAAAAATATAAAGAATTAAAACCGTTAAAACGGTTAACAATTTGATCTTTTGTCACATTAACACCTCGATTAATCGAGGTGTTAATGTAATAATATGGCACATATTTCAACCGTTTTAACGGTTTATCAAATAGTGGGGTCAACTTGAGTTCTATTAAATAGTTAGTAAAAATATTCTGCACAGAATGGCGAGAAAATTTTATCGGAATTAAATATCGAATATCGAACAAGAAATAACGAATGATGAAGTTTTACCTATCGATATTCTACATTCCTTGTTCATTATTCATTATTTATTTGATTTTGGCTCTGCCAGGTTAGGAATTAAAAAACGGATTAGAATGTTTTTCTCTACCAATAGTAGAGCTATAACCATGTCCCGGGAATATTTCGGTTTGTTCCGGAAGTGTAAAAAGTTTATCGCGAATTGAATTTATTAAGATTTGATAATTCCCTCCCAACAAGTCAGTTCTCCCAATTGAGTTCTCAAACAGCGCGTCTCCCGTAAAACATTTTTTGCTTTGAGGGAAGTAAATAGAAAATTCACCGGGTGAATGTCCGGGCGTAAATAGAAAATTAATTTCAGCGTTTCCAATCCATAAAGACGTTGCTTCAGAAAAATAATTTTCAGTTGATTGTACTATTGGCATTTCCATTCCAAATAACCGCGCCTGTGCCGGGGCATTCTCTAATAGTGGTTTATCGAGTTCAGGAATGAAGTAGCGTGGATTGAATTCTTTTAGAACAAAATTATTCCCGAAGATATGATCAAGATGGCAATGTGTATTGAACAAGTATTTCACAGAAAGTTGATTTTCGAGAATAAAATTTTTCAATGCATGCTCTTCTCCAAAAGTAGAACACCCCGGATCAATAATAGCAGCTTCTCTCGATTCTTTTTCCCAGACGACATAACTATTCTCTGAGAAAGGATTAAAGAGAAAAATTTTTACTTCTATCATTTGGATTTGAAATTTTTACGGATACGCGTTTCAAGTTTTTTACAATACGAATTGTAATTATCTCTTATTTCTTCAAGAGAATCACCGCCAAACTTTTGAAGAAAATATTTTGCCAATACCCAGGCAAGCATTGATTCGCCAATCACTGCGCACGCCGGAACCGCAACAAAATCACTCCGCTCGCGGCGGGCATCAACAGTTTTGAAATTAGCCAAATCAATTGAAGCAATCGGACTCATCAAAGTTGCGATCGGTTTCATTGCACCTCTTACAATTATTGGTAAGCCCGTAGAAACTCCTCCCTCAATTCCTCCGGCTCTATTCGTTTTTCTTGTAATATTTTTATTATAAATAATTTCATCATGCGAAGCTGAACCAAAAGCATCCGCGCATGCAAAACCGGTTCCGATCTCGACACCTTTTACTGCATTAATAGAGATGAAAGCCTGAGCAATCGCAGCATCCAATTTTGTGTCGTAGTGAACAAAACTTCCCAATCCAACCGGTAAACCTGATGCGATGACATAAAATGTTCCGCCTAAAGTATCACCTCGTTTTTTTGCAAGTTTTATTTTCTTGATAATTTTTTCTTCATGATCTTCTTCTAAAACACGCACTTGACTTTGATCTGCCCACTCAGCAAGCTGCCAAGCGTCAAATATTTTTTTGTTGTTGAATAATTCTTCGGCAAAGTTTTTTTGGGGATAAATTCCTCCAATACTTTCTACAAAGCTTCCGATCGTTATTCCGAATTCTTCTAATAATCTGCGTGCGATGGTTCCAACTGCCACCCGTGCCGCAGTTTCTCTTGCGCTTGAGCGTTCGATCGAATTTCTTATGTCATCATAATTATATTTTGAAACACCGACAAGGTCCGCATGTCCAGGTCTTGGAATGGAAATTTTATCAACGTTCCCTTTTTTGTTTTCGGGAGACATTTTCTCGATCCAATTTTCCCAATCACTATTTCTAATCAATAAAGAAATAGGAGAGCCGAGCGTTTTTTGAAATCGAATTCCGGAAAGAATTTCAGCTTTATCGGTTTCAATTTTCATACGCAAACCGCGCCCGTAGCCCGCTTGTCTGCGTGCGAGATGAAAATTCAGATATTCGTTCGTGACCGGTAAGTTAGAAGGAAACCCTTCAATAATTGCCGTTAAAGCTTTGCCGTGAGATTCACCAGCGGTTAAAAATCTAATCATATTTTAATTCCTAATTCCTAATTCGTAATTCCTAATTATAAGGGCTTTGCAAAGATAAATTGAAAGAAATAAAAAACCCAATCTCAAAAATGAAATTGGGTTTGAGATTAAGGCTTTATTTGAAATATTATTCCGGAATTTTTAACCCGACAAAGAATGAATCCCCTTTCTTATCGTTGACTACAAGAAAAACCGCCGAACCTTTTTTACTTTCAATAATCTTTTTGAATTCTGCAACCGATTTTATTTCCTTCTTATCTGCTTTAGTAATCACCAGATCAGGCTGCAATCCTTGATTCGAGGCTCTGCTATATTCCTTAACTTCAGAAATCATAACGCCGCCGGCAACTTTATACGTTTCTTTTTCTTGAGCCGTTAAATTTTTAACCGTTAGACCAATGTCGTCAAAACTCACTACTTTTGAAGGAGACTCATCTACCTCGTTTCCTTTCGGAGTAACATTTTCAGCTGCTTCCGTTTTATCTTCCTCACGCGGTTTAAGTGTAACAGATCGTTCTATTGTTTTACCATCTCTAAAAATGGTTAATTTTATTTTTGCACCCGCGGTTTTACTTGCAACATAACTTTGAAGCTGATTCGCTTGATCAACGACCGTGTTATCAATTTTTAATATGACGTCTCCTTCTTTGACATCTTCATTTGAAGCTGATCCGCCCTCAACTATTTTTTGGATAATAACACCGGTTGGTTTGTCCATCCCGAGCGAGAGCGCAAGTGATTCATCAACTTCTCTGATTTGTACACCTATATAACCACGGCTAATCTTACCGTGTGCGATTAAATCTTGTGCGACACTTTTTGCCATATTAATAGGGATGGCAAAACTATAACCTATGTATGTTCCTGTCCGTGCTGCGGCAATTGCAGAATTAACTCCAATAACAGCGCCCGAAAGATCCACCAAAGCCCCGCCGGAATTTCCAGGGTTAATGGCTGCATCTGTTTGAATAAAATTTTCCACACCATAAGCCTGGTCTTTTAATAATCCAAGCCTGCCACGATTTAATGCGCTTACGATACCGGCTGTTACCGTTGAAGCTAAAGCAAGCGGATTTCCAATTGCCATAACCCATTGCCCAACTTTCAATTCATCAGAATTTCCCAGATAAGCAACAGTTAAATCTTTTGCATTTATCTTTATAACAGCTAAATCAGTAAGAGGATCTGTGCCAATCACTTTTGCTTCTATTGATCTTTTATCATGCAAGCCAACAGTTACTTTTGTAGCGTTTTCAACCACGTGGTTATTAGTTAGGATGTAACCGTCTTCACTAATGATAATCCCGCTTCCTGATCCTTCTTGCTCTTTCGGCATCGGCGTACCAAAATCATGGAATTGGAAAAAGGGATTTTGTCCTTGAAGTTCTTTTTGATCCACTTTAGCTACAACGGAAATTTGCACAATTGATGGAGTAACTTTTTCAGCTACTTCAACAAATGCTTGATTAAATGCGCTTGCATCTGCATTTAGATTAACCGGCGGCTTTGATGCGCCGAGTTTGATATCCGAGAGATCCGGATACGCCCAACCGAACCCTGAAACCATTATCGCACTGAACAATACTCCTACAATTAAGAGAGCAAATACCCCGACAATTTTTTTCTTTTTCATTTTTCTTTCTCGTTTTTGTTTACATTTGCAACGATTTTATACCATTAAAACCATGAAGATGATACTTTAGAAATTTCTCAAGGGCAAATATCAATTTTTTCATTGCAGGAAGATTATAATTTTTTAACTTCATTCCCACTTTTAGACTATAAATTTGCTCAAAAAGTTCCCCGGGAATCTCTAAAAATGTGTGATACAGATTTTTACAATCATTACACAACATTCCATGCTCATAATTGAACCCGTTTGTTTTTTCTTTCTCAATCACTTTATGGCAAATTGAACAAACCGACATCTGAATTTCAAACCCGGTTTCCTGAAGGATAAATAGGAAATATTTTAGAAATAAAATTTCCGGCTGTTCTTCCCCTTTGTCCATTAACTGTAATATTTTTTTTGAACCTTTATATAAGCGCCCGTTAATTTCATTATCTACGGTAAGATATTTAAGCAGCTCCAAGACCGAATAAGCAAATTTAATCCTCTCAAAATTATCGTGAAGATGTGAAAAATAACAGACAGTTTCGGCCGAACTTATTAATTGAACTTCACGCTGCTCTTTGTTATAGAGAACTAAATTTACAATGTTCAGAGGATCAATAACCATCCCAATTTTTGAATTTTTCCCTCTTCCCCCTTTTACAATGGCGGAGATCTTTCCAAATACTTCTGAATAGATCGAAACGATTTTACTTGAATCGCTGTAATCGAGTTTCGATAAAACTATTCCCTCAGTCTTTACAATCTCGCTCATTTAAAATGATAAGGGAAAGTGAATAATCTTTTTTCGGTTATTATCCCCGAAATCAAGTCAGCAGGAGTAACATCAAACGATGGGTTATAGCATGGATAATTTTCAAGCGTAATTTGTTTTTCGTTTATAGAAGTTATTTCTTTAGAAGAGCGAAGTTCAATCGGAATTTCAGAATAATGTGAAATTGATGTATCTATAGTTGATGTAGGAGCAGCAATGTAAAAAGGAACTTCGTGGTATTTGCAGAGTACCGCCAAATTGTACGTCCCGATTTTATTTGCTGCGTCACCTTTCGCTGTAATTCTATCGGCTCCGGTAATCACCAGATCAATTTTCTTTTTTAAAAAAAGTGAAGCAGCCGTTGAATCGGTTATAATTTCAAAGGGAATTTCATTTTTCGAAAGTTCATAGGCAGTAAGTCTTGAACCCTGTAAAAGCGGCCGGGTTTCGTCTACATAGACAAGCGCAACTAATCCGTGTTCAAATCCATTTTTGATAATATTAAAAGCGGTTCCACCTTCGGCAGCTAAAGCCCCGGTATTACAATGCGTAAGTACTGTAGATTTTTTGTGAAAGATGCTGATGCCATGCTGTGCCATCATTTCACACATCAGCGCATCATCCCGCTGAATTTCTTTTGCCCTTCGAAGAAGTTTTTTATAAACATTTTTCCCATCGGATGAAACTTCATACACTTTTTTCATTTCATTTAAAGCCCAAAAAAGATTTACCGCCGTCGGACGTGTAATCGCTAATCTATTAAAAGCTTCCTCAAAATTTTTTTGAGTAGAATTCATTTTGATCGCAAGAGTTAATGCAAAAGCGGCAGCAATTCCAATTGCCGGAGCACCTCTAATCTCCAGCCTCTCGAGCGCTTGCGAGATGCGTTCGTAACTATCGGTGGTTATATATTCTTCAACAAAAGGAAGCTTTGTTTGGTCTAAAAAAGTCAGCGAGTCATTTTCAAATGCAAGAGCAAAATAATTATTCACGTTAAGCAGAATTTGTTTTATGATTTAATTGTTAACAATATTTTGAATACCACTATCGCATGAGTGAATGGATGAATGATTTCCTGAAAATCATTCATCCACAGGACAGTCCAAAATCTTCACATTCACCCATCCATTCATTCTTTTGACATTAAATTTTAGTTCTGTCCAATATCTATTTTTATTTCCGTAAATGAGATCATTATTCTTCTTCATTAAAACGTGAGATCGTTAAAAATTCTCTCTCTAAAGCGGTCCTGGATGCGTAATGGTGACAAACCTTCTAATCCTTTTGTGCTAAATTGTTCAACACAAAAAGACGCCATCGTACTACCGTAAACAACTGCTCGTTTCAAACATTCCGGACTCGTATCCTGGCTTTTATGCAAGTACCCAACAAAACCACCGGCAAAAGAATCTCCGGCTCCGGTTGGATCATGGATCATTTCTAACGGATAAGCCGGAGCGGAAAAAACTGTGTCTTCCGTAAATAATAAGGCACCGTGTTCTCCTTTTTTAATGATAAGTGAAGGGACCCCCATTTCTCTGATAGCTTTGGCGGCTTTTATTAAATTAGGTTCATGAGCTAATAAGCGGGCTTCGGAATCGTTGATGATCAATACATCAATCCTCGGGAAAACTTTTATGAGTTCATCCTTTTTCCCTTCTATCCAGTAATTCATCGTGTCACAAACCACAAAACGCGGATTATCAATTTGATCTAATACTTTAAGCTGCAAAGTAGGATCAATGTTTCCAAGACAAAGATATTTTGCTTTTTTTAATGCATCCGGAATTATAGGATCGAAGGTTTCAAACACATTTAGCTCTGTTAAAAGCGTATCGCGTGTATTCAAATCATAGTGATACTTCCCTGCCCAGCGAAATGTTTTTCCCTCGGGAACAATCTGCAATCCGTCGCAAAACACATCATGGCTTTCGAGCATCGAGATGTATTTTTTCGGAAAATCATCACCGACAACACCAACAATATGGACAGGTCCGCTGAAATAACTTGCGGAGAGTGAAATATAAACTGCCGAACCGCCTAAAGCATTTTCAACTTTATCAAAAGGGGTAGCAACGTTATCCAGGGCAACAGAACCAACAATTAATAAACTCAAAGTTTTCTCCTAATATTTAAAATGGTGAACAAAAATAAGGGATAACAAGTTGAAATGCACGAATTAAATTAAAAGATCTTTATTTAATTTCAACAAACCGAATTTGATTCTCCTTCTTTGTGAGATAAGAATAAATAATGTCTAATGATTTCTGCTGTCCGGTCCATGCAACCATTTTTTTCGCTTTTGCTTTACTTACCCAGCGGAATTTGCAATGTTCCTTTGAGATTTTCACCTCATCATCCTCATCTACCAAACATAAAAATACGGGAACAAAATTTACTTTGTCATCTGCAATGGAATAAAATGAGTTTACGTTCGGAACAACAAAAAGTTTTTCCGCAATCAGGTTTGTTTCCTCTTTCACCTCACGCAAAACGGTCTCAAAAGCTTTTTCATTCTTCTTAACTTTTCCAGTAACCATCTGCCAAATTCCGGGATAATTTGCTTTCTCCCCTCTTTTTAAGAGAAGGAATTCGATCTTGTCATTTTTCTTCCGGTAAATATGCGCTTCAATCATTGATGCGTTCAATTCCATATCATCACCTTTCTTTTTATCATTTGATTTTATACCTGCTGATAAAGTACATAAAACTCTTTTAACCTCTCTTCTCATTTTACAAATATTGAATCCCGATGGGATTCTTTCTCGTGTCTTGTATTCTTGTTACAAATATTGAATCCCGATGGGATTCAGTTAATTCAACCGTTCTTATCTTATATGTTTTGCAAAAATACCGCTACCAAATTATTTCCGTAACACCGTCTACCAAGGGGTAGATAAATAGGTGTTAAATATTTGTAATTTAAAACCCAAGTATAAAACTACATTCCCATCGGGAATGAATATTTTTACTCAATCAACATCCTTAAAAATATGTTAAGGATAATATTCAACACGGGACATTTTAAGAAATATTGAATCCCGATGGGATTCTTTTTCGTGCCTTATCCTCTTGTTACAAAGATTTAATCCCGATGGGATTGACTTTTTTCAATTTTTCTTAGCTGAAAATATTAGTAAGTCACCTTACGCAGAATTTGTAATACGAAGCGGTAGCTTCGTAAAAAACAAGCATTTTATCGAAGCTTCGCTTCGATTTACAATATAATTTCTCACTTTTGCGTAACGTGAGTTAGTAAAACAAACACCACCAAACATTTTCCCCAACCCGCCTTTGGCGGGTTGAATCTTTGTAGTCAAGAATCCCATTTGAGCAACTATTCCCATCTACCTGGCGGTAGACAAGTCGGGAATGAATATTTTACATCATCCATCGCAAGCCGATACATTGAATCTACTAAAAAAATGCCCGCACTTCCACACGTGCTGTATGCACGATTTTTCCTCCGCCTAACTTTCTACCATCGTAATTAGCAGTTGAAAGTATGTTAGTTCCAAAGCGGTAATCAAAAAACATACGCCACAAATAATTCTTTCCGATAACATTTCCCGCTGTCAGCTCGAATGGTAAATAGTTTGCAAAAGTGTTTGTTGTTAATTCATTTCGCTCAACTTCAAAGCGAAATCTGCCGTACCCGGAAAATGAAATATTAAGTCGAACGGTTTGTCCATTTGTGAATATTTCTGTTGGTGTAGCCGGATAATAATCGCTGCTCTTGGATGTCTTAATTTTGAAACCAACTTCAATATTTCTTTCCGGACGATAGGAAAAATCCGTTGTAATACCATTGCTCTCGATAGCACGGCTTCTATTTGAAGATACTCCTGCAATCAGATTATCTATTTTGTTTTCCAAATCCGTTTGATTCCCAATTTCTTGAAGAAGTTTAAATTTGATGCGCACGCTTCTTTCTTTTGAAAATCCTTTTTCCGCTCCACCGCTAAACTGATTGAGACTTCTCCGTTGTGAGTAGCGAAGACGAAATGAAAGTTCCGAACTATTTTCAAACACAAAAAAGTCCTGCTGAAAATATTGTGAACCACGCACAGTGTTTTTTTCATTTAGATAGGAAGAGAGTTTGAGGAGGTATATTTTCTTCAAATCCGTTTCCTGACTGTTCTCTTCAATTCTTCCATAGGATTCGGAAGAGAGTGCTTTTACAATCGTTCCTACAAAGTTTTTTGCCGAATAAATATTTTCATAATTCAACTTAAGTCTTGCGGACGATTTCAAATCAATCACCGGATAGAGCTGATCTGTCGGAATGTTAACAATAATAAAATCACCATCGTACACAACCGGAACAAATTCGTTTTCTTCGGCGACTCCATTATTATTCAAATCGCCAAGATAGAGGTAATTTCCATTACCCTTTTCAACTTTAACAAATACCTTTTGCAGTTTAGCGGTTTTTTGAGTTTGTACTTCGTAATAGAGATCGCCATTCGCCGCATTATCTGTGGTCGAAAACCGTGTCTGGGAACGGACTAATATGGTTTGATTGTCGAGTTGTCCTTTTAATTTATACACATCAGAATATTTTTTATTTTGAACGGTTACTCTCAATTGAGAAGAAATTTCTCTTTTCTCCGAATAAGAAAGATCAAAAATCTGTCCGTAGGAATTAGATTCCTTTTGCATTACGCCGGCTAACGGCAAATAGTCTGTTCTGAATAAATATTTAATTGAAGCATCAACTCCAAAGAATTTCGCAAAATTTATCCCCGGGTTTCCCTCAAAATATTGTAAGCTTGATGAAAGAAGTGAATCCCCCGATGAAATTTTATCAAGTTTTTTTTCAGAGATAAAATCGAAAACGGGTTTGATGCTTCCAAAAGAATAAAACGATGTTCCTTCCTGTCGAAGCCAATTGCTGCTGAGCGAACCGTTTTTTGTGTGGACATAATCAATTTTATATTTGAATTGAAATTCTTTTTCTTTTGTAAAATCAGTTTGATTTGTAAATCTATCCGATGAAAAATCAGTTCCTTTTTTTAAACTTCCGTATGAAAAGATTGATTGTAATCCTCCAAAGGGGGATTCAACCGGCTGTAAGATGAGACTTGCTTCGCGGAGTTTTTCATTCCCTTGTGAAGAGCTTGATGTATTGTAATCACGTGCAAATTCAACTTTATCAAACCGCTCGAGAGAAGTGAATCTATCTTGAATAAATCTCTCACGAAAAGAGAACCCGATTTTCCCAAAATGAACTCCACCAAACTGGAGCTTTAATGGATTCATTTTAAATGATAAGTTTCTCGCCAACCCTAAATTATCTTTTTCATCTAGAGTAGAGAAACGGTTTCTATCCCATGAACTTCCGGCAAATTCTACTTGTATAGCAATATCTTGCGTGGGATTGTACTGAAAAAATAAATTTCCAAATTGTTTCAGTTCGGGCAGCGGTAAAAATATTTGGGGCAGATATCCCCCTAAGTTTTTTCCGACAAACCGGTATTGCCCTAAACTTTCGCGGACATAATCGCCTTGATACTCGCCTGCATAGCTGAACGAGACATTATACAAAGCAGAATCACTACCAGGATTATAAAGGTAATATGAATACGGCTGATTGTGAACGACGGAATCTTTTTTTTCATACAAACCTTTCAGCTGCCCAACAGAATCAGGTTCCGCTAAACTAACGCCGCTTTTCACAGCAAAATCTTTCCTATCACCTGCGCTTGCCAAAACCTTTTTATCTGCATCGCTAAGCGAAATATCAATGGGAGAATTTTGATCATCACCTTCGCGAATAAACTGAAAAGCAATTTTGATCTTATCGTTGAAGAATTGGGTGCCCGCTCCCGCAGCAAAAAAATTACGAGCAAATCTGCGGTCGGAATATTCAAAATCAATTGCTATTCTGCTTGCCGAAGTAATGAGTCGTTGCGGAGTAAAAATGATTTGGGAATTAGAGTAATCAATAGTATAATCATTCCTCTCCCCGCGTTTCAATTCTTCGCCATTTACAAAAACCTTTTCCGAACCGGCAATAATGATAATGTCCCGCTCATTATTTTGACCGCTTAACCGGTAGGGACCTTGCACCCCATCCTGCCCGTTAAAAGCATTGGAATTGAACTTCCCTTTTGCATTTGCAACAGCAAGATATCCTTCTGTATTCCCAAATTTAAACTCACCGAGAAGTCCTTGAAGTTTTCTATTTATAATGCCGAACTCGCCGATTTTTTTTTGCACTTCATAATCACCAAAAGTTGCAGAAGCATTTTTATGCTTTATTTGAATAAAGACTTTATCAAGTTCATCCAATCGCTCAGTATTTCCTTCCGGCTGGATGGGAGTGTTTTCATCGGTTAGTGCGGCAACAACCTCGATATCATCGGATAATTTTCCCGCCAATTGTAAACGTAAACCACTTTGCAGCGTTAAATCTTTATTCGTTCCCACCGTAAATCCACGAATAATTGACCCGCTCTTTTCGATCGTATTTCCAAAAATTGATTCGGTGTCTAACGGTTTATTGAGACGCAAAACACGGATGGTATCCTTCCCCAATTCATCATATTTTACAACAAGCTGCCGCCGTTGATATTCTTTTTGAAGAGACAGTTTAACAGATCGGTACGCAACGAAGAGAGTATCGAATATTGAATATGGAAGAGAGTCCGATAAGGAGATGGTTCCTAATGCATAATTGATTTTATAGTCTTGCGCGGAGAGATTTTTCCCTTTGAGCAAAATATTTACTGTCCCGGGAATTATGTTCGTTGATCTAATTCGATAAAAATTATCCAAATTTATCTGAAGCGAGTCAACAAGTGAAATGGCGTTGCCATCTTTGTATGGCGTGCGTGTTGATTGCCCTTGAAGCCAAAGAGCCGAAAAGAAGATGATGCAAAGAGAAAATATTATTTCTTTTTTCAAGGATGCGTTGTTTTTGTTGTTGTAAATCTAACTTTGCAGTGGAAAGATTGCAAGGGCAAACGAAGGATTTTTGTAAGATCAATGAGTGTTAGAAGGAATTTCAATTCATTATTTCTTCAAGCGGAATGAAAATTCAGATCCTTCGCCAACAATACTTTTCACTTCAATTCTTGATTGATGCGCCTCAACGATATGTTTAACAATTGCAAGCCCCAAACCCGTTCCGCCGATATCTTTTGAACGAGTCTTATCAACACGGTAAAATCTTTCAAAAATTCTCTCAATATCTTTTCCCGGGATACCTAACCCAAAATCTTTTACAATAATGAGCGCTGAATTTTTCTCTTCATCTACAATAAGCTGAATCTTTCCCGAATTGGAATACTTTATTGCATTTTGAATAAGATTAACAAACACCTGTCTGAGTTTATTTTTATCACCAAAGACTTCTAATTTTTTATTGGATTGATTAATTTCAATTTGAAGATTTTTTTTTGCCAGGATCGGATCAAATTCTTTAACAACTTCAACCAAAAAATCCATTAAATTGAAATAGCGGAAACTTAACCTCATTTCACCCGATTCAATCATTGAAATATCAATCAAATCGTTCAGTAAGTTGTTGAGATTCTCGGTATGTGCGGCAGCTTTCTCTAAAAATTTCCGGTTTACTTTTGGATCCTCTAAAGCGCCGTTAAGCAGCGTTTCTAAAAATCCTTGAATAGTAAAAATGGGGGTCCGCAACTCATGCGAAACGTTGCCGAGAAATTCTGTTCGTATTCTTTCGAGCCGTTTCATTTTTGCAATATCGCTTTTAAATTTTTCAGCCATTTGATCCAATGCCGACTCAATTTCATCAAAGGAATATGAAAGCCTCAATGAACCATCGTCAGCATAATCATCCTGACTCATTTTACTGATCCTTTTTTCAATGACGGAAAAAATAACTTTTAATCTTCTTTTAAAAAAAAACGCAAGGATCAGCAGTCCGCCAACAAACCAAATTGC
>Ga0210027_1003062_pt1 | contig 13823 bp, 9 predicted proteins | sample CryGeymeta201510_FD_183978 | JGI IMG/M metagenome (GOLD analysis project Ga0210027, IMG submission 183978) | Groundwater microbial communities from Crystal Geyser aquifers in Utah, USA - Crystal Geyser metaG 2015-10 (SPAdes) (version 2) | ecosystem: Environmental > Aquatic > Deep subsurface >...
TCATTCTCTAATACAGCATAATAGCTCTTCTTTTTGTTTGATAGATTGTGCTTTGTATGCTTTTGCAGAAGATAACTCTTTGTAGACAACAAATGCTTCAGAGAGCTTGTGTTGGAGAGATTGCTTGAGAATACTACTAGTTTTTTGTCATTCTTGTGATAACTCCCTCTCAATTTCCAACGATAAATTACTTTTTATATGTTCAACCATTTTTGCAAGCGTATCCTCTGTGTATATTCTTTCTGCCAAGAGATTATATTTTCAATTATTTGTCTTAAATTGTATTCACATAAGTTTTTTCATTATTTAATATTGTCGTTAATTTTTTTATAAAAGTTTTTTTATTCTCTAGTAAATTCTTTTTTGAGTATTTTTTTTATGATAATGTTATAGGTATATATTTTTTCTGATTCCATTGTCATGGTTTCCAAAAGTTCATTTTGGACAGCAAGAGATTCATTTGTGTTAGATTGATCACTTTTATATCATTCCAATACAGTTTGCAGTTCTTTAATATGTTTTTTTGAAATTTCTATTTCTTTGACCAAATAATCTTTGAGATTATTTGTGCTCGATCAAGAAAACTTATATTCTCTATCTGCTATGCTTATTTTATACACATACTGCAATGTTGATAGATTAGAAAATTAAATAAGAATATTACTTATATAATTTATTTACCAAAAGAGATTGCAATACTTTTCTTATTATTTTTTGGTAATTAATAGCTGTATGCCTTTAGTATTATATTTTTCTTCTAACTTTTTATGCACGTTTCTATACAATTCTGTTTGACGGAGTTCTTCGCCGTTTCTTTGTGCTCATATAAAGTTTCACAGTCCTGTTGCATCCAAATAATCAATCAAAATTGCGTCTATTTTTACTATTTTATCTATTCTTGTTTTTCTGTTCAGGTTATTTATAGCAATAAACTCACTTAGATATGTGGCTTTTTGCTCTGGACTATACTTTAAAAAAATATCTAAACCTACTCAGTGACAGATTGCCATATCTCTTTTTTTATTAGCAATGCGTACTCTTATTGCAGCTGGTTTTATATATCAGTCATATGTTTCTCATCCTGTTGAGCTATTACTATTTACTGCTTCAGGGTCTCGCAATTTTGATATTTCGATAGCATCATGTGGGTTTGAGACTTCAAACAATATAATTACAGATTCGTACTCTTTGAGATCTCATGGATGGGATGGTAGGTCAGTTCTCATTCTAATCAAAGTGCAAAAATGAATCATAAATGCTCCTTGAGAGAGTTTCTTGTTTTCGGAGAGATATTATCTCGTTGCAATTGAATTTCCATGGTTCAATCTTCATGTTTTACTGCACGTAATCAATTACTAGCTTGCAAATCACTTTTAATTTGTTTCGCACCAATCAAGGTTTTTTTTTGTAAATTTTTTAAATCTTCTTTTGTTTTTTCATTGTATGTATTTTTAATGTTATTATTTTCATTTCAAGATCTGTCTTTTGTATAAAAATACAAGCCTCAAAAGAAGAGTGTACTAATGAGTGATATTATCATAATTTTTTTTAGTTTTTTAACTATCTCTGGATTGTTATTCCCCACCTCATCTTCTTGTATTAATATCTCAAATACTTTTGTACCATTTGTATTATATAAGTTATTCCGGTCATCTTCAAAACATTTTTCTTTTTTGCTTATGTCATTAAGTGCCTTCTCTAATCATATATCTACATGTGTATTACAGAAATTAATAAGTTGATCTCGATTCTCTATATTTCCAAGATCGTTTATAACTAGTTCTGTTTTTTCAGATTCCAGTTTATATATATTTTGTATATTTGCCTTTAGTTGAGTTATTTCTTCTGCAGTTACAATCAATGTTGCATCTTTTTTATTTATTTTGTCCTGTTGTTTTTCTTTTTCTTCTCCTTCTAGTTTTGGTAAATAGTTAATAAGTTTGTTTTGTGATACTATAGCATTTTTATAATCTCTTTCAATGTCTTTGAGCTCTTTTTCTAGAGTTTTAATCTTAGGATTAATATATTTTACAACAAGAGTAGCAATGTCTTTTTTTAGTTTATCAATGCTAGATAACTTTTGTTTATTTATATATATTTGTTTAAAAATCTCATAATTGAGTGTTATTGCTAGTATGTTTTTTTGCGTCTGTATCGAGTATTTTATATCAAGATCATCTTGTTCTTGAAATGATTTTTGTGCTTCCCCTGTAAATCATAACATTTTTTGTCGATTTTGATACGTTTTGTCTAACTCATTTTCTATATTTTCATTCTTTATTATTTGAGTTTTTTCCATTTGATCAAAAGCCTTTTTTTCTTCTTTTGTTACTCTTATTTTACTATCGTTATCCCTAGATAATTTCATTCTATTAATTTATAATAAAGCGTAAGTCAATAGTATTACTATTTAATATTATAAATCAAGTGTTTGCTGTTCATATTTGACAAGTGATGTATAAAAATGTAAAATTAAATAATACTTTACATAATAAAACTAAATTTTATGGGAGCTCATCATCTGGATCATAGTTCGTGAAAAGAAAAGATTGATATTACAACATCTTTTGTATTCAAAACTTGAGCTAGTATTTCTGAAGAAGTCTTTGAGCTTTTTGATGAAAAATTACCAAACCTAGTAGCTAAATACTGATCAAAATACTGATCAAAAATATTGAAAGAACTACCAACTCCCGTACAAATTCCCATAAAAAACTTCGCCGATTACATACAAAAACTACCAAATCCAGTAAAAAAATTATCTAAAAATGGTCTTTACTTTGGTCCCGACAAAAAAGTTCTCCTGATGTCAGATAAAGGTCTGGTTTTAAAGTCATTTGTGAATATTTACTCCTACTTTAAAGAGAAATGATTGAGTTCTCTTTTTTTATCCGATCCTTGAGCAGCACTCAGGGATTCGGAATTGATGAGTTTATTAAAGGAGTTACAAACAGATAATAAAAACCTTACTCCAGAACAAAAAGAATCTTTAACTAAAATAAAACAGGAAGCAACCGCTTTACGCTTCCTACTTTTTCCTCATGTCTTTTGATATCCTTGAGTAGATTTTGAATATGAAGACTCTTTTACTCCAACGAATCTAGAAAAAATTATAGGTACAAATGATCCCAAAAACTGTAATGTTGTTTTTGATCTTTTTACTAAAGATTCTGAATTAACAAGACCATATATGCCTTTGATAGAAGCATTGAAAAAAAATGAAAATGTCATCAAAACTAAAATTACCTATGGTGATGTCAAAAACCCTTGTTATAAGCCATTTGTAGTTCCAAATCCAATGATATATCTGCCAGTTAATTCTCTTAAACCTCTAACTTATCTTGATGCATCCGTAACACCACAATATGTAATGAAATATACAGTTCATGAATATGTCCACGCTGCAACATATCATGATGATTTTGAAAAGCTTGTAGAGTTAAGAGAGTTTAGATTATCTTATATGGATTATATCAACAAATCATGATTGGACAAAGATTATGCACAGAAAAATACGAACGAATTTGTCGCAGAATTTTATTCTGACTGAAATCTTCAAAATAAAGTTAAGCAATATGATAACTGAAAGACATTTAATACCTTTAAGTATATATTTGAAGATACGTTTTGATTGCCAGTTGTTGATCTTCCAGATCCTTGATATAGTACGTATGATATTATAAACTCTACTAAGTTACTTGAGTTGTTTCATACTTCCAAATAAGTTTCAATACTTCTAATACTAGTCAGTTTATTTTTTTTGTGTGAAGAGTATAACAAAAATAGTTGTCAGACACACAACAAGTACGAATAGACTTTCTCATCGAGCAATACGAAAATAGTTTCGTGATGAATATATAAACGTAATTGCAACTCACGCCAAAACGATTCACGTTATGATTACGAATCACAAAAAGTGTCATCGTTGTGACCAAAAATATATGTTCATGTATTGTATTGTTGCTCAATATCGATTGTATAGTTTGCGAATGTATGCATCTAGTGCTTGCGATTGTTGTACGCTGTACCAAAATACTGATAGCCCAAAAACGAATAATATACCAAATAACGTCAAAATTGCTTGAATAAAAGAGTTCGTTAATTCACTAATTGTATCAAACAATGCTCACGTATCTATAAATGTAATATGATTTCATATCTCTTTTTTTATTAGCAATGCGTACTCTTATTGCAGCTGGTTTTATATATCAGTCATATGTTTCTCATCCTGTTGAGCTATTACTATTTACTGCTTCAGGGTCTCGCAATTTTGATATTTCGATAGCATCATGTGGGTTTGAGACTTCAAACAATATAATTACAGATTCGTACTCTTTGAGATCTCATGGATGGGATGGTAGGTCAGTTCTCATTCTAATCAAAGTGCAAAAATGAATCATAAATGCTCCTTGAGAGAGTTTCTTGTTTTCGGAGAGATATTATCTCGTTGCAATTGAATTTCCATGGTTCAATCTTCATGTTTTACTGCACGTAATCAATTACTAGCTTGCAAATCACTTTTAATTTGTTTCGCACCAATCAAGGTTTTTTTTTGTAAATTTTTTAAATCTTCTTTTGTTTTTTCATTGTATGTATTTTTAATGTTATTATTTTCATTTCAAGATCTGTCTTTTGTATAAAAATACAAGCCTCAAAAGAAGAGTGTACTAATGAGTGATATTATCATAATTTTTTTTAGTTTTTTAACTATCTCTGGATTGTTATTCCCCACCTCATCTTCTTGTATTAATATCTCAAATACTTTTGTACCATTTGTATTATATAAGTTATTCCGGTCATCTTCAAAACATTTTTCTTTTTTGCTTATGTCATTAAGTGCCTTCTCTAATCATATATCTACATGTGTATTACAGAAATTAATAAGTTGATCTCGATTCTCTATATTTCCAAGATCGTTTATAACTAGTTCTGTTTTTTCAGATTCCAGTTTATATATATTTTGTATATTTGCCTTTAGTTGAGTTATTTCTTCTGCAGTTACAATCAATGTTGCATCTTTTTTATTTATTTTGTCCTGTTGTTTTTCTTTTTCTTCTCCTTCTAGTTTTGGTAAATAGTTAATAAGTTTGTTTTGTGATACTATAGCATTTTTATAATCTCTTTCAATGTCTTTGAGCTCTTTTTCTAGAGTTTTAATCTTAGGATTAATATATTTTACAACAAGAGTAGCAATGTCTTTTTTTAGTTTATCAATGCTAGATAACTTTTGTTTATTTATATATATTTGTTTAAAAATCTCATAATTGAGTGTTATTGCTAGTATGTTTTTTTGCGTCTGTATCGAGTATTTTATATCAAGATCATCTTGTTCTTGAAATGATTTTTGTGCTTCCCCTGTAAATCATAACATTTTTTGTCGATTTTGATACGTTTTGTCTAACTCATTTTCTATATTTTCATTCTTTATTATTTGAGTTTTTTCCATTTGATCAAAAGCCTTTTTTTCTTCTTTTGTTACTCTTATTTTACTATCGTTATCCCTAGATAATTTCATTCTATTAATTTATAATAAAGCGTAAGTCAATAGTATTACTATTTAATATTATAAATCAAGTGTTTGCTGTTCATATTTGACAAGTGATGTATAAAAATGTAAAATTAAATAATACTTTACATAATAAAACTAAATTTTATGGGAGCTCATCATCTGGATCATAGTTCGTGAAAAGAAAAGATTGATATTACAACATCTTTTGTATTCAAAACTTGAGCTAGTATTTCTGAAGAAGTCTTTGAGCTTTTTGATGAAAAATTACCAAACCTAGTAGCTAAATACTGATCAAAATACTGATCAAAAATATTGAAAGAACTACCAACTCCCGTACAAATTCCCATAAAAAACTTCGCCGATTACATACAAAAACTACCAAATCCAGTAAAAAAATTATCTAAAAATGGTCTTTACTTTGGTCCCGACAAAAAAGTTCTCCTGATGTCAGATAAAGGTCTGGTTTTAAAGTCATTTGTGAATATTTACTCCTACTTTAAAGAGAAATGATTGAGTTCTCTTTTTTTATCCGATCCTTGAGCAGCACTCAGGGATTCGGAATTGATGAGTTTATTAAAGGAGTTACAAACAGATAATAAAAACCTTACTCCAGAACAAAAAGAATCTTTAACTAAAATAAAACAGGAAGCAACCGCTTTACGCTTCCTACTTTTTCCTCATGTCTTTTGATATCCTTGAGTAGATTTTGAATATGAAGACTCTTTTACTCCAACGAATCTAGAAAAAATTATAGGTACAAATGATCCCAAAAACTGTAATGTTGTTTTTGATCTTTTTACTAAAGATTCTGAATTAACAAGACCATATATGCCTTTGATAGAAGCATTGAAAAAAAATGAAAATGTCATCAAAACTAAAATTACCTATGGTGATGTCAAAAACCCTTGTTATAAGCCATTTGTAGTTCCAAATCCAATGATATATCTGCCAGTTAATTCTCTTAAACCTCTAACTTATCTTGATGCATCCGTAACACCACAATATGTAATGAAATATACAGTTCATGAATATGTCCACGCTGCAACATATCATGATGATTTTGAAAAGCTTGTAGAGTTAAGAGAGTTTAGATTATCTTATATGGATTATATCAACAAATCATGATTGGACAAAGATTATGCACAGAAAAATACGAACGAATTTGTCGCAGAATTTTATTCTGACTGAAATCTTCAAAATAAAGTTAAGCAATATGATAACTGAAAGACATTTAATACCTTTAAGTATATATTTGAAGATACGTTTTGATTGCCAGTTGTTGATCTTCCAGATCCTTGATATAGTACGTATGATATTATAAACTCTACTAAGTTACTTGAGTTGTTTCATACTTCCAAATAAGTTTCAATACTTCTAATACTAGTCAGTTTATTTTTTTTGTGTGAAGAGTATAACAAAAATAGTTGTCAGACACACAACAAGTACGAATAGACTTTCTCATCGAGCAATACGAAAATAGTTTCGTGATGAATATATAAACGTAATTGCAACTCACGCCAAAACGATTCACGTTATGATTACGAATCACAAAAAGTGTCATCGTTGTGACCAAAAATATATGTTCATGTATTGTATTGTTGCTCAATATCGATTGTATAGTTTGCGAATGTATGCATCTAGTGCTTGCGATTGTTGTACGCTGTACCAAAATACTGATAGCCCAAAAACGAATAATATACCAAATAACGTCAAAATTGCTTGAATAAAAGAGTTCGTTAATTCACTAATTGTATCAAACAATGCTCACGTATCTATAAATGTAATATGATTTCATATCTCTTGAACAATACGGTTTTGTATCACTTCTGCACGCTGTTTGTCTGTATCAACTGATAAGAAAAACGTTTTGGGTGCATCTTCAAATCACTCGCGTGGTAGTTGAATGAAAAAGAATGGTCATGGTGATGTACTACGTCATCTAATTCAAACAACTTTCAGTTCAAATGTCCTTCATATAATTGATATTCCGATTGTATCTCAAATACCAACTCATAAATCTTCAGCAAACTGTTCATCAAGCGACATCTCTCATATTCCAAGGTTAGTTGTTCATGCTACAATTGGGTCTGATGCCAATTCACTATCTGTTGTATTAAATTCTCTTGTAAAACGTCAACGTCATCAAAAACCTCAGCGTGCATTTTGTCATGAGAGTGTATTTCAAGAACCAAGTGTGTTCTCGTTTTCTGACGTAACTCCTTCTTTTTGATCTAGATATTGAGTCAAAGAAGTGTTATTTATTGTCTCTATTCTTGCGGCAATACGTCCATACAAAGTATATGATATTTCACTAGAAGCCTTTTTTTGCTCTTCTTCCAATATTTTTTCTATATTTGGGGCATTTTCTTTCAAAATATTGAGAGCAAATAGTCATGGTACGTCGTTTTGTGATTCTTCCAATGTTTTTTGAAAACTGAGTGATATTGATCATACAACAAGTAGCAAAATCATTGTGATTCACAAACTTGCGCTCAAAAGTCATGTCATATTTCAAGGTTTTACCAAGCGACGAACTCAGTCCATACGTGCAAAAGTATATGTACTTTTTTTGGAGTCAGCAATCTTTTTTTGCATTGTATACAAAGCATACATCACCCCTTGCCCCAATAACGCAATTCCTCAAATTACCAAGCACGTTCATATTCACCACAATATTCAATCGAGAGCATTTTCGTACATCAATCAATATACGCTAATCACTCATATTACTCCCAAAACCAAAAAAGAAGTTTTTTCTGACTTAGATCACGTTAGTGATTGTGATGCTTGTAATCATTGTAATACAGGCATATTCGCAAAATTGACGACATGTGGAATCAATGAAATTGCTACAAAAACTCATGAAATTATCAACGCTTTGATTACAGATCATGTGTCCAAAAAGAATCATTCAGTGATTTCTAACTGTCCCAGTTGTTCAAAAATTACATAACTGATTGCATATGCTGTCACAAACGAAAGTACACTTACAATTGCAAACCCTGATATAATAATTCAAAGTATATGTTTTTTGTTGATTCAAAATAAAGCCAATAATGTCCAATGTTTTTGCTCTCCTACAAAAAAACTATGAATCAAAAAATAAACAATTACTCAAACCAATAGCACGCTTGCAGCTATTATCAACCCCAAAAATCTATAAAAATCAGCTATTCTATCTTGGATAGATTCTGAACTACTTTCATAGTCATCGATGTCATATCCGTAGAATATTTCTTGTGATTTTATAAAGTCTTTGATGGGTTGAATATCTTCTTGTACTGTAGTTTTGATCGAAAGTTCATATCAAACTCTACTTCATAGTCCTACCAAGTCAGTTTGGATTATCTGATCGTATAATACCAAAATACTACGACCTTCATCAAGTGGATTTGCTGACATCGCTCAAGGTATCTCTTCAAATGCTCAACGAACTTCAAAGATATTGTCTCATAATTTGATCGTATTTTGATCTCATAGTATTGACAATAATCATTTGTCGACCAAAACTCACTTGTTTGCCAAAAGATCTATGTTTCGAGCTTTTTCTCAATCAAGAACGACTTCTCCATAATATGGATATCCTGTTTGTACTCAAATAACACTAAAACTTACTGTTTCACCAGATCAAGCAAGAGTCGAAAAAAAACTTACTTTTTGGTTGTATTGAGCGTCATATTGTGTTGTAATACTAGCTATTGCATCAAGCTGTGCTTGTGTTCGTCAGGTGTTGCTTTCTATACGTAGATCCGCACCCAATATGGGTTTTATCTCTGCAACGATACTTTGACGTACATTGTATACAAAACTTGTCACTCACATAAAAAACACCGATCACAAAAACAATCGAACAAAAAGTCAGACAAATTTTTTTCGTTTTTTTTGCAAAAGTGTATATCAAAGAGATTGTTTCATAATAATTCTATTTGACCTATAAAATTTAGATACTAGTAGTTTGTAGTCCATAATCTGCTACGCGATACACAATATCCGCATATTTTGCAGCCATAGTATCGTGTGAAATCATAACAATTGTATTTTTGGTTTCTTCGTGTAGTTCTTTCATCAATCACAAAATAGCATGTGCATTGGCATCATCCAAGCTTCATGTTGGTTCATCTGCCAATAATATTGGAGTTTTTGCAATAAAGGCTCTTGCAATCGCGACTCTTTGTTGTTCTCATCAACTCAATTGTTCAGGATATGCATTTATTTTCTCCGAAATTCATACTTTTTGCAAAATTGTTTTTACATCAAAATTTTGTTCCAATTTGTTTATATGCACTGGCAACAAAATATTCTCTTCTACCGTCAAATGTGGCAAAAGGTGAAACTGTTGAAAAACAAAAGAGATATTCTGACCCCTTCGTTGTGTTGCTTGTTGTTGCGTGAGGGTTTGTAGTTGCATATCATTGACTGCGATTGTTCATGTATCTGGTTTTTGTAACCCAGAAAGCAATTGCAATAGTGTAGATTTTCCACTTCCACTACGTCACATTATACAGACAAACGATCAAGATTCGACATGTCGGTTAAGGTCTTTATATATTGTAGTTGTATTCTCTGGACTTTTGTATGACTTATTGAGTTGTTTAATATCGATCATTGCAAAACAAAAAAGTAAATTTTATTATCGTTTCTATTTTATTTTTATTTTTTTTATTGAGTCACTATTCAGTTTTCTATCAAAAAGGTAGCTATATTATTAGCAATGATAGCATATCATTCTTTTTTTGGATGAATTCAATCTCCAAGATTAAGTTCTGGTATTGTTGCAACTCATTCCAAAAAGAACGGAAAGAAAAAAACATCTGTTTGTTCTGCAATACGAGGAAAAGCGTCACGAAAATCTCTTGTATAATCACTTCCCATGTTTGTTGGTACTTGCATACCTCACAAAACGACCGTCAGCTCTTTTTGTTTAAGTGTGTTGATGATAGCAACTATGTTGTCTTCCATCTGTTGTAAATCACGTCATTGCAGTCAATCGTTTGCTCAAATCACAAGCAGTGCAATATCTCATGCTTGGACTTGTTCCAATGATCGAGTGAGTCTATCTTTGAGTTGGGAAGCGGTATCTCAACTATTTCATCAGTTGATAATGTCATAGATATATCATTGACGTTGCAAAATTGCTTGCAGTTGTGATGGATACGATTCTTCTGGTGGTAGTTGATATCATGCTGTGAGGCTATCTCAAAGTGCAACTATTTTTTTAGTTTGCGTTGTATCTGTATTGTTTTGTGTTTGTTCTGTTTGTCATGTTTGTGTTGTCGTATCGGGTTTTGGAGTTGATGAACATCAAACAAGCAGGATCCCAACCATACACAATGATAAAAAACGTAGCATTAGAGTTTATATAATAAATAAAAGTTTTTTTTATCCTCCTATTCTTTTTTTCCACAAAAAACACTCGTCTGCTCAATTTTTGAGACGTTTGCTTTTTCGTCTATATGGTTTACAAAAAATCGTACACCCATAAAATCAACTAATCCATCATCATTGTAATGGTCAGTTTTTTTCAAAAAACGTCGCCATTGTTGTATACAATTTGTAGAGGACGCTTTTTTCTGATGTTTCTTTCATAAGTCTTTTCCCATATGGAGGATTTGACACTCGATATGTTTGTTCTTTTATTTGAAGCTTTTTCATTTTATCGAGAGAATCACATTGTTCAAAAATAATAGTGTCTGACACTCACGCACGTTCTGCATTTGCTTGTGCTTTTCCCAAGACGTCAGGGTCTATATCTCGTCATTGTATGTCATAACTCTTGTCATAAATGGCATCTTTTGCTTCTTTGATAAGTTTGTCAAAAATATCTGCTTGATATGTTGGAAAATCTTGAAACGCAAAATGTCTATTGAGTCCTGGAGCGATATTGCGTCCTACCATAGCTGCTTCTATGAGCAATGTTCCAGATCAGCAAAACGGATCAACCAACGGAAATTTATGATTTCGTCATGACCAAATCAATGTTGCTGCAGCGAGGTTTTCTTTGAGAGGAGCTTCTCAAGCTTCAGTTCTATATCATCTATTGTGCAATCATGCTCCAGATGTGTTTATAAAGATTTGTACAAATGAACCCACCGCCGATACAAAAATTTCTAGTGGCTGTTTTGCACGATCAAATTGTATATCTTCTTGGTCAGGGTAAAGTTTTGAAAGTATAGCTTTGTGTGTGATTTTTTGTCAGGCTTTTCTACTATCAACCCAAGATTTTCTTGTCTCAATTTGGATAGTAAAAGGGTGTCAGGGCTTGAGTCGGTCAGACCATTCTATTTTTTTTACCATTTCAAACAAATCATCAAAATTATGAATTTTTTGGTCTGCAATACGAAGGTATATTTTGTTTGCAAGTCTTGAATGAATATTGACACGATACATGTCTTCAACAGATCATTCGATATATGTTCCAGTTCTAAACGAATTGTGAGTTCCATAATCTCATATTCTTTTTAGTTCGGTGCTAAGCATATTTGCCATTCAAAATGGACATGAAATTAATAACATTTGCAAATGGAATTGACATAGATAAAGTACGCTTAAGCTAAGTGGACGGTTACAACTGGGCTTAATCATATCAAGTTTATCTAATATTGGTACAATGGCAAGAAGAAAACGTTACAAGTATCTTACAAGTCAGTCTCATCCTCGTGTTATTGAGCATAAAGATGACCTCTATCGCACAATTGCTGGACATCGACGTTCGGATTTTTTTCAAAATACAAATCCATTGGTAGTTGAATTGGCATGTGGATATGGAGAATATACAACATGACTTGCAAAGATTTTTCCTGACACAAATTTTGTCTGAATCGATATCAAGTGAGATAGAATTTGGGCGTGAGCTCAAAAAATCGACGAATTTTGACTAAAAAATGCGTGATTTGTTCGTATGATAATTCACCATTTAGAAACTGTTTTTTCTCCGTGAGAAATAGATGATATTCGAATTGTTCATCCTGATCCAAGACCCAAAACAATAGACACTAAAAGAAGACTGACGTTTAAACGTTTTTTGGATATGTATTACAAACTTTTGTCAAAGACGTGAATCTTGAGGCTCAAAACTGATGATGCGGATCTGTTTGCATATTCTCTTCAAAGTATTCAAGAACATGGCAAACGAACCTTGCAATCTGTTACCCACGATTTGTATACTTCCCCTTTGCTGTCTGAGCATCATGGAATCATAACTCACTACGAGAAAAAGTTTGTCGCAGCTGGGAGAACAGTTCATTATGCTGTACGACAAAAAAACTAGAATGTATATGAGGATGTTGATGTGTTGTTTTTTTTGTCTTATTTTTCTCTATTCTTTATTTTTTTTAATTCTTTCATTATTTTTATTCATTTTTGCAGATATGCTGCATAAATTTCTTTATGATATTTGTGAGCTATTGCTTCAAAGATAGGCTCGATATTGCTATCTGTTTTGATGAGTATTTTTTCTTGTTCTGTCATATATTGAAAGAGCGTTTGATAACCAAATTTCATAACTGTAAAATGAGAGGCATACGTCAAATTACTATTGCTGTCAATAATACCGTCAGGCACAAATTCTTCTTCCAGAAAATTGATATTATGTTCTAGACAAAGAGTTATATATCACATAGCGTCGAGACTTGCTCTTTGTGTGTTTTTATAAGATTCATACTCAAATCATACTTCAACAACATTTGACAAAAATTCTTTCGCCTGATTGACTGTCATTGTTTCTCAATCTATATGCAAGGTTTGATTTGTTTTTGACTGTAGTATTTCAATATGCTTGTATAACAAACTATGTGTAAGTTCATTGTATGCTATTTTGTTGAGGAGTTTGTCATTGGAGGTTTGAGCTTTATTATATACTGCTTTGCTAACCAATGCACGTCAATCTATTTGAATACCAGGTCTATTCATGCTGACAATATATACTGGCACTGATGTGTCCAATGTATATCACTCAAAAAGTTTGTGAATAACGTCTATATCAGTTGAGAACACTATTTTGTCATCTATGGGCTTAAAGTAAATATCATCTATTCAATGTCTATCTATGATATATCATTTTTTTTCAAAAAAATTATTAAGATGTTCATACGAAAGTGGCACTCATATATCATGAAGATATGTCGTATATTGTTCAAGTAGTTCTGGATCTGCATAATCAAAAAATACTTCACATTCTTTTTTTGTGATAGAATGTGTTTTTGTTTTTTTATTGAGAATAAATGTATTTAATGCTATTACTTTTTTGTGATCAAATTCACTATCTAGATTCTCAGTTGTTTTTTTGTTGGATACTCAGTGTACTTTTGGAGTGCTT
>Ga0210027_1003073_pt1 | contig 13800 bp, 16 predicted proteins | sample CryGeymeta201510_FD_183978 | JGI IMG/M metagenome (GOLD analysis project Ga0210027, IMG submission 183978) | Groundwater microbial communities from Crystal Geyser aquifers in Utah, USA - Crystal Geyser metaG 2015-10 (SPAdes) (version 2) | ecosystem: Environmental > Aquatic > Deep subsurface >...
TTCACAGCCGCGGGAGCGAGTTTCTTGTATTCCTCGTAACCGGCAGGATCGAGAACTTTGATATCTACGATGACATAAGCAGTCATGGCATTCTCCTCTTCAAAATCCTCTTACACGCAATCCGCACCGGTTTTCGCTATCAAAATTTGGTTACGGGCCGACTCGTCTGTTGCTGCTGGATGGGCCGTGATTCCTGCCTGTCCTGTGTCCTTCGTGCTGCTCAAGATAAACTCCGCCGAAGGATGGTCGGCGGGCGTGTGTTATACGCCGTTGTCTCAGGTCTTTGCGGTTGCAATGTGTTGAGCAATGATCTCACGGATAACAGGCATCAACTCAGCGGGAACCTCTACCACGGTTCGCCCTTTCTTTTTGAAGGCTCGCTCATCTTCAGCGACCGCTTCCTCTTCCGTTTGTGTTTCGTAGTGGGCAAGAACTCGCCGTACTCGTTCTTCATCCCACCCTGGTGGAAATTGGCTCTTTTTCATTTCTGTCTCCTGCGCTTGCGCCGCCGATACGCGGTTAGGACTTTCCCTCGCAATTCATACGCGGTTATCACGAAGACACTCCCTGGCTCTGGATCAGGGACATATATGATCCGAAGATATCGTCCTGCTTCAGTCTGTCCGATGGCTACTCGGGCTCCCTCATATCCTTGGCGATCCTCACCTGGTCTTGCCAATGCTTCTTCCACTTCGGACTCGGTAACACTCTCGAGAGAAGAGAATGGCCGATAACGCTGTAGCCCCACGACAGGCAGCAACAGGAATCAAACAGCGACTGGTTCTTCTGCCATCATCTTATCGGATACTGGCATGCTTTCCTCGTATAGCGTATCGGGGCAGAAATCCTGACCATTGGTCCACTGAACGCTTCCAAGAAAAGTGATGACCGAGTTGAACACTCTCAGATCTTTCAACTCTTGAAATATGCCAATGCTCAAATAAGGCTTTACGTCAAAACGCTTGACCTCACCGTTGTTAAAAGTCAAAGTGAGTGAATAGTCAGGATTGGGTTTGACGGTTTTCACTCTTGGGTTCATAACTGCTCTCTCCTACTTTAGAGGTTCGATCTTGAAGATGGACTGACCCGCGCTGGCCAGTTCCCAATCAGCCATCAGTTCGTCCTGATGTATTTCAATCCATGCCTGCACCAATTTCAGCCTGCTTGACTTCAGTTCGCCTTCCAAAACCTCACCGCTTGGAATTGCAATAACCGCTTCTTGTTCTTGATACTTCACGTGAATATGCGGCATGTGATGCCGTCGCTTGTCAAAGAAATACATCGAAACAATGATTCCGTAGAACATTGAGAGGATTGCCATAAAGTTGACGTCTCCTTATCTTCGCTTTCGTGTGCGTCCATGCAAACTATACATCCAAATCCACTGCATTGCAAGCAGATTCTTGGTTATCACCCCACCCACACTCCGCTCCATGGAGGGAGGCTGAGCGAGAGGCGACCATCCGAGACAGCATATTTCTGATTATCCAGCAGACCGCGCAGGTGGCGGCCATCCTGCCAGCCGAGAGATGTTACTGGCACATCCACCTTCTGGATATGCGGTCCGGCGTTCAGGGCGATGACGATCTTCTCTTCTCCCAGCGTGCGGGCAAAAACGTAATGCCCGTTGGCGTCGTCCACACTTGCACCTGCGGCAAGTGCAGGTGTGAGCAGACGTTGGAAGTCGCCCCGGCGCAGGCTCGGATAACGTTTGCGCAGGGCGATCAGCGTCTTGATCCAGTGACGTAATTCGACGTTCCATTCCTTTTGATCCCAGGGAAAGGCGCGCCGGGAGTCAGGGTCCTTCTCGCCTTCCAGGCCGATCTCGTCGCCGTAATAGATTGCCGGCGCGCCGGGATAGGCAAACTGGAACAGGAAAGCCAGTTTGGCCCTGGCGGTGTCGCGCCCTATTTTCGTGAACAATCGCTCGGTATCGTGCGAGCCGAGCGGGACGTACATGGCGTAGACGTTTTCGCGCGGGTATGTCTTCAGCAGCTCCTCGACTTTTCCCACGAAATGCGGCATGTCCAGCGTACCGGCCGAGAGCAGGCGCAGGAGAGCATCTCGCACTGGATAATTCATCAGGCCATCGAAGTGCCTGTCATCCGCCCAGCGCGGATCGGGCGTCCAGATCTCGCCGACCAGGTAAGCGTCGCGGTTGGCGGATTTGACGGCGTGGCGGAATTCTTCCCAGAAGGTATCGTCGTCAATTTCGTTGGGCACGTCCAGCCGCCAGCCGTCCGCGCCCTGTTCGAGCCAGTAGCGCGCCACGTCGAAGATGTACTGGCGCACCTGCCGGTTGGCGGTATTGAACTTGGGCAGGCTCTTGAATTTCCACCACGCCAGGTAGTTCTCCGCCTCGCCTGGCGTGTAGGCATCCAGCGGAAATCGTTTGATGTGGAACCAATCTTTGTAGGGTGAATTCTCGCCGTTTTCGAGCACGTCGGAAAAGGCAAAGAAGCCGCGCCCGCAGTGATTGAAGACGCCATCCAGGATGAGGCGCACGTTGTTGCGGTGGGCGGTATCCAGCAGGGCGTGGAAATCGTCCAGGTTGCCCAGTTTCGGGTCAATCTTGTAGTAATCGGTCGTATTGTAACGATGCGTAGACGAGGACTGGAAGATCGGCGTCAGGTAGAGGGCGGTAATTCCCAGGTCCAGCAGGTAGTCGAAGCGCTGCAGGATGCCGCGCAGGTCGCCGCCCTGGAAACCCCAGGTGGTCGGCGGTGTGCCCCATTTCTGCACGTTGGGCGGGTCGTTATCCGGGTCGCCGTTGGCGAAGCGGTCGGGGAAGATTTCGTAGAAGATGGCGTCTTGGACCCAGTAGGGTGTGGTCATGTTCTGGACCCTTAGCCTGCTACCGAAATCCCGATCAGTTTGCCGACGCCGTAAACCAGCCCGGCTGAGCGGAAGGTGCTGTACCCGCCGACTCCAAGTGCCAGGCAAAAACCCGCGATCAGTATGACGGTCTTCTTCCCAGCCAAGTCCGCCAGGATACCGGTGAATAGCGTGGCAATGAGAAAGCCCACATACGCCCCGAAGAGAATTGTCCCGCCGAGAGAATAGTTCAGCCCAAGGTCTTGAAGCAGAGCAGGGAGTGTAGGACCTTTAAGATTGTTGGTAAAACCAAAAACAAAGAACGCAAAATAACTCCCGGCAGTCAGCAGCAATATTGATTTCTGGGTTCGGTTGGGCATGGAAGTTTTACCCTGATAGCGAGACCTGGTTTCTTTTGGAAACCAGGTCTTTAGGTTTAGCCTTTTAGTGAACCAGCCAGCAGACCACGCATGAAGTAACGCCCTAGAACAATGAAAACGATCAGAGTAGGCAGGGCGGCCATCAACGCTCCGGCCATCTGCACATTCCACTCAACGATGAAGCTGCCTGCCAGGTTATTAAGCGCCACAGTGATAGGCTGTACCTCCGCCTTGTTCGTGATGACTATAGCAAACAAGAACTCATTCCAGATCGATTGGAACTGCCAGATGATCACCACTACAAACGCAGGCATGGATATCGGGAATAAAATCCGTCGGTAAATACCACCAAAACCCGCTCCGTCGATCTTGCCTGCTTCTATCAGTTCATCAGGGATCTCGGCATAGTAGTTTCGGAAGATTAGTGTTGTGATGGGGATACCGTAAATCACGTGGATCAGAACCAAACCGCCGATCGTCCCGTATGCGGGCGTATAGGTAGTGATCAGCCACTTCACCCAATCCAGGTAAATGGGTAGCTGCCAGGCGGCGACACTGGCGAGCCAGGGTCGGGTTGCGACACCCCACGCCTGCATCGTTTGCACTAACGGGATCAGGATGCTTTGATATGGGATGAACATACCGAACAGCAGACCCGGGAAGATAATGTTTGCGCCTCTAAATCTCCACTTCGAGAGTACGTAGCCGTTCAGCGAGCCAAGCATGGAAGAGATGATCGTAGCCGGGATCGCGAGCTTTACGCTGTTCATGAAGTTGTGGGATAGTCCGCTCATACCTTTAGCCGGGTCGCCGTACCAGGCTTTCAGGAAGCTATCGAGGTGGAGGCCTTTGGGTAGTGACCACATCGTGGCGAGGTTAACCTGAGCATAGCTTTTCAAACTGGTGACGAGCAAAATGTAAATAGGCAGCAGATAAAATACAACCGCGGCGACCAGAATCGCATAGATCAAAATGCGGGATGGATGCACCTTGAAGCGCAGAGCCTCTTTCATCGCTGCACCTCCGTGCGGATGCTGTTGATCAGGTAAGGAATGACCAGCACCGCCACACTGATCAGCAAGATGATCGCGATGGCTGCGCCGCGGGCAAAGTGGTTGCCGCGGAAGACGGTATCAAACATGTAATACGCGGGGACATCGGTCGCAAAAGCCGGCCCGGGACCGGTCATGGCGGAGACCAGGTCAAAGATCTTCAAGGAGATATGCCCTAGAATAATTACCGCGCTCAGTGTGATAGGGCGCATCAGTGGAAGGACGATTTTACGGTAGATCTCAATCTCGCTCGCACCGTCCATACGGGCGGCTTCTCTCAGTTCCTCGGGAATGCCGCGCAGTCCCGCCAGATACATCGCCATAGTGTAACCTGACATCTGCCAGGTCGCTGCCAGTACCACTGACAAGATCGCTAGCGGGATACCAAACTTGGCAGTGGTAAAAAAGTCAAGACCGATACTGCTCAGTGCCTGGCCAACACCAGATTCGGGTTGGATGAACCACACCTTTGGGTTCGTGTACCAGGCAGACTGGAGGAAAGGAAGTCCCATCTTATCAAAGAGCAGGTTGACCCCGACGGGACCTGATGTCTGGTTGCCTGGATTGAGCACCCAGCGCCAGACCACACCGGTGACAATAAAAGAAACCGCCATTGGGAACAGGTAGATTGATCGAAAGATTCCCTCGCCTTTGATCTTTTGATCAAGCAAAATTGCCAATAATAATCCCAGTGTCAGGCAACCAGTAATAAAGGCGATTGTAAAGACTACGGTATTACGCAAATCGGTCTGGAAACGTTGATCTACAGTAAATAAGCGGACATAATTTTCCAACCCAGCGAAATCCACTTGCGGAAAAAGCGATCCCTTTGGGATCATGGCAATATTATTCCATTTGAGAAGGGATGCCCAACCTGTCCAACCAATAAAACCATACACAAAGACAAAGATGGCAAAAATTGACGGCGTGATAAAGAGTACAGCAATCAGACGATCTCGGTCAAAATGTTTGCGCATCTTGATCTCCAACAAGGTTATCGTTGTGGGGGTGACCTGACAGGCCACCCCCACAATTGTATTACTATTTTTGGGCAGAGTTCATAACAATGCCCCGCTTCACAAAGCTACTGGCAGACGTTCGCGTCCTTGCATGCCTGAGCAAGAGCGGTTTGAGTACCAGCCACATCGCCACTCGTTACGAAGGCGCCACTGGCGTCAACGAAAGCCGTCGCCCAGCCTTCTGAGGCAGCAGCACCGTGGACGACAGAGGGCACAATGGTGTCCTTCTGCCAGTCAGCAGCCGAGGACTGCAGGTAGGCATCGAATTTGCTATAGTCGCAGTCAGTGCGTGCGCAAATGGAGCCCTTTAGGATATTGAAAGCTTCCTGACCTTGCTTCGACCCGAGAACACCCAGGAATTCCTTCATCAATTCAGGATGCTTGCTGTTCTTGGGTAGGCCGAAGGTGTCGGATAGGGCTACGTAAATGCCCTTGGTGCCGGGTACCGGCGCCCAGCCATAGCCAGTGAAGCCCTTGGCAACATAATCGCCATCGCACCAGTCGCCCATGATGGTCATGGCAGCTTTGCCGTCAATCACGAGTTGGTTTGCCTGGTCCCAGGACAGGGCGGAATGGTCGGAGTTGACGTAGGAAACCATCATCTTGAAGTTCTCGAGCGCCTTCGTGACCTCAGGACCACTCCAGTCGGTTTCGCCCGTCCACAGACCCTTGTAGGCATCTGCACCGAGGGTACCTGCCAGGACATCTTCAAACATGTGGGCAGCCGCCCACGGGCCATTGTCGCCCAGTGCCAACGGAGTAATGCCAGCCGCCTGAAGTTTATCAGCGGCAGCCTTGAAGCCCTCAAAGGTGTCTAAGCTAGCGGGATCGATGCCGTTCGCTTCGAAGACGGCCTTGTTGTACCAAAGCACGTTGGAGCGGTGAATGTTCACCGGTACAGACCAGGGGTGACCATCGTAGGAAACGATGTCGAGTACGCCTTTGGGGAAGGCTTCATTCAGACCATAGGTCTGATAGACATCATCCAAAGGTTCCATAAAGTTGGTCACAACCCAGGTGTCGATCAGCTCATGACCCATGTGAACCTGGAAGCTGTCGGGCGGATCGCCACCGAGCATGCGCGTCTTGAGCACGGCCTTCGCATTGGAACCTGCACCACCAGCAACCGCCGCGTTGATGATCTCAGCATCGGGGTGAGCGGCATTGAACTGATCCATCAGCTTTTGCAAGCCGTTCGCCTCACCACCGGTGGTCCACCAGGAGAAAACTTCCACCTGGGTCTTTACGGCGGGAGCGGCGGTCGCAGGAGCGGCAGTCGCAGGAGCGGCAGTCGCAGGAGCGGCGGTCGCAGGAGCGGCAGTCGGAGTGGCGGCACCGCAGGCTGCTAAAACCATACTAGCAGCCACAAGGAGGGCCACCAAAACATACAGTTGCTTTTTCATTTTTTCTTCTCCTCAAATTTCGGTTAATAGAAACTTTGAATTTGAATAGGATAGGAGCATGGTATGAAAAGTTATCTTATCTCTAAGTCGTTCACCTCCTTTTCAACACAACTGGGATTGGACAAAATATTGTCCACCACCATCGAAATTGCCCCAATCACACTTGCATCAGGGCCAAAAGCGGATAAGACCACTTCGACCTGCTTGTGGATTTCCGGCAAGGAATGCATGACGATGCTCTCGCGGATTGCCGGCAGGAGGTAATCTCCGGCCACAATCAAGGGCCCGCCCAGCACAATTTTTTGGGGATTAAAGATATTGACGAGGCTGGCAATACCCATTCCCATCGACTTTCCTGCTTCGGCAAAGGTTTCGATCGCCTCGGCATCCCCCAGATCTGCTGCTTGTTTGATCAGGGGAATCGAAAGCGGAGCATTTTGTTCCATCATTAATCGAGGAATAATACTGCTCCGCTTGACTTCAAGACGCGCCTGAATTCGCTGGATAATTGAGTACTGATTGGCGTAGGTTTCCCAACAGCCGCGATTGCCACAATGGCAGGGAGCTTTTGACGACTCAGACGTGATCAGGGAGTGTCCAATTTCACCGGCATAACCATTGTTTCCTCGGTACAGTCGTCCGTTCAGGAACAGCCCGCCGCCAATCCCAACCCCGGCAAAGACAAAGATAAAATCCTCGCTCTGGCGGGCAACGCCGAACAAATGCTCACCGACCGCAGCGGCGTTTGCATCATTTTCGACAAACACCCTCAAGCCGGTTTCTTCAGAAAAAATCTTGCACAGTGGAACGTCCCGCCAGTGCAGGTTAGGCGCAAAGACCAACACACCTTCATTGAGATTTACTATACCAGGCGTGGCAAGTCCCAGCCCCAACGGACGCAACCCTAATTCGCGGCCGGCCTTGATCGCTTCGTTGACAATCTCAAGGGTTTGCGCCAGGATGGTTTCTTTTTCTTCCGCCGGGTCCGCTTGAGCCAGCCGCCGCCAGATGATTTTTCCCACAAAATCGGTGATTACAACAAAGACAAAATCGACACCCAACTCCACGCCGATGATCGAACCAGCCTCGGGATTGATTTCCAAAAGCATGGCGGGGCGTCCTGCACCTACCGAGTTAATGCCAATTTCGTGCACCAGCCCGCGTTCAAGGAGTTCTTCGACCAGGCTGGAAATGGTCGACTTATTCAACCCGGTCAATGCAGCCAACTGCGCACGTGAAATCGACACCTCGCTGTGCAGAAAGCGAAGCACGGATGAGAGATTCGACTCCCGTAAAAACGCCTGGTCAACTACGCTTTTTATCGCCATAACAGGAAGTTAGTATGTTGCACCAACAAATTAATTATACAATAAAGAAAAGCGTTTGTCAATAAACTTTGACGAAAATCAGCAGTGAAGAACCGATTTTCAGGGGATCAGGGAAGGCAAGGAAAAACGGGGACTGAAGGGGCAAATGGATAGTCAAGTCCAAACTGGATTATGCGGAGGTACAGTTCCCCCGTCCATCAAAACGTGGCATAATAGAAGCGGCCTCCTCGATTGACTAACACTAACACGGACTCAACAATCTTGTCAAGGGTATCAAACTGGTGATTGCCCACAAGTATAGGCGTTGAAGAAAAGCTCTGCCAACTGTGGTAATGTTTGTTAGCACACAAATCTTATCCAGGAGGCAGAGCCATGTTGAATATATCGCTTACTGAGATCTACGCCAAGATGCCAGTTGAAGAGTTGGAAGAGACGATGAACGATTTTCTTGTGCCCGCCACTGATTTGCTGCCGGAAGAGCGCTTGCGGCGGGTGGTGCCAGAGGCCGTTCGCGGCATCCTGGCACAAGAGACGCCGGTAATCGCCGCCATGGCGCAAAGCACTCCCCGGCAGGAGAGGAGTTGCTACGCAGGAGCGAAACGCATCTATCGGTTTGTGTGGAATGAGCGGTTCAATCATCATCAGCTTTTCAAGGGCATTTATCATATTGCCCGACGGACGGTGGCAGAGGAGAACCCAGACCACCTGGTAGTGGCGTTGGATCCAGTCAACTTCGAGAAGCCGTACACGAAGAAGTTGGAGGGAGTAAGCACGGTGCACAAGAGTACACCACCCGACCTAAAGGGCGAAGCCCGCCTGGCGCATGGCTATCCGGCCATGACCGCCACCGTGGTCAACACGGTCGTACCTGCCATCTCGTATCTCAACTGGTTCTCCTACAAAACGGTAGACTTCCTCAGCGAGAACCGGGAGATCCAGCGTTCGATCCGCACCACGCGTTGGGTTTTTCCAGGTCGAAAACTGCGTTTTGTGATGGATTCAGGCGGTGATGATCAAAAAAACTTCGCTTTTTTGGGGTCAGACGAGTTCATCATCACGGCAAAACACATGGACCGGCTGGTGGAAGTATACAACCCCCGCCTGGATCGCTGGGAGGCCGAGCACCTACAAGACCTGGTAGACTGCGTTCCCTGGCAGGTCACCTATCGGGTCGCCTTCCGGCACGCCGGACGCACCCACCTGGCCGATCTCAAAATGGGCTGGTTCCTCGTCCGCCTGCCGGAAACCCATCAGCAGTTGTGGGTCCTGGTGGCTGAAGACAACCTGCATTCCAACACTCTCACCCTGCTAACCAACATCCCCATCCTCAGTGTAACCATCGCTCAACAGGTCTACGCCGATTGGCGCTTGCGCGGCCGCATCGAACATGGCTATCGCTTTGACCAGGAGCAAGGTCTGGATGTTGAAGACCTGCGTGTCCATACCGTGGAGCGCATGCGCCGCATCTTCGCTTTGGTCCTGATGGCGGCTCAGTTCGTCTTCTCCCTGGGAAAGCACTGGCCACCCAAAGCCGTGCTCTGGCTGCGAAAACTGGGCGGCAAGCTCGGCCTGAAAACCGATCGAGATGGCCCTTACATCCTGCTCCGTGGCTTGAGCGCCGTTTTGCAAAGTGTGGCAACCCTGTCATGGTTAGCCGTCCAGCCTTTCCCACATCACCTTTTTGGAGCTACATAAGATGTGGGCAATCACCAGTGAAAGAGTGTGTGCAGCCGAAAAAAAGGTGAGCGGAAACGGCGGGTATGGCAAGGCGCCTTCGCCATAACTCAACATGGCTGCCTCGCGGCGAGTCCCCTCAGCGGCGAAGCCGCTGTCCGCTGTAGCAAGGGTCAGCCCGCAGTTTACAAAAAGACCAAACATTATCACGGTTGTGGAAAAGCGTATGATTCTAAGTGCCCCCTTTCCATCCATAAAATTGCATCGCAAAGGTTTTTTAATTCTTCTGAGCTGTGGCTGGTGAGCAAAATAGTAACTCCTTCTGCTCTCAAATTCTTAAGCAAGTCGTGAATATCTGTTATCCCTTTCCGATCCAAGCTGTTTGTCGGCTCATCAAGAAGCAATAACCTTGGTTTTTCCATCAACGCTTGAGCAATACCTAATCGCTGTAGCATACCGGTTGAATATGTTTTAACAGGACGCGCGTCCTCTGGATTCAACTCTACACGGTACAAAGTGGCAGCAATATCATCTCTGGTAACACGGTTGCGGATTGACGCGAGTAATTCCAAGTTCTTTAAAGCACTATAGTGGGGTAAAAAACCCGGCCTTTCAATTAGGATGCCTGTCTGTTTTGGAAATTCTACATCTTGTCCGATCCTTTCTCCAAACGCAATCACTTCCCCTTCTGAAGGCCGTACGAGCCCAGAAATCACCTTTAGTAACATGCTTTTTCCCGCCCCGTTGGGACCGCGAATACCGTAGATTTGTCCCACAGGAACTTGTAAGGATACCTTATCCAACACTATACGTTTACCAATTCTCTTCGATACATTCTCTACAATAATCGCCAAATTCGTTTCAAACTCCTTCATCGTTCCTCCTTAAGGTGTATATCGGCTGTTGGATTCCAAATGTCCACATGGTGTACATGCCAGATACTCGTCCAGAATACAACTGTGACTATCACTATATTATAGCCAAGTGACCAAGCCAGAGAATGGTTGGGCACGCCAGAATCGAAGATCGTATGCCGCAACAACATGGATTGTGAACCTGGCAGCCAACGCACAAGAATAGGATTATCTATTCCGAGTAACCAAGACAAGAGCATGAGAGCGGAAATGGAAGTGAATGCATAAAAAGCTCTCCGCCACCATACCGAAAGTGTTATTTGCAATAGAGATATAGCAAACAGAGTGCTACTAATGAGTGATACAAACCATGCCAGTAATGCCATGACATTCATAGTGTCAGGGACTGTCCAAAGTGCTCCAGACCGTAAAAAAGGGCTGAGGTCCATTGCCCACGGGAGCGCAATGGCTGCACCTATTATAGTTGTGACGATGCCAAAGACCGTATAGCCAATTGCCAAGATGAACAGTGTGGTAATCTTTCCCAACCACCACAACCGTCGAGAACCTACCAGAGGAATGACCAAGGGACCCCTATATTGCAATTCCCCCTCAGCCATGTCTCCAATTAGGTAGAAAAATAACAGGTGCGGCACGAACCACCTAAGCATTTCTAGAATGGACGTACCCCACATCCCGGGACCAGCAAAAGATACAAAAATAGCGTCCCATATATTTTTTTTAAATGGCGCCGGGAAGGTTGATACATAGAGTGCGCTACTCCATCCCAGCATACCAAACACAATAGCTGTAATCAAGAAATGCCATTGGCGCAGCATTGTCCTTAAATTCCAAGATAACACTCGGTAAAACAACGTTGTGCTCATTAAGCTAGTTCCCTCGAGATGTAGTCTTTCGGCAGACAAAACACAAATCCAAAAAAAAGGAAGAGCACAATCCAGAATACCCAATAAATCACGGAGCTAGCAAAAGTAGGATAAGGCAACGATGACTTACTAAAGGTGTGAAGGTTAAACAAAAAATGGTAGTGGACAAGAAGATACACGTAAGGAGGAGGTACATATGTTTTCAGGGCAATCAATCCACTAACATTCAAAAACAAGCCAAATGCAAATCCCGCTAGCGAATGGTTGAAAAGACGAGTAAGCGACATGGTTGCAAGACCCAGACTGAACCAACCAAGGGCTAACAATACCAGCAGATGGAGAAAGGCAGAAATCGGCGAAAGGGTTATTGCTTGTGGGTTAAGGTAGAACTCTAAAGGATACGTAAGAGCCGCATCACTCCATACACTCTGCCAGGGGAGTACAAAAGACGATACAATGATAACGACGATTACCTCTACAACCAAGTACATAAGAACGGATAAAGCCAACGTTAGAATTTTGCCAAGCCACCATTTTTTCCGTGAACGAAGGCGGATCAGGATCAATTGTCCAAACAGCGACTCAATAGGCAGATCGCTTACTAAGTAGATCAAAATAACATTGAGAACAAAAAACAGGATGTAACCATTCCCAAAAACGCTAAAGACGACATCCCAGGTATTACTTGGTATTTTATTGTTGGCTGAGTTCACTAATACTTGACTAGTGACAATATACGCAATGAATATTGTTACCGGTATGGGGAGTATCCATCTCCATCTAAAGATGTACTGTTCAATCTCGAAAGTCACAAAATGCCAGAAATGGGTAGAGCGAAACAGAGTTTTACCCATAAATGCGTTCCTTTCTTGCTACAATTAGCAAGACCACCGAACTAATCAGAAAGATCCCTCCCAATTCTCCAAACACAGTTATCCAGGATGTCGAATTCAGTGAATGGGGCGTCAAGGTAGCGGGTGGAGACCAAATTTCCATCTGCAACACAGCTAGTATAAAACTGGCCACCATGTAAAGCAGAAAGGGAGATGACAAGACGACATAACGATTGTGAACAAGTGAAGATATAGCTAGCGCCAATGTCGCGTAGACGGATCCAAAGACGAAAGCCAGACCTACTAGAAACAAGATATACATATCCGGGTTGTGCCGGTAAAGTTGGCCTAGCGGACCAGGCATAGGATCGTAGGGTATACGTGCTTCCACTAGTGAAGGGAAACCCCGCGGATAATATATATTGGTATAGATATATATCAGAATAAGCGGGATTGCCAAACTTATCCCCCCTGACAAGAGATTGGCTAAGAATTTGGAAATCAAGTATTTCCGATAGGAACTACGCGCCAGAATAAAATTAAGATAGCCGTAAGTACGGTCTAAGACGAATGAATCGGAGAAAGGAAGTACAGCTATTAGGGGCGCGATAAGAGCGAAAAGGGAGTTTTCGGCCCACACAAATGCATCAAAGGCATTATTGAGGAATGGAGATGCGCCAGGAATATCTTTTGGGTCAGGGCCAGATGCATAATCCGCAAGACCATACACTAATGACAATAATCCTATGACAAGAGCTAACAAGAACGAACGGCTAATAAAGGCTCTAACCAATTCCATTTTCACCATATAACACTCCTCCATAATCGTAGACTGTCCCACTCCCTTGGAAAATCAGGGAAGTGGGACAGTCTAGAGCGTTACCCCACTCTTATGGGTTATCTGGACTCCAGTACCCATTTGCTTGGATGTCCACAAAATCGGTCAGATCAGACTTGAGTCTCATGTGTACAACCTGTCCAGCAGTAGCCGTGTTATTATATCTGAGAAACGTCCCGTCGTTGATCTTGTACCAACTGGATTTCGAAGTGTTGTCCACTAACTCAAGGCGAATGTTCAAGTCGTAGTTTCCGCCGATCAAGTTGCTCGATACAGAAGCTTGCCCAGTAGCCACCTTGGCTTGGTTGTAAGTGGTGATTGATCCTCCAAGCTTTGGCACGGTAACATCGTACCAGTACCATTGGCCTGCTGCCAAAGCTTTTCCAGCTACAAGAATGGCCAACAGGCTGACAGCCAAGACTGTTAACAATGTACGGGTTTTCATCACAACCTCCTACAGATTCTTTCTATGGTTTAGGAAATTAATCGTGTTGGTTTACATTTTGACTTATATTTACATGTAATGGCGCATTCACACCTCTTTATCTACTCGAAAGAGCGCACTAACGGCATCAGATGGAGCGAGATGTTGGGCGGCTGTTCCAGCCAAAACATCTACACCCAGCAGCCAAGGCCTGGGAATTGGGTGGTTTCGCAGGACTTGCCGGTTGAGCAGCCTTAAGGATTGTGGGGGAGCTCTCTTCTCACTGGGTAGTTC
>Ga0210027_1003097_pt1 | contig 13711 bp, 10 predicted proteins | sample CryGeymeta201510_FD_183978 | JGI IMG/M metagenome (GOLD analysis project Ga0210027, IMG submission 183978) | Groundwater microbial communities from Crystal Geyser aquifers in Utah, USA - Crystal Geyser metaG 2015-10 (SPAdes) (version 2) | ecosystem: Environmental > Aquatic > Deep subsurface >...
TAAGCCGCAGATATGCAGACACAGTGCATGCAAACAGTGTGTCCGGCTATTTAAATGATTTGGAAAATGGCATCACAAATGGTTACGCCTGGTACAGAATAACCGGCGGAAGGCAGGATTATTATTCTTATTTTATGAGGGGCAGGGAAGTAACGATCGAAATTTCATCTACTAAACTTTTAAGCGGCGCCCAGTTACCGGCACATTGGAATTACAATAAAAAATCTTTTCTTCAATATATGGAAAACGCATTGTATGGAATTAAAGGAATTGTAACGGATACTTCGGGCAATCCGGTCAAAGCGATGATAACTGTGAATAGCCATGATTTTGACCGTTCGGAAATTTATTCCGATTCATTGACCGGAGGTTATTTAAGAATGTTAAGTCCGGGAACATATTCTTTAACAATTACTGCCGACAGTTTTTATACACAAACTATCAGCAACGTTTTAGTTTCTAATTTCAATGCAGCAAATTTAGATATTCAACTCATTCCCAATCACCCTATTCCGGTGGAGTTTGTTTCTTTCAGTGCGGAAGTAAATAGTGGGGCAGTAACTTTAAAATGGACAACCGCAACGGAAACAAACAATAAAGGTTTTGAAATAGAGCGTTCAATTAAAAATTCAAAATTAAAAATTAAAAATTTTGAACCCATTGGTTTTGTGAATGGTCAGGGTACCTCAACTGAATTAAAACATTATACATTCATAAATGAAAATTTATTATCCGGCAAATATGCTTACAGATTAAAGCAAATTGATTTTGATGGAAGTTATAAATACTCCAACATAATTGAAGTTGAAACGAATCCAGTTTCATTTGTACTTGAGCAGAATTATCCAAACCCATTTAATCCAGTAACGAAAATAAAATATTCAATTCCAACGAGTGTTAATGGTGATTGGTCAGGAGTTAGTTTAAAAGTTTATGATGTGCTTGGAAATGAAGTAGCAGTACTTGTTGATGAAGTTAAAGAAGCTGGGAAGTATGAAATTACTTTTGATGCTTCTGAACTTTCAAGTGGCATATACTTATACAGATTAGAGGCAGGTAGTTTTATAAAAATTTTCAAAATGATGCTGATAAAGTGATTTTTGAAAAAAAATAGAGTCTCTGGAAACAATTAGATTTAATTATGTAATTTTGACACTAGAGGGATTGTTGAAGCGAATCTCTTGAAGAATGACCTACTACGCCCAATTACCAAAGAAATTTAAATTTAATATTGTTTTAGTCAAAATGAGAAAGGCAAAAAATCGCTTCATTTATTCTTTGTTCATTTGTTTTAATGAAGTAACATATGAAAGTGATAAGAAAAATTATTAACTTAAACAAAGTTTATTTTTAGCATGTAGGTGGTTATGAATTTATTCAATGAAGATTATAAAAAATTGTTTTCTAGCTTATACAATTCATCAAATGAAGATGAAGTTGAAAAAGTAATAAACGCATATCCTGAAATTTTTAAACAAGAAAATTGGCATCCATATGGGGAGAATGAAAGTTTTTTTGGGGTAATCGAAAATCAACAAGCATCCCCCATCCCTGCTCTTGTAGAAAAAATCACCAATTCAATTGACGCTATTCTTACTAAAAAATGTTTGGAAGCCGGAATAAATCCAACATCAGATAAAGCCCCGCATAGTATGGAAGAAGCCACACAGATATTTTTCCCGGATCATAAGAAATGGGATTTAACTACTTTCAGAAAAATTCAATCAGAAAGCATACAAATAATAGCTGATGGACCAAGAATGGATACATCATTGATTATTTATGATGATGGTGAAGGACAGAAACCGGAAGATTTTGAAAAGACTTTTTTGTCGTTATTAAGAGGGAATAAAAATGAGATAAAATTTGTTCAGGGGAAATACAATATGGGTGGAAGCGGAGCTGTCGTATTCTGTGGAAAGAAACGATATCATTTAATTGCTTCCAAGAGATATGATGGAACCGGCGACTTTGGTTTTACTTTACTTCGTCAACATCCTTTTTCAAGAGAGGAAGAAGAAAGAAAAAAGAACACATGGTATGAGTATTTTACAATTAATAACAAAATCCCATCGTTTCCAATTGATGAATTAGAGCTTGGTTTACGTAATAGAAAATTTAAAACTGGAACGATATTAAAACTTTATTCTTATGAACTCCCTTCGGGATCAAGGTCTGTAATCTCTCGCGATCTTAATCAAAGCATAAACGAATATTTATTTGAGCCTGCACTTCCCTTATACACAATAGATAAAAAAGATAGGTATCCTGATGACAGAAACCTTGAAAGAGATTTATATGGATTAAAGCGAAGATTGGAAGAAGAAAAAGGGAAATATGTTGAAGATTATTTTCTTGAATCTTCAGACGATAAAGAAATTGGAAAGCTAAAAATAACATGTTACGTTTTTAAAACTAAGTTGGATGGAAAAACGGCAAAAGAAAGCCGTGAATCAATTGGGAGAGAATTCTTCAAAAATAATATGTCTGTTTTGTTTGCTGTTAACGGGCAAGTACATGGTCATTTTACATCCGAGTTTATAACGCGAACATTAAAGATGCAGCTGATAAAAGACTATTTACTCATTCATGTTGATTGTACCGGGCTCAATTATAATTTTAGAAAAGAATTGTTTATGGCTTCGCGCGATAGACTAAAGAACGGTGAAGAAACCGCAAAATTACGAGAACTTGTTGCCAAAGTTTTATTAAAAAGTAAACTTAACGATATTTATAAAAGACGCAGAGATACAATCTCTTTTTCCGGTGAGGATAAAAATGAATTGTTGAAATCTTTTACAAAGAATCTTCCGTTAAAAAGCGATTTGTTGAAGTTGTTAAGCAAGACATTTAAGCTTGAAGAAACCGATAAGAAACAGGATAAAGAGAAGAAGAAAGAAAAAACTGAAAAAGAGCATGTTGAAGAATTTAAACCAAAAAGATTTCCATCATATTTTAGATTAGGCAAGGATGGTACTGATGAAAAATCAATGCTGAAGGTGCCTTTGAATGGTTAGATATAAAGCATAATTTTCAAGCCTTTCTAAGATCAATTTTCATTTTCATTACATAGTGTTGTAGATTGCTAATTTGCTCATAAAGTTCTTCTTGTCTTTTTTGTTTTTTCTTAATTTGTATTCTAATATCCTCCTTACTTCGTTCATCAGTTATTAACTGCAGCTTATTAATTTTAGTAGGAACACCTTTAGCGTTTTCCAAATAGCATAATTCGTCATTTCCAAAATGAATATCACAGATATACCTTTTTTTATCATTTAATAAAACAGGAATGTGTAACGATTCACCAGAACTCCTTGTATTTGGCAAGTCTTTTCTTGAAAGTTGTCGTGTTTTCATATTTCCTTTAATGATTTAATAGCTTCTTCAACTGTAATTTCTTTGAACCCTTCGTATGCTCCTTCATTGAAAGAATATTCATAACCGCCTATGCAGGAATAACAAATTTCATCTTCGGCTAATTCTATTTTTTCTTTAGTTACATCAAAGCAATATCCATCAGCATGATAAACACGATATTCTTTTTTCTCATCTGGGAATTTGGAGTTTTCAATGATGTGAAGTTTGTTATAAACGCCTTCATTATTCTTTTCGCACAAGTCAAAAAGTATCTTTGCTTGTTTTGCGTTTGCTTTAATAATTTCGTTAATGTTACTTGTTGTTGTCATTGTTGTTTGGTTTAAAGTTAAATTGTGTAATCGCCTTTTGTCGGAATTACATTTCTAACTCCTCCAGTTGGATTTTTCACATCTCCTTTGTATCGAGGGATTAAATGTATGTGAATATGAGGCACAGTTTGCCCTGCTGCTGAATTTACATTCACACCAACATTGAATCCATCAGGATTAAATTTCTTGCTTACTATCTGTTTCACTTTGTTTAGTACGAACCAACAAGCAGATTGCTCCTTGAAATTTAAATCAAAATAATTAGAACAATGTTTTTTCGGAATTATTAAAGCGTGTCCATTGTTCACTGGAAACTTATCATAGATTGCGTAAGCAGTTGCAGATTCGACAATCAATTCTCTCTCTGAATCGGAATTACAAAAGGGGCAAGTTGGGTTTTCTTTTCTGCTAAACTGGTTATAAAGTCTGTATTCGTAAATCTCACAATTTTCATTTTTGAAAATTGACTTGTATCCCAACTTAACATTGCATTGATAAGTTGGCTTCTGATGTACTTTGTGAGTTCTAAAGCCTTCGTATTGCAAATCTCTTCGAACCGCGAAATATGCTTTGCCTGTCGGTTTAAGTAATTGCGAAACTTCCATCAAAACATTTGCTTGTTCTTCTTGCATCAAAACATTCAGAACATAAAAACAAATGATGGTGTCAAATTTTTTTGCAGGATATGTTGGAAAGTAGTGTGTGTCGTATCCAACAATTTTGATTCCTTTAGTGGCCAACATCTCAACATCTTTTCCAAACCCACAACCAAAATCAAGCACATCACCAACTAATAATTTTTTGTTAAGTAATAACTTAGCAGGAAAGGATAAATATTTTCTTTCCTTCGCTGTCAGATGACTGTATAGATTTTTTTTTAGATTTTCCATTCTTCGTAACCACGAGTTTTGATTAAATAATCGCAACTACTTTGCAATTGACTGATAGCAGTTCTCTGCCAATTAGAAAAAAGATTGCTCCCCAAAAGTGATATTTTAATTTCTTTCTGAAATCTGTTCAGTTGATGTTTATTTATTAACTCCCAATAATGAATAATTAATTCCGTTTGTTGTTCAATTCGAAAAGCAGATGGTATTTTATCTCTTTTCCGATTATTGATTTTTGCCTGAGCAGGCAAAAGATTCCAGAGGTCATTATTCTTCCAAATTGAAAATGGAATCACGTGGTCAATATCGTAAGTTGAAATTGTTTTGCCAGTCCAAACACAATACACTTTACCTTCCTTTTTCAAAATACTGCTGTATATCTTTTTTGATTCTGCAACTTCTCTTGCTGTAATCGGACTTCTTAAAACTTCATTTATAACTTTTTCTATTGACAAATTTTTACCCGAAGCATTTACGGAAAACTCAGCCCATTTAAAAAAAATCGAATCTTTTCCACTGATAAAACTCCCTAAAACTTTAAATGCTTCATAGTAATCAACGGGTATAGAAAACGAACCAAAATTGTTAATCAGAAATTCAGCATCAACTAAATTAGTGTTTCTTCTTCCAATCCCCGATTCAAATTGAAAAATTGAATAGTAGTTATTGCTAAATGAACGACCAATGTATTTCATCGGCATCCGTGTAATGGTGTCTTTCATTTTTTTTGCTAAATCAACAAGATCTGATTTTAAATTTGGAGGAATTCCTTTGTTTTTTAAATCATTGTAGAAAGCAGAAAAACCACCAGCGGTACTGTAGGCAGAAATAATTTTTTTAAGTAGAATTCCAAAAGCAAGATTTGTCTCACCGTTGATTTGAGGAATATTAGTCGATGATTCTAAAATTGGATAGTAATACAACATCCATTTTTCAATTAGCAGACCAGTTGGGAAATAAACTCGGTTTTCTAAAAATGAAATGAAGGGGGAATTGTCTTGAATAATTTCAATCACTCCTCGTAACAGGGCGAACTTATAAGTGGTTGTTTTACTGTCCCGTTCGATAATCTTGCCAATACTAAGAAAAACATCATTAGTCATAATTGTTAAGCCGCAATACTAAAATACTTGTTAATTCTTTTCTTAAACTGTAATTCTCTAATTCCGGCGTCATCGTTAAAAGTGATATCTTTATATTTATTTGTCATCTCCGCGATCTTTTCTAACAAACCGTTGGGACTTATTGCAAATATATTTCCCGGACTATTGTAACCAGCCAACAATTCCTCAAAGGAAATTGATTGAGTGTAATTTTCATTATTTAGAATGGAATAAAGAATAACTTCAATCGGCAATTCATCTCTATCTTTATTTACAATTCTGTACCAGTCTATCTCATCTGTGTCAAATTTTTTAATTACTTCAATAATATTTAAATCAATAAACAAACCGGTATAAATATCTTCTAAATTTTTCGTTGATTGAATTGGTTTTATATATGTCCTAAGAAAGACGGCAATATCCCTTTTAATAGTATTATCATTAAAGGTTGTATTAGTTCCTTCACATTTCCCTTTTATAAAACTTCCAAGTTGCGACTTATTAAATTCTATTTGGTGTTTTCTAAACTCGTTAAAAAATATTGAATAAATTGAGGCAAGGTTTTCTGCAACCAAATGGTAATGCAATAACCAGAGTGATGCATTATCTTCAAGATAGGGGTCAACGCCATCCGCCCCCATTATAAAATCAGCCAATTCGGAAAATCTATTTTCTTTCGTTGCTAAACCAAAGGAACTCATCCAATAATTGATAGACGATACCATGTTTTTCCCAACCCCTAAATCAACAACAGCAGAAGGGTCGGAAAATCTATGATTTGATGAGATAAAATCATATCCCTTTTTTAACCATAGAGAACGGCAATGAAAGGACTCATGTCCGGCGAAATTTAATTTTTGTCGCATTATTAACCAAATATATTAAACACTTAAAGTTAAAATAAATATACGAGATAGATTCTTCTTATCTTTTGTGCTCCAAAGATAGGGGTTAAAAGTGAGAAGATGAATTCAGAATAACTATCAGGCTATTAGATAAGAATTCAGTTTTCATCATCAATAAAGAAATCCCTCTTTTCTCATATATCATTATAAAAAGAATGTATTCGTTTTGTCTTAAAATGAATAACACCTTGCAAAATATATATGTTACATAAATGACGTTTTAGTGTAATGAAACTAAAGCGCGAAAAAATCCTATAGTCTTAATCCATTCTGTAGGTTTTCTAAATCAATAAAACAAATTCTCTATTAACTACTTTGTTAAATCCTTTTAAAGTGACAATTGAAAACAATTGAACGATTTTCTACCAGGCAATAATAATAAGTTCACTCTTAAACAGATGTTAAAGTAGAGACATGCAAAAACATGACCCTACAAAGATAATTTTTATTTTAATAGGATCAACTTGCGCACTTCCGTAAATCCTCCGGCTTTCATTTTGTATAAATAAGTTCCGCTTGCAAGATTTAACGATGCTGTGTTAAGATTAATTTTGTAGCTGCCGCCTCTTTTTTGTTCATCTACAAGCACGGCTACTTGTTTTCCAAGTATGTCGTACAAAGTTATAGTAACGCGTTCTTCATTCGGAACAGAAAATTCTATGGAAGTGGATGGGTTGAACGGATTAGGATAATTTTGTTTCAAAGAAAATGCGGAAGGAATTGATGAATTAAAAACACTATTTATAATTTCTTGAATTTCAAGATTATCAATCATCCAGCCCCAGCCGGTTGTGTACGAATCGGCATATAATCTGAATCGAATCATTATCACATCTCCGGAATGGAAAGTAGAAAGGAGATCAACTGAATTTTTTCTGATCAACGCTTCTGTGCCGCTCAGATTTAAATTATATGCAGTTTCCCATTCATCGTACAATCGGCAGTCATAACCGTCCTTTAAAGGAATCCAATTGATACCGTCTTTTGTTCCTTCAACCACTACATAATCCCAAAAATTATCATCACCAAAAACAGAGCCGGGCATGCCGGGTTCTATTAAAGCAACTTCGTCATATCTTAAATAAGCGTTTGATGATTTAACAATAATTGGGATAGTTAAAGTGTAAGTGATATTTAAATCATCATTATACGGGTGTGCAGTATGTATAGCCGGCGAACTAAAATTTGCATAGCTTTTAATTTGAAATCCGGCGCCGACAAAATCGTTTGTTGCAGCATTAAAACTTGAAGAATAAGAATTTTGCGCTGCGGCTAATGGGGTAACTGAAATTGATTTAACTACCGAAGCATATTCGTTTCCGTTTTTATAGGACACAACTTGTGCGGTGATATTTCCGCTTGCGGTTACAGGATAATGAATAGTCGTGTCTTTTAGAGATTGATTATTACCTGCTAAAGTTTGATAATTACTTCCATTAATTTTAACTATCGATGAATCGTAAATTGATCTTAAATTAATATTTATCAAAAGGGAGCCGTTTATGCTTTGGTAAAGTTTTTTAATTAAAGGTTTGTAAGTTCCTACATTGCTCATGCCGGGAATGTTCACAGACCAGATCCCTCTTCCGTGTGTGGCAATAACAATTTCATCTTCAACGTGCGTCATAGCCCAGATGCAAACGTTGGGCAATCCGTTGTCAGCGGGATGCCATGTTGTTCCGTTATCGGTGGATTCGAATAAACCTATTTCAGTGCCTGCCCAAATTGTATCCGGCGTGTGTGGAAATACTAAAAGATCATAAACCGCAACATCCGGAAAACCGTTTATACTTACATCGCCATTTCCAAATCCGCTTAAGTCCTTCCAGGTTTGTCCGAGATCAGCAGTCCGTAAAATTTTTGGTTTATGCGCAAAAGAAAATAAAACATAAGCAGTAGAGTCATCAACAGGATGCGTTGATAATCCTGATATACCTCCCATAGTTGTAACGTTGTAAACCGGGGCGGCAGTGAATGATGCGCCTTTGTCAGCGCTTACATGGATTTTACCGCTGCCGTCCATTCTTGCGCCAGCCCAAACTATATTAGGATTTGCGCGCGATACTTTTATATCGTGGAATGAACTAACCGATCCCCAGGTTGAAGATGGTATTGAAGTTAAACTCCAGTTCCCTCCAAAGTTTGTTGATTTCCACACACCTTGTTTACCCACAGCAAAAAGAAGATCGGGCTCCATATTTGTTTTACCTATTTTAGAAATGAACGGCGCTTTTCCGGAGCCGACGTCGGACAAGCCGGATGTTGCGTTCGAATAACTCTGTCCGCCGTTCAATGATCTCCTAAAACCATTGTACTGAGAGCCGCCTATTATTTTCAGCGGATCGTCAAAATGCCATGATGTTTCATATCCATCGCCGCCTATTTGATAAAACCAGAGTGAAGCAGCGCTTGTGTTTTCCGGCGAACGCCAGGTGCCATTATCCTGCATACCGCCAACGTAAGCGCTTCCGCCGGGCATTTTATCAACTCCATAAAACTGTGAAGTATTCATACCGAGTGTTGGCTTACTCCAGTTTTGATCTTCAAGCTGCGAAACACCGATGCCGCCGTCGTTCGCATTTAATATCCGAAAAGATCCATTCGCATCATTTATTATCATTAAGTTATGATGATCAACATGCACTGGTCCTGTGGAAAGATGCGTAGTAGTTCTCTGATTGTTAGCAAGCAGTTCTATTTTGTAAATAGTAACACCGCCCACATAAACAATTTTGTCATTTAATGGATGAACTGTAATTGTATTGTCGTACCATCCCTGTGAGGAAAGCCAATCAGGTTCCGAACCATTTTCAACCGTCTTAACCCACGAAGCGCCAGCATCAATTGAAACAAATAAATTTGACGTAGGATTTCCTTCTGCTGCTGCGAATATTTTGGAAGGATTTAAAGGAGAAATTGCAAGTTCAAATCTGCCTGAAACATCTGTAATTCCGTTCGAGGACATAAACCAAGTTTCGCCTGCATCGGTGGATTTTAACACACCTTTTTCATCAATGCCCGCATAAAGAAGATTAAAATTTCCGGGTGTGTTAATAATGTGAAGTATTTTTTTTATTCTGTTTCCGATGCCCATCTCAGTTTCATTATAAACTTGATACCAGCTCACTCCGCCATCTATTGATTTAAATATTCCTGATCTGTTGGCAAAATTTAATCTATATCTTCCGGAGGTGGTTGCCGCTATAACTACATCAGAATCAAGCGGGTCAACGATAATTCTGGCTATGTTATTAAAATCTAAACTCCCCACAGTACTTTCAAGAGGCAGCCACGTTTCACCTTTATCTGTAGATTTAAGTATGCCATCGCCATTAATAACATCAACGCTGAACATACTTTCGCCCGTGCCGGCATAGATTATATTAGTATTCGATTTAGACATTGCAATAGTTGAAACAGCCAAGTTTGGAAGATTAGGAGTTAAATTCCGCCAGTTAATACCAGCATCTGTCGTTTTCCAAATTCCGCCGCCTACGCTTCCAACAAACCATGTATTGCCTGTTATATCATCAGGATCAATTATCAATCCACGTGCTCTGCCGGCAACGTTACCGGGACCTCTCTCAATCCAGTTCAAATTTAAAGAACCATTTTTATTCAGACGCTTTTGCTTGAAGGCTTTTTCCGTCTCTCTAATTTTGTAATCGAGTTCGTATTGAGGCTCAGTTTCTCCGTAAGGAATTTTCATCTCATGCAGAATACGAACAAACTCATCAGGTTTTTCCTGTTTTACTTCACCTTTTACTTTTCGGTTAATTTTTTCTAAACGTTCTGTAATTTTTAAGGCTTCGGAGGAGTTGGTTGAAAAATGTTTAAGTCTATTATTCAACTCAATGTATTCTGTTCGCCATTGTGACTTTAATATTTCGTTTTCAATTCCGCCGCTTCTTTCTATATGATTGAATAGAAAGAAAAGATTTACAGCAGCGTATAATCCTATAAAAAATATTATGAACTTTTTCAAATTATTCTCCTGGTGTGTTAATAATTTTTTTGTTTCTTTTTACGTCATAATAAAAAGTAAAATCGTTTTCAGTTTCATCTCCGGTAATATTTCCGGGTTGTATTTCGATCTTCAGTGTGTAGTCACCAAACCAGCCAACAGCGCCTCCGGGGAGGAATTGCTTATATGTTACAGAATCTGTTTTTAGAGAATATACAAGAAAATCAAGAGGCGCTAAATAATTGTAATTAGTTGTATCCGTTTTATCAACAATAAGAAGAAAAGTTGTGTCATAATTCCAATAAAAAGTTTTATTCCCAAATTTTGATTTAAGTTCGTTTTCATTTGGAACCACTTTTTGCACCGAGCAGGATGAGAAAAATAGGACTAAAGATATTATTGCCAGCGGATATTTTATTTTCATCATATTAATAATAATTTTAAATTAAAGATATGATATTTTGTTTTATAAGTCACTGTATATTTTTAAAGACTAAAATGACGAAATACTGTTGTTAGTAACTCACCTTGCGCAAGTAACAGTTAATCGGATGTAAATCGATTCCGATAGCTTTCGGAATCGATAAATTAAATAATTTTTATCCGTTAGCTAACGGACAATGACACAAGAGAAAAGTCATTGCGAGCAACGCTTTGGGAGCGAAGCAATCTCAAAATTATACTTTGGGATTGCTTCATCCAAGGACTCATTCGCAATGACAAAACAGTGGTCATTAGTAGGGCAGCAGCACGAAGCAATCTCAACAAATGAATCAGATTGCTTCACTCGAAGACTCGTTCGCAATGACTTTTTTCAACTTTTGGGGACAGCCTCAACAAAATTTGATTATCATATTGCGTAAGGTGAGTTAGCAAATAAAAGTATCGTTTGGCAAAAGGCAACGCAATATTTAAAACAAAGCAGGCGCGATATGGAAAAGTATTTTAAGTTCGAATTGTTCGGGACCAATTTTAAAACAGAAGTTATTGCAGGGATTACTACTTTCCTTGCAACCATGTACATAATAATCGTCAACCCGGCTGTCTTGGCAGATGCGGGGATGTCGTTTAGCGGTGTACTAACTGCAACAGTGCTTGTGTGCGCATTCAGTAGCATTATGATGGGCATTTATGCGAACAACCCGATTGTGCTTGCGCCCGGGATGGGAATAAATGCATTCTTCACATACTCGGTCGTTTTGGAAATGGGCGTTAAATGGGAAGTTGCGCTTGGCGCCGTTTTTTGGTCGGGTGTATTTTTTTTACTCCTCTCTGTTTTTAATGCACGAAAACTAATAGTTGATGCTATTCCAAAGCAAATAAGATATGCAATAGCTGCAGGTTTGGGATTATTCATTACATTTCTCGGTTTTGTCAAATCAAAATTTATTATTGCAAATCCGGCAACTTACTTAGGCATCGGGGAGCTTGATGTGATGACGGTTACATTTTTAATAGGACTAATGATAACGGCAATTCTTGTTGTAAAAAAAATCAAAGGCGCGCTGATCCTTGGCGTGACAGCGACAACTTTGCTGGCAATTCCAATTGGACGAATCTACGGAGATGCATCAGCAATTAATTCCGGTGTATCGACACTTGTAACCTGGAAAGGTTTGATTTCGATGCCCGATTTTAGCGTGTTCTTGAAACTTGATTTAATAGAATCATTAAAATTAAGTTTAGTGCCGGTGATATTTGCAATGCTATTCACAGATATGTTCGATTCTATTTCTACATTTATTGGAGTAGCAGAAGCAGCAGATTTAGTAGATGAAAACGGCGAACCGCGTAATATAAAACAGTCACTAATTGTCGATTCCTTTGCAACTCTCACAGCAGGTTTGTTCGGTTCAAGCGCGGGCACAAGTTATATCGAATCGGCTACCGGCGTGGAAGAAGGGGGCAGAACAGGATTAACAGCCATTGTTGCCGGTTTATTATTTCTGCCATTCATGTTTTTATCCCCTATACTTTCCATGATTCCTGCTATCGCTACCGCTCCGGCATTAATCCTCGTTGGTGTCTTTATGATGAAACCGGTTCTTAAGATTAACTGGGATAAGTACGACGATGCTATCCCGGCACTCTTCGGGATGATACTAATTCCACTTACTTCCTCAATAACTCAGGGTATAATATGGAGTTTTATTACATGGACAATTATAAAAATTGCTATAGGTAAGCATGAAGACGTAAACTGGATGCTGATAGTTATTGACGTGCTGGCAGTCGTTGCATTAGTATTATAATTCTTTTATAAAAAACTCATTTTTTGGAATAAAAAACCCGGCTCGTATGAACCGGGTTTGAATAATTAAAGTTTATATGTTTATTTTAAAATCATCATCTTCTTTGATGCTGTAAAATTTCCGGCGGTTAATTTATAAATGTAGATACCGCTTACGAGATTCTTCCCGTTAAATTCAGTTTTATATACGCCAGCCGGTTGTTCTGCATTTATTAATACAGACACTTCATTGCCGAGTATGTCGTAAACTTTCAAAGTCACAAAACTGTTTTTTGCTAATTGATAATTTATAATTGCAACCGGATTGAATGGATTTGGATAGTTTTGTAACAAAGCAAATTCAACCGGAGTTGATACTTCCACGGTTTCATTTAGCCAGTAATAAGCAAAGCTGCCATCGAAATCAATTTGCTTTAGTCTGTACTGATATTTGCCTCCTGTCAAATTGTTATCTGTGAATGAGTAGCTCTTTGGTTCAGTAGTAGTGCCAAATCCGGGAACAAAGCCAACTGATTGAAAAGCACCGTTGCCTTTGGAGAAGGGGTAGGGGATGAGGCTTCTTTGAATTTCAAATCCACTGTTGTTAGTCTCTGTGGCTGTTTGCCAGTTCAACTCTACGGTGGCTGAGCTTGTCAATGCAGCTGTAAAGGCAGTTAATTCGACCGGTATAAGTCCCATACTACTCTGGTCAACTGCAACAGGTACATTGCTGTGTGTATTATTTCCATTGCCTAACTGTCCGTCAGAGTTATATCCCCACGTGTAAACTGTTCCGTCAGAAGCTAATGCGATTGAATGCGAATATCCGGCAGCAACTTGTGTGATTGTTTTACCGCTTAATACTCCGCTTGTAACTACTGCAACAGGTACATTGCTGGAAATATTATTTCCATTGCCTAACCGTCCGAAAAGGTT
>Ga0210027_1003115_pt1 | contig 13672 bp, 17 predicted proteins | sample CryGeymeta201510_FD_183978 | JGI IMG/M metagenome (GOLD analysis project Ga0210027, IMG submission 183978) | Groundwater microbial communities from Crystal Geyser aquifers in Utah, USA - Crystal Geyser metaG 2015-10 (SPAdes) (version 2) | ecosystem: Environmental > Aquatic > Deep subsurface >...
TTCTGAAATGGCAAGACTCGACCCTCAAGAAATCATTGGATAAATTCGCAGAGCGGAAAACGCGCTTCGAGACCTCGGCAGGCGTCGAGGTCCCGCGGGTGGCGCTGCCGGGTGGCTATGGTGGTCTCGATATGCCCCGTGGTTTCGATACGGCGGGCGAACGCCGCCTACTCGACCACCGAGAATCCGAATATATGGAAAAACTCGGCTTCCCCGGCGAGTATCCGTTTACGCGCGGAGTCCAGCCGACGATGTATCGTTCGCGGTTTTGGACGATGCGTCAGTACGCAGGCTTCTCGACGGCGGAGGAGTCCAATAAGCGCTATCGCTATTTGCTGGGGCAGGGACAAACGGGGTTAAGCGTGGCGTTCGATTTGCCGACGCAGATCGGCTACGACGCGGATGACCCGATCGCGCAGGGCGAGGTGGGCAAGGTGGGCGTTTCGATCTCGTCCATTCACGACATGGAGCAGTTGTTCGACCAGATTCCGCTCGACAAGGTTTCGACTTCGATGACCATCAACGCGCCCGCGGGCGTTTTGCTGGCGATGTACATTGCAGTGGCGAAGCGGCAGGGTGCGGACATGCGCCAACTGCGCGGCACCATCCAAAACGACATTCTCAAAGAGTACGTGGCGCGCGGCACGTATATTTTCCCGCCCGCGCCTTCGATGCGGCTCATCACCGATATCTTTTCGTTCTGCGCAAAAGAAGTTCCGTATTGGAACACGATCTCAATCAGCGGATACCACATCCGCGAAGCAGGCTCTACTGCTGTGCAGGAAGTTGGATTTACGCTCGCGAATGGCATCGCGTATGTGGAAGCCGCGCTTAAGGCTGGGCTGGATGTGGACGCCTTCGCGGGTCAGCTTTCGTTCTTCTTCAACGCGCACAACAACCTGCTCGAAGAAGTTGCCAAGTTCCGCGCGGCGCGCCGCATGTGGGCAAGGATCATGCGCGAACGTTTCAAGGCGCAGAAGCCCGCCAGTTGGCAATTGCGTTTCCACACACAGACCGCTGGCTCCACGCTCACCGCACAGCAGCCCGAAAATAATGTTGTGCGCGTTACACTTCAAGCTTTGTCCGCTGTGCTCGGCGGGACACAGTCCCTGCACACCAACAGCATGGATGAAGCCCTATGGCTTCCAACGGAGAAATCCGTCCGCGTCGCGCTGCGCACACAGCAGATCATCGCCTACGAGTCGGGCGTGGCTGATTCGGTGGATCCGCTGGCGGGGTCGTATCTGATCGAACACCTGACCGACGAGATCGAAAAAGGCGCGCTGGATTACATCGCCAAAATTGACGAGATGGGCGGCGCGCTGCAATCCATTGAACGCGGCTACATGCAGAACGAGATCCAAAACGCCGCCTACGCCGCACAGCAGGAGATCGAACGCAAAGAGCAGATCGTGGTGGGCGTCAATCAATTTGCCGTTGACGAAGTTCTCACGTTGGAACGTTTGCAGGTTGACCCGGCGATTGAGTTGGGTCAGCGGGAGAAGTTGAAGAAGTTGCGAGAGACGCGTGACGGGGGACGGGTGACGGAGTTGCTTGGGAAGTTGGTGGAGGCGGCGAAGGGAACAGATAATTTGATGCCGCTGTTTATTGAGTGCGTGGAGAATGATGTCACGCTGGGTGAGATTTGCAACACCTTGAGAGGCGTGTGGGGAGAGTATGTGGCGGAGGGGTTTTAGAATCGGTGTAAAATTAGATAAGTTGTTTGCGTTGAGCATTTTCAAAAGGTGAGCCATGAAATCTGACATTTCCATCCCCAATCCTGTTTTTCATGCGGCGGAAACCCTTGCCAGGAAACTGGGAGTTTCTCTAAGCGAGTTATATACTGCCGCGATCACCGCTTACGTGACCGAACATCAAAAAGAAAATGTCACAGAGGCGTTGAATCGGGTTCTTGAAACCGAACCTTCCACTGTGGAGCCCGAAATGGTCAAGATGCTGGTTTTGTCCATAGGCGGCGAAGAATGGTAATTCAGCGCGGGGAGCATGACATCACGCCGGGGGAGATTTGCAATACGCTGAGAGGCGTGTGGGGCGAGTACGTGGCGGAGGGGTTTTAGATTTGGAAACAAGGTAAAATAGGATATAAGGTGAATCATGAAAAATAAAATTTACTTTGGCGATAATTTATCCGTTCTAGAACAGTTACCTTCAGAGTCGGTTGATTTAATTTATATAGACCCTCCCTTTAATACTGGAAAGGTACAGGGACGCACACAAATAAAGACTGTTCGTTCTGAAAATGGTGACAGAGTCGGTTTTCAAGGTCAGAAATACGAGACAGTAAAAGTTGGTACAAAATCTTATTCGGATTTGTTCGATGATTACTTAGATTTTTTGGAGCCAAGATTAAAGCAGGCTTATCGCATTTTAGCTGCTAACGGTAGTTTTTATTTTCATATAGATTATAGAGAAGTGCATTACTGCAAAGTGTTGTTAGACCAGATTTTTGGGCGAGAAAGTTTCTTGAATGAAGTTATCTGGGCTTATGATTATGGGGCGCGTTCTAAGCGTAAATGGCCAACAAAGCATGACAATATATTAGTATATGTAAAAGATCCAGAAAATTATGTGTTTAACTATGACGACATTGAGCGAATACCCTACATGGCTCCTGGTCTAGTAGGACCCGACAAAGCCGAACGTGGAAAGACTCCAACTGATACTTGGTGGCATACCATTGTTCCTACAAACGGTAAAGAAAAAACAGGCTACCCTACCCAAAAACCGCTTGGAATATTAAGAAGAATTATTAAAGCTTCATCTCCTAAGAATGGAGTTGTAATGGATTTCTTTGCTGGCAGTGGAACAACTGGTGTAACATGTTTGGAACTGGAGCGGCATTTTATTTTGGTGGATAAGAATCCAGAAGCATTGGATGTAATGGCACGAAGATTTGCTGGCATATCGGATATTGATTGGATAGGGTTTGACCCGAAATCTAACCAATCACAAGAACCTGAGCCTGCTGAACAAGGCAGCCTTTTTGATTTACTTCCAACCGATTCACAAAGGGATTGATAATGTCGCCCACGAATGATTTCGACATCTTGGTTTCTGTTGCGAATCAACTAAAAAGTAATTACATGCGAGGGGATGATGATCCTTGGGTAAATAGCCCTTTTGCTTGGATAAAGACCAGACCATCTCGCCAAGTAGGTAAGATTGGTGAGCAACTTATTGCCGCTTGGTGCCAGCAAAATGGCATTATCGTCTCCAGAAGTGGGGACTCAGAGGCTGATATGGTTCTCAATGGTAAAAGAGTCGAAGTAAAATTTTCGACTCTTTGGGAAAGCGGCGTTTACACCTTTCAACAAATAAGAGACCAGAATTACGAATATGCTATTTTCTTGGGAATATCACCGTATGAAGCACATTGCTGGTTTGTCACCAAACCTTTACTAAGGCAGTATGTGATCGGCCATTTGCCACAACATGCAGGAAAAGCGGGGAGCGATACATTTTGGCTTACTTTTCAAGTTAATAATCCACCTGATTGGCTTAGACCGTTTGGGGGAACATTGTCACAAGCATTTGATGTTATGACAAAATACTTGTGAGGGTGCGTCTGCGCCTGCTTTGGTGGCGGTGGTTTATGATAATTTTTAAGATTGTATCGGCGTGTCTGTGCGAATGTGCCGTAGCATTGCGTTATGAGTTGAAATGATTGTTCGCAATAATATGGTGAGTATCGAAATTGAAGGAGCGATCAGCATGAGCAACCTTTCCCTTGAACGTCAAATTTATAGACTTCATTTAGCCTTTGTTCGAAAAATAAATGACACACACATTTTTGTGCGCCAGTCATTTCCTTTGTTGGAAGAGGCAAAAAATAGTTACAAGACATCCGCCCATAAAAATGATCGTAGCTATTACGTTCCTACAGTCGGTCGAGAAAAGTTTGCAAAAAGAACAGATCAAGAGTTGAGGGAAATTTACGGCAGATTTATTTCGCGTGAGTTGTATGAAAATCTAATAGTTACTGCCGTTTCCCAATTTGAGTCGTTTCTTTTTGATGCATTGCGGATTATTCTGCTTGCATATCCGCAGAAACTAAAAATAAGTATTCGAGGAAACGAGAGTAAAAAAGATGTGCCTATTGACCTGCTTCTTGAGGCAGATTCTATTGAAGATGTTCTGAAAGAAGTGATTGAGCGACAATTGAATTCGCTGTCTTTTGCTGCACCGCGTGAATATTTAGGCTACCTGAACAATGTTGCAAGTGTAAATACTGAGGATGACGCATTCCTTGACTATATTGAAATTAAAGCCACGAGAGATATTTTGATTCATAACGCGGGCGTAGTTAATGAGATATATGTCGCAAAGTCGGGTGCAAAGAAGAGAGGTGCGATAGGAGATAAACTATTAATTGACTTGCGCTATTTTGAACATTGTGTAGCGATACTAAAACGACTATCGGGAATAATATATCGCGACGTAAAGAAGACATTTCCAGATAACAGTAAAAGCAAAAAAATGTAGATTTGATAGTGCGTCCGTGCCTACTTTGGCGAGAATTTTTTTGGGAGGGCAAAGGAACTCACTCCCAGCCCCTCTCCCATGGGAGAGGGGAGCCGCGCCGTTGCCAGCCATATCGTCCTCTTGCGGGATAACGTCCGCGTGGATGTGGGGCGCGGTTGGTCAGTCCCTTGCGGAGACACCTTCGGCAGGTTTTTGGGTGGGGTATAATTTGAACAAGAGATAGGAGACCTTCCATGACCCGAACATTTACTGCCGTAATTCACAAAGAAGATACCTGGTATGTGGCGGATTGTCCCGAAGTTGGGACGGTCAGCCAGGGCAAAACCGTAGAAGAAGCGATTGCCAATCTAACAGAAGCAACCGAACTCTATCTGGAAGAATTTCCCTTGTTGGAAACCAATCATCCATTGTTGACTACCTTCGACGTGGCGACTTATGCCTAATTTGCCACATCTGTCTGGTAAGGAAATCATCCGTGCGTTGGAACGACTCGGCTTTGTTCAGGCACGTCAACGCGGAAGTCATGTTGTCATGAAGAAGTCCACGCCAGAGGGAAGTGTCGGTTGTGTTGTCCCTCTACATGGCGAAGTCGCAATTGGAACTTTGCACAGCATTCTCAAACAAGCAAAAGTTTCACCAGATGAGTTTGTAAAAGTTGTGAAGTAAATCGGAGCCGAAAGGCTCTGGTTTTTTGTGTCCGCGCCGTTGCCAGCCATATCATCCCTGTGGGACATTGTCCCCTTGCGGGATAACGTCCGCGGGGATGGTGGGGGCGATTGATCAGTCCCTTGCGCAAACCCGACATGTCTCACCCGCGCCGTGGTTAACCATAACGCGTGCGCGGACATAGGTCACGATTATCAGACTTTCGCGGAGACATGTCAGGTTTTTAGTGGAGTACTCAGTTGCCAGCCATACCGTCCCCTTGCGGAGACACCTTCGGCAGGTTTTTGAAAAGAACTCCGAGACTTCAAAAATCTCGGAGTTCTGCAATTACTTGGTTTCAAATAGCGAGCGTGGCAATTCGGATTGTCTGATGATCCCCAACAAAGTACCTGTTCTCAATTCGGCATGATCGGGCACGGGGACAGTAATGGTCGAATTTCCAACCTGTTTTTGCATGATGATGTGACTGCCCTTCTGGCGCACTTTTTCAAATCCATTTTGCGCCAGAATCTTGCATACATCCCTGCCTGAGAGAACGCGTAACTTGGGCATTTTACGCTCGAATGGAAGGTTTTGCTTTTAGATTTGGCACAACGGGCATGAGCGGCATGACATAGGTCTCTTTCTTAAGTCTTCGTTTGATTTCAGATGGAGAAGCCACTTCAAAAAACAATTCCACCGCTTCCAGTAAATTGGAACGCGCTTCTTCGATGTTCTTTCCTTGACTCACCACATCCACTTCGGGGCAGGTCGCGACAAACCAATCATCATCGCGCTCGATCACAGCCGTTAATTGAAAGGATTTTGTGCTCATAATATTTCTCCAGTTCTTAGCGCAATTATACGCTAACTTTTTGTTGCGAGTTGTCCGCGTCTGCTTTGGCGGGAGAATGGGGGAAACGACCTCATGTTTCGACAGGCTCAACAACCGCCCCCAGCCCATCTCCAAATGGAGATGGGAGCCGCGCCGTTGCCAACCGCATCGTCCCCTTGTGGGATAACGTCCGCGGGGAGGTGGGGCATGATTGGTCGGTCTCTCGCGGAAACCTGACATGTCTCATCCGCGCCGTGGTTAACCATAACGCGTGCACGGACATAGGTCACGATTAACGGACTTTCGCGGAGACATGTCAGGTTTTTAGAGGGTATAATTTGACCAAGAGACAGGAGAGCGCCATGACCCGAACATTTACTGCCGTAATTCACAAAGAAGATACCTGGTATGTGGCAGATTGTCCCGAAGTTGGGACGGTCAGCCAGGGCAAAACCGTCGAAGAAGCGATTGCCAATCTAACAGAAGCAACCGAACTCTATCTGGAAGAATTTCCCCTGTTGGAAACCAACCATCCATTGTTGACCACCTTTGATGTGGCGACTTATGCCTAACCTGCCACATCTATCTGGTAAGGAAATCATCCGCGCATTGGAACGGCTTGGCTTTGTTCAGGCGCGTCAACGTGGGAGCCATGTTGTCATGAAAAAGTCCACGCCAGAGGGAAGTGTCGGTTGTGTTGTCCCTTTGCATGGCGAAGTCGCAATCGGGACATTGCATAGCATTCTGAAACAAGCCAGAGTCTCAGCAGACGATTTGATAAAAGTCGCGAAGTAATCGGAGCCGAAAGGCTCTGATTTTTTTATGTGTCCGCGCCGTTGCCAACCATATCGTCTCCCTTGCGGGATAATGTCCGCGTGGGCATGGGTCACGATCTCGTTCTCTTGCGGAGCCATGTCAGGTTTTTGGGGTGTATAATTTGCGCAGGAGAATTTGCCATGGTACTTAGCGAAAAAATCCAGGAATACATCCAGAAACTTCCGCCGTCATTTCAGGAAGAACTGTTTGACTATTTAGAATTCCTGCTTGACAAGGCAGAGCGCGAAGACAAGGAATGGTCGCGCCTTTCGCTGGCATCGGCAATGCGCGGCATGGAAGATGAGCCTGAGATTTACACCGTCGCCGATTTGAAGGTCAAATACTCATGAGAAACGCAGGGGATGTTGTTCTTTTTCGATTTCCGCAAACGGATTTAGCCGAGGGTAAACTGCGTCCCGCACTTTTACTTGGCAAACTCCCTGGCGAATACGACGACTGGTTGACTTGCATGATTTCATCGCAGACTCGACATTACCTGCCAAATTTTGACGAGATTATTCAAGAAGATGATTCTGATTTTGCTCAAAGCGGATTGAAACTTGAAAGCGTGATCCGAGTCGGAAGATTGGCGGTTATTGAAGGTGAAAGCCTGCTCGGGGAAATTGGAAGGATTTCGGGTGAAAGATTTAAGCGAATCAAAAGTCAACTTGCAAAGTGGATGCTGGAGTAAAAATCGGAGTCTTTCGACTCCGATTTTTTACGCGTCTGCGCCGTTGCCAGCCATATCGTCCCCTTGTGGGACAACGTCCCCTTGCGGGATAACGTCCGCAGGGATGTGGGTCACGATTGATCGGTCCCTCGCGCAAACCTGACATGTCTCATTCGCGCCGTTGCCAACCGTAACGCGTGCACGGACATAGGTCACGATAATCGGACTTTCGCGGAGACATGTCAGGTTTTTAGTGGGTTGCCCGCGCCGTCCCCAGCCATATCATCCCCTTGTGGGATAATGTCCGCAGGGATGTGGGTCACGATTGATCGGTCCCTCGCGCAAACCTGACATGTCTCATCCGCGCCGTTGCCAACCGTAACGCGTGCACGGACATAGGTCACGATAATCGGACTTTCGCGGAGACATGTCAGGTTTTTAGTGGAGTACTCAGTTGCCAGCCATACCGTCCCCTTGCGGAGACACCTTCGGCAGTTTTTTGAAAAGAACCCCGAGATTTCGAAATCTCGGGGTTCTGCCATTACTTGGTTTAAAACAACGAGCGGGGCAATTCGGATTGTCTGATGATCCCCAACAAAGTACCTGTTCTCAATTCGGCATGATCGGGCACGGGGACAGTAATGGTCGAATTTCCAACCTGTTTTTGCATGATGATGTGACTGCCCTTCTGGCGCACTTTTTCAAATCCATTTTGCGCCAGAATCTTGCATACATCCCTGCCTGAGAGAACGCGTAACTTGGGCATTTTACGCTCGAATGGAAGGTTTTGCTTTTAGATTTGGCACAACGGGCATGAGCGGCATGACATAGGTCTCTTTCTTAAGTCTTCGTTTGATTTCAGATGGAGAAGCCACTTCAAAAAACAATTCCACCGCTTCCAGTAAATTGGAACGCGCTTCTTCGATGTTCTTTCCTTGACTCACCACATCCACTTCGGGGCAGGTCGCGACAAACCAATCATCATCGCGCTCGATCACAGCCGTTAATTGAAAGGATTTTGTGCTCATAATATTTCTCCAGTTCTTAGCGCAATTATACGCTAACTTTTTGTTGCGAGTTGTCCGCGTCTGCTTTGGCGGGAGAATGGGGGAAACGACCTCATGTTTCGACAGGCTCAACAACCGCCCCCAGCCCATCTCCAAATGGAGATGGGAGCCGCGCCGTTGCCAACCGCATCGTCCCCTTGTGGGATAACGTCCGCGGGGAGGTGGGGCATGATTGGTCGGTCTCTCGCGGAAACCTGACATGTCTCATCCGCGCCGTGGTTAACCATAACGCGTGCACGGACATAGGTCACGATTAACGGACTTTCGCGGAGACATGTCAGGTTTTTAGAGGGTATAATTTGACCAAGAGACAGGAGAGCGCCATGACCCGAACATTTACTGCCGTAATTCACAAAGAAGATACCTGGTATGTGGCAGATTGTCCCGAAGTTGGGACGGTCAGCCAGGGCAAAACCGTCGAAGAAGCGATTGCCAATCTAACAGAAGCAACCGAACTCTATCTGGAAGAATTTCCCCTGTTGGAAACCAACCATCCATTGTTGACCACCTTTGATGTGGCGACTTATGCCTAACCTGCCACATCTATCTGGTAAGGAAATCATCCGCGCATTGGAACGGCTTGGCTTTGTTCAGGCGCGTCAACGTGGGAGCCATGTTGTCATGAAAAAGTCCACGCCAGAGGGAAGTGTCGGTTGTGTTGTCCCTTTGCATGGCGAAGTCGCAATCGGGACATTGCATAGCATTCTGAAACAAGCCAGAGTCTCAGCAGACGATTTGATAAAAGTCGCGAAGTAATCGGAGCCGAAAGGCTCTGATTTTTTTATGTGTCCGCGCCGTTGCCAACCATATCGTCTCCCTTGCGGGATAATGTCCGCGTGGGCATGGGTCACGATCTCGTTCTCTTGCGGAGCCATGTCAGGTTTTTGGGGTGTATAATTTGCGCAGGAGAATTTGCCATGGTACTTAGCGAAAAAATCCAGGAATACATCCAGAAACTTCCGCCGTCATTTCAGGAAGAACTGTTTGACTATTTAGAATTCCTGCTTGACAAGGCAGAGCGCGAAGACAAGGAATGGTCGCGCCTTTCGCTGGCATCGGCAATGCGCGGCATGGAAGATGAGCCTGAGATTTACACCGTCGCCGATTTGAAGGTCAAATACTCATGAGAAACGCAGGGGATGTTGTTCTTTTTCGATTTCCGCAAACGGATTTAGCCGAGGGTAAACTGCGTCCCGCACTTTTACTTGGCAAACTCCCTGGCGAATACGACGACTGGTTGACTTGCATGATTTCATCGCAGACTCGACATTACCTGCCAAATTTTGACGAGATTATTCAAGAAGATGATTCTGATTTTGCTCAAAGCGGATTGAAACTTGAAAGCGTGATCCGAGTCGGAAGATTGGCGGTTATTGAAGGTGAAAGCCTGCTCGGGGAAATTGGAAGGATTTCGGGTGAAAGATTTAAGCGAATCAAAAGTCAACTTGCAAAGTGGATGCTGGAGTAAAAATCGGAGTCTTTCGACTCCGATTTTTTACGCGTCTGCGCCGTTGCCAGCCATATCGTCCCCTTGTGGGACAACGTCCCCTTGCGGGATAACGTCCGCAGGGATGTGGGTCACGATTGATCGGTCCCTCGCGCAAACCTGACATGTCTCATTCGCGCCGTTGCCAACCGTAACGCGTGCACGGACATAGGTCACGATAATCGGACTTTCGCGGAGACATGTCAGGTTTTTAGTGGGTTGCCCGCGCCGTCCCCAGCCATATCATCCCCTTGTGGGATAATGTCCGCAGGGATGTGGGTCACGATTGATCGGTCCCTCGCGCAAACCTGACATGTCTCATCCGCGCCGTTGCCAACCGTAACGCGTGCACGGACATAGGTCACGATAATCGGACTTTCGCGGAGACATGTCAGGTTTTTAGTGGGTTGCCCGCGCCGTCCCCAGCCATATCATCCCCTTGTGGGACATCGTCCCCTTGGGGATAACGTCCGCGTTATATAAAATAATACACTGCATTTTTCCTGAGTTTCCAGTGGACTCAATAATGACCCCACTGCAAAAAGGCTGTTCATGCCAGGCGAGATGACCGACAATCCAACTGATGCAGTTCATCTGCCCAAAGTGACGCGCGCCGTCCTCCTCCTTAACGCCTTCCAGTCCGCGCAGCCATTCAGCGCGTGTAAAGCGGAATTGGCCAACCAATGGATGTGTCATGATTCGCTCCCACGTTTGAAATCAGAGTCCTCGCTCCGCGATTCGCAACGCGCCCCACTCCGCGTGTGTCTGCGGGACGGGCTTCACCTCATCTTCGGGCCGCCGCACGAGACCCAGCGCGCCCGTCGAACAGGCGATCACGCAGACGCCGCAACCCGTGCAACGAACGGCTTCCACTTTTGCCAGCAAACCATCCATCGAAAGCGCGTTGAACTGACAAGCCTTGATGCAATCCTCGCAACCGTTGCAAATGGCATCATCCACCTGGTTGACGAAGGCCGAGCTTGCCACCACGTTGGCAATGCCTAACTCGGCCATGCCGCGCAGGATTCCGCACGAGCATGCGCAGCAATTGCAAATGTAATACACGCCCTCCGCGCTGTTGCTCACCGAATGGACCAGTCCCGCTTCGGCGGCGCGGCGCAACGTCCCCATCGCCTCGTCGCGGGTCAGCGCGCGGATGACGGGGCTTTTATCGTACGCGTTTGGCCGCTGATCGAAAGTCATGCACACGTCAATCGGATGCTCGCAAGCCTGCCCGATCAACGCCTTCTGTTTTCGGCAGATACAATCCAGCACGCCCCACGACTGCGCCGCGTTGATGATCTCCGCCGCGCTTTCAAACGGACGGATTTCCATTGGGTTGCGGACAGTCTCATTCACGGGAATGACGCGATGAAATTGCGGTTTGACGCCCAGCATTTTCCCGAACGCGGCCTGGTAGTAGTCCTCGAACAACCGCGCCAGTTCCGCGTCCATCGTGCCGACCTGCAACTCATAGATGCCGACGACGAACGGAATTAACTTGAACCCCAGCGCGTCGTCTTTGCGACCCGCTTCGATGAGGCCGCGGCGCGACATCGCTTTGAGTTGGTCGCGCAACCCCGCGGCCTCCCTGCCCGTGCGGGCCGCGATCTCCTCCACGGTCTCCAGCGAGGGGAGCAGTTGCGCGGCGAGTCCCGCCTCTTCAGGCGCGTACAATTTCGCCAGCAGTTTCAATTCCCTGCCATCGTCTGTCGGTGGGAAACCGTTTGGCAGGGCGTTCAGTTGTTCGGCAAGTTGTTTGTAGGGGTTATCCATGCTTCCTCCGACGGCGAATGTGGCGTCACAGAATCTCCCTGGTATTTTACACCGTCTCGTTGAGAAATTGAAAGCCGCGCAAGCGAAGTTCGTGGGTATAATAGCCCCATCCCAAAGGACTCCATGACCGAAGAAACACCCCCCTCCCTGCCCCAACCCGTCCCATGCTACGAGTGCGCCTCAGGCCTCATGCGTATGCGCTTCATCACCTACGTCACCTGGCTGAACGAGGAACTCGTTACTGTGCCGAACTTCCCTGCCTGGGTCTGCGACGTGTGCGGGCGGCGCGAATACGATGAGAAAGCCATCTCGTGGCTGACCATGCTCCTCAGCCCGAACGCGGGACGTCCCACCCAGCGGAAACGCATCCCGCCTCGCGCGCGACCTCGGGCGGAATCCCCGCGACCCAGCCCCGACCAAACTTGAGCATTTTCCCCCACCCCCCAAGGAGCCCCGCCCTTGTCCATGGACACATCCCCCCGCACGCACCGCTTCCTGCCCGCCGACATCCTCACCTCCAGTTATCGTGTGGTCGGCAAAGTCGCGGTCTCCACCAACGGCGTGATGGGCTTAATGAACGACCCCACCCACACCTACATGGAAGTGCTGGATGCCCGCCTGGCGCGCATTCACATGCCCACCAAACTGGTGGACCACTTCGAGGTGATCCGCATGTTCAAGCGGCAGGTTTTCGCCATCGCCCTCGCCCGCCGCGAAGACCTCGGTCCGCAGGCGGTGGTACGCGGCGGATTTACAAACGTCACCGAATATCCCATCCGGGTGACCACACAGGTATACGAAATCGAGGGCAAGATCGAATATCCCGGGCGCTTCGATTTCTCGGCGCTGATGGCAGAGGGCAGCCGCGACTTCATCCCCATTTTCGACGCCACCTTGACAGCCATCCTCATCCCCACCCTGCGCGTCGAAAGCCCGGGCATGTTGTTCAACCGCACCCAGGCAGACCTGCTGGCCCTGCAAGCCCAGCGCGTCAAAGTGCAAAGTGGACCGTAATATCGCTTGACCAATTTAGAGTGGGGATGATAAAATCCTGCCCGCTTGGTTTGGACAATCTCATGCCGCCGCAAACCACCCCCGCTGGCAAGAGTCCGGCAAGTACAACCGCCCCCATCGTCTAGTGGACCAGGACGCAGCCCTTTCAAGGCTACGACCGGGGTTCGAATCCCCGGGGGGCACAAAATAAAATCGCCGCAAGGCGGTTTTTGTTTTCTACGACCGGCGTCCCCATTCAGGGGATGCTATTCGAATCCCCGTGCCCACAGGGTGCGCGGTGCGCGAGGGGCACAAAATAAAATCGCCGCAAGGCGGTTTTTGTTTTCTACGACTGGCGTCCCCATTCAGGGGATGCTATTCGAATCCCCGTGCCCTTTCAGGATGCTTCGCGAGGGGCACAAAATAAAATGGGTGCGTTTCATTTGAGTTGAAAAGATCAGGATTATGTGATTCTCGCGCAAATCTAAACTTTGGAATTTACTGGAGCATAAATCCCGAAGGGATGGCATGATTGTAACGGATGACCGCTCTGGGGCCATAATCCCGAAGGGATGACATGATTCGGCGGAAAATGCCACCCCTTCGGGGTTATGGATGAACAACGTCACGATCTATAATCCGGTCACCCCTTCGGGGTTGGGAATCATTGTTACAAATCGTTCCAACTCATTTGCGAAGTAACTGCGCTTTTCAGTTGAAACACACCCTTTTGTTTATTCCTCGATTGGTTTCATTCGGAAGGGGATCATCAGCAGAAACCCAATGGCGATGATCGTTTGCCCGATGACAATGCCGCGCGACTGCAACGGACCAAAGAACGGGCCCTCGGGCATGACCTGCGTACCCATGCCGAACAGGTC
>Ga0210027_1003118_pt1 | contig 13663 bp, 11 predicted proteins | sample CryGeymeta201510_FD_183978 | JGI IMG/M metagenome (GOLD analysis project Ga0210027, IMG submission 183978) | Groundwater microbial communities from Crystal Geyser aquifers in Utah, USA - Crystal Geyser metaG 2015-10 (SPAdes) (version 2) | ecosystem: Environmental > Aquatic > Deep subsurface >...
GTGCGAGTCCATACCCAGCGCGCCGAGAAGCAGGATTTCACCGTTCTCGAATTCCACCGCGCCGAGCCAGGAACCATTTGGCAGGCTTTCGTTGACGTAAACGGGATCGGTTTGCATGGGGTGGAGGATCGTCGGTCGCTGGACGGGAAGGGGAGTCAAATCCGTCCACGCGGCGAGGGACCAGGATTGCCATCCGTGGCGGTAAAACGCGCGGGGAGGCCGCGGCAGGCCCAGGGTCAGGGAGGAGGCGGAGAGGATTTGTCGCGCGGGGGAGGAATCGGTGATGAGGATGTCCATGCGGACGATTATCCCGCGAGTCGTTATTGTCTGCAAGGAAGGATTTGGCATCGGAGTCCAAAGTCTCCAGGCCTTGGCGCAAAATCTGGAGATTTTGCAGTCCGTTGCCAATCTCGGAACTTTGTGGCATAATCCCGCCAATCAAACGCGTGGATGGGAACGAGTAAACCTGCGGAACTGCCAGAGAGCCTGCGGTTGGTGCGAAGCGGGTCAGCGAAACAGGTTGAAAATCATCCCGGAGCGTCGAACTGAAATCGGCTGTTAGTTAGGTAGTTTGATAGTTGGGTAGTTCGATAGTTGGCCGAGAGTAGGTGAGACGGGATTGTTCCTCGTTATCGGGACAAGAGTATCGCCGCAAGGCCGTACTCATGAGAGCCTGCGAGCCTTAAACAGCGAGTGCAGGAACCTGGGTGGTACCGCGGGCTGGCGCTCGTCCCAAATTGGGATGAGCGTTTTTTGTTTTGTACCGCGACATTGATGTCGCCGAGGCGAGATAAATCTCGCGCTACAACCGAAACTACAAAACTACATAACTACGTAACTACAAAACGAGGCAACTATGTTCAAACCAGTCAGTTCCAAACTCAACGTGACGAGCATGGAAGAGTCGGTGCTCAAAATGTGGAAACGCGAGGATGTTTTCAAGAAAACCATCGAACAGCGGCGGGGCGCGCCCGAGTACGTTTTCTACGAAGGCCCACCCACCGCCAACGGCAAACCCGGCGTTCACCACGTGTTGGCGCGCGCCTTCAAAGACATGTTCCCGCGTTACAAGATCATGCGCGGCTTCCACGTCTCGCGGCGCGGCGGCTGGGATACGCACGGCCTGCCCGTGGAGATCGAGGTCGAGAAGCGGCACGGCTTCACCAACAAGCAGGACATCGAGCGCTATGGCATCGCCAAGTTCAACGAGGAATGCCGCAAGTCCGCGTTCGATTACATCCAGGATTGGGAACGCCTGACGGATCGCATCGCGTTTTGGGTTGACCTGGAAACGGCCTACGTGACCTTCACCAACGATTACATCGAGTCGGTTTGGGCGATCCTGAAAAACTTCTGGGACCGCGACCTGCTTTACAAGGGCTACAAGGTTGTGCCGTATTGCCCGCGCTGCGGGACGACTCTTTCGGATCATGAAGTTGCTCTCGGTTATGACGAGGCGACCGACCCCTCGGTCTTCGTCCGCATGCCGCTGGTGGACAAGCCCGGCACGTCCCTGCTGGTGTGGACGACCACCCCGTGGACCCTGCCCGGCAATGTGGCGGTGGCCGCGCATCCCGACGTGGATTACGTGACGGTGGAATGCGACATCGAGGGCGGCGTAGGGCGGATTGCCAATCCGCCCCACAAGAAGGAAAGACTCATTCTCGCCAAAGCCCTGGTGGAGAAAGTTTTCCGCGACGAGGCAGTGAAAGTCGTGGACACGTTCAAGGGCAAGAAACTGAAAGGGCAGAAGTATCATCCGCTCTTCACCTTCCTGCCTCCCGACAAGCCCGCGCATTACGTGGTGCTCGGCGACTTCGTGACCACCGAAGACGGTTCGGGACTCGTCCACATGGCGCCCGCCTTCGGCGCGGAAGACATGCAGGCCGCGCTGGAACACGACCTGCCCGTGCTGATGACCGTCCTGCCGGATGGCACGTTCGTCCCCGAAGTCACGCCGTGGCGCGGACAATTCGTCAAGGACGCCGACCCGCTCATCATCCGTGATTTGGATGCCCGCGGGCTGTTGTTCCGGTCCGAAAAGATTACGCACACCTATCCCTTCTGCTGGCGATGCAAGACACCCTTGCTGTATTACGCGCGCGACGCGTGGTACATCCGCACCAGCCAGTTCAAGGATCGGATGGTGGAACTCAATCAAACCATCCACTGGACGCCCGATCACATCAAAGACGGCCGCTTCGGCAACTGGCTGGAAAACAACATTGACTGGGCGCTCTCGCGTGAGCGCTATTGGGGTACGCCGCTTCCCGTTTGGGAATGCGAGGATTGCAAGGACCGCGAGTGCATCGGCGCGGTGGCGGACCTGTCCGAGAAGGTCGGACGCGACCTGGCCGAACTGGACCTGCATCGCCCGTACGTGGACGAAGTGACCTGGGCTTGCAAAGAGTGCGGCGGCGCGATGAAACGCGTCCCTGATGTGATCGACGCGTGGTTCGACTCGGGTTCGATGCCCTACGCGCAGTGGCACTATCCGTTCGAGAACCGGAAAAAATTCGAAGAACAATTCCCAGCCGATTACATCTGCGAAGCCGTGGACCAAACGCGCGGCTGGTTCTACTCGCTCCACGCCATCAGCACCCTGTTGTTCGATACGGTTTCCTACAAAAATGTACTCTGCCTTGGCCTGATCCTCGACGAGCAAGGCAGTAAGATGTCTAAGAGCCTCGGCAACATTGTTGACCCGTGGGACGTGCTCAAAGCGTACGGCGCGGACGCCTTCCGCTGGTACCTCTACACCGCCACCCCACCCGGACAGGAACGCCGCTTCTCTTCCGAATTGGTTGGCTCCGTGGTGCGAGACTTCACGCTCACGCTATGGAACGTCTATTCGTTCTTTGTCACGTACGCCAACCTCGACAAATGGACTCCCTCGCCCGGTCTCGCCGAGGGACGCGGCCTGTCGTCGCTTTCGCGACTCGACAGTTGGCTGCTGTCCGAGTTGAATGTCCTCGTCCGCGATGTGACCGAGGGCTACGAAGCCTACGAAGTGACGCGTGCCACGCGCCCGATCCAGGATTTCGTGGAGAAACTTTCGACGTGGTATCTGCGCCGCTCGCGCCGCCGCTTCTGGAAATCTGAATCGGATTCGGACAAGCAGGCCGCCTACGGGACTCTCTACACCGCGCTGGTGACGGTGGCGAAATTGCTGGCGCCGGCCATGCCCTTCCTCGCGGACGAACTCTACCAGAACCTCGTGCGCGGCGTGGACGCGGCCGCGCCCGAATCGGTCCATCTGGCAAAATGGCCCGCCATCCACTCCGCGCTCATTGACGAGGCGCTCAATCGCGACATGGACACGGTGATGAAACTCGTCTCGCTCGGACACGCGGCGCGGCAGAAGGCCAACCGCAAAGTGCGCCAGCCGCTGGCGGTGGGCGCGTTCTCGCTGGGCAATTCCACCGAACGCAAAGCCGTGGAAACCTTCGCGGAATTGATCTCGGACGAACTCAACGTGAAGGAGATCCGCCTGCTGAATTCGGCCACCGAGGCGGTCGCGCACACGGTCAAGCCGTTGCCCAAGCAACTCGGACAGAAATACGGCAACAAGTTCCCCGCCATCCAGAAGGCGATCCTGGCGCTGGACGCCGAGGCGGCCGCGCGCGTCCTGGTCAACGGCGACCCGCTCAAAGTCGAGGTGGGAGGCGAGACGTTTGAGATCCTGCCCGGGGACGTGGAGGTCCGCGCGCAGGCCAGGTCGGGATTCGCGGTCGCCGAGGAGGGCGCGTACGTCGCGGCGCTGGTCACCGAGTTGACGCCCGAACTCGTCCGCGAGGGGCAGGCGCGCGAGTTCGTCCGCCGCGTGCAGGATTTGCGAAAGTCCGCGGAGTTCGAGGTGGCCGACCGCATCAAGCTGTACGTCACCGCGAGCGACGGGTTGCGAGTCGCAATCGAAGCGCACCGCGAATACATCACCGCCGAGACGCTAACGGTTGACCTGCAATTTGCCGCCGCGCCCGCCGAGGCGGCCTCCGCCACTGACACGTTCGATGGTGAGACGATGACGGTGGGGCTGGTGAAGAAATAACCCCCAAACAGAGAACCCCGTTTTCTTCGAGAGAACGGGGTTCTTTTTATACGCCCAGCGGTTAATCACTCACACCGCGCTGTTACTTGCTTACTTTGAACATCCCAGAAGAGTTTCCAGCGCGTAAACAGCCTCTATCACGGCGGCAGCTTGTTCCTCAGTGATTTTCTTTCCCGCTTGGGCTTTTGCAAGCCCGGACATGCCCTGCAGGCTGCCGCAGGCCGAGGCCGGATTATCGCTTTCGATAGCTTTTTTGATCACGAGATACTGGTTTCTGAACGCGATCGGTGAGAGGCCGTTGATCGCATTTTCCAGGTTTGACAGTGCAATGTCAATGGGGTCCCCTACATCTCCTACAATTGCGCTCACACCGTTCTGGTAGTCTTCAGGGAGGCTATCAGGTGTACAGTTGATGAAGATCCCATTTTCATCTGTGATGATGGAAAATCCGTTTTCGTCCAGCTCGCAGGCCTCTTCGCCGCCCTGGGGAGCAAAACCCTCAGCGTTCACAACGGTTCGGGCGCTTGCAAGCGCAGCGCCGCCCGGGCTTGTCACGCGTAAGACAACATAATCATTATAGGCTGCGTCGTAGACGTGAGTCGCGGCCGCCTCGGTGGTTTCAAGGTCAAAGACGCCATCGCCATTAAAGTCCCATTCATAGCGAGTGATGGACAAACCCGAAGGGTCATAGGAGCCTGATGCGTCAAATTGAATGGGTTGGCCGATTTTCCCTGAATAAGCCTGTCCCATCCAGGCGATTGGCTGTTTCGCCACTTGAGCAAGGATTTCTAGAATTACATCTGTGAGGCCAGATGCGCCCTGAACGACCGAGCCGCCGGTCCCATTCGCAATTTCTCCCACCGCGCCATTGTAGTTTAGGTAGCCAACATTAACGCCAATAACCTTCACCGGATCTACCGCGATACTGTTGGCTACGATTTGGGAAGCGGTCAAATTAGAGATTGGTTCAGGAGAGAGGGCTGGGGCGTCCCCGATGACAAGCATGACTTTCGTAACGCCCGGCCTCCAGGGTAGTTCGATGGCGGCCTGAATACCTGAGAAAACCGTCTCAGGCCAATCCCCGCCATATCCAAGGGTGAGCGAGTCAATGCCAGCCTGGATCAAGGCCGGGTCATCCGTAAAGTTCTGAATGACTCTAAATGGGTAGTCATACGAAGCGCCAGTTCGTTCAGGGAAATCCCGGTAAGAAACCACAGCTACCCTATAAGAGGAGGTTGTACCTTCAAGTTGGCTGACCAAAGTGGAAAGATTTGTCCGTACTTCTGCAATTTCCCCGCCCATCGACCCAGTGGTATCAACAACAAAGGCAACGTCAACATCTGCGCCTTCTTCGTAGTATCCACTGCCAGCGCCAAAGGTTTCAAAGGGTGAGAGCGCCCGACCCCAATTTTCATGCCCGTCCGGATTGGGGTGATACCACTCTGCCATAGTAAAACCTTCGAATTCACGCAGCCATCGCTCAGGATTTCGTCTATATAAAGAAGGATCCGTCTCGTGCCCCGCAAAAAGCTCTTTCGTGCCCTCATAGAAGACGATGTAGTCTTCTCCTGCCGCGGCATTGGCGGCATCCACTGCGGCTCTTTGGTACGCTTCGCCTGTTACTCCTAAAGCGCGGACTTCCGTTCCGGCGTCATAGCTATCTATGATTTCACCTTCGTCGTTGTGTTGTATGAGCTTATATTCTACATCCATCGAAAGCTGAGGGTATGCAACATAAGCGATCTTGGCGCCAGGCCTTAACTTATTAGTTTTGATTTCTCCAAAAGTATCTATCAAATCACGCCTTAAATTTGCCATTCCATCATTTGCATCGTTTACAGTGTTTCTACAACCAGCCGGGCTTGCAAATGCTGTAAAGCAATTCGTTACAATCTTTCCAAATCCCAAATCATTGCCGCCGATTGTCATCACGACCAGGTCAACGCTGCTGTCAATGGCGTCATATTGAGGTTTTACGAAGCGCGAACACGTTAGGAGAGATGTATTATAGAATTCTTCATCCGGATATTCCAACACGGGGCAATTACCGTCAAGATTTTTCAGAGAAGTATCTTTCATGTCCCTTGCTTCTGTGATATCTTTTACAACACCTCCGGAACAAGCGCGATTTAGATAGGTGACGGCGAACGTATCTTTAAGAGACTCTGCAAACTGGCTTCCCCAATTCGTGGGACTACGGTAGCAACCATCAACACCGTAATAATTGGGCTCTCCCGAGTCTGAACGCGCGCCGTTGCCGGCTGAGTACGAATCGCCAATCTGGACGATCTTTAAAGGCGGCTTCCCTTCAAATTCTTGCGCCGAGGAGGGTGAATTGGCGAGTATTAAGGATGCTAAAAGGAATAGAACAGATACAAGCCTGAAAATGAAACTTGCTTTCTTGTTTTGCATGGGAATTCTCCTTTTGAATGTTTTGTTTGATGCAATTAGGGATTTCAGTAAATTGTCATGATGACTATGACCAGATTTCTATCTGTTTCGATATTCACACCTCCTGATATATTGAATTGACCTTGGTGCAAAGAACCACTAAAAGAATCGGGAATTATGTAGTTCAACTCACTCCCCTCCCAATTATTCTTTATGAGAATTGCTACGATCTCTTCATAGACCTCCTTCCTGGTGTGATTATTGATCGGTTCGTACACAATGATTATTTTTGCGTACACCGGTTTTCCGAGCGCTGTGCCTTTATCCTGGAGCGATCTCCTAACTTCCCGTCCCGTCGTGAGTTGCAGGACTGAAGCTGCCTCCTCCAATGCTCTCAGTTCAGCCGACTTTATTATTCCGCATCCGTTCAGGAAGAGCAGAACGCCAAAGACCGAAGCAAGCATGTAAAGTTTGTGGTTTGCTTTTTGAAAATAGTTCAAAAGACCATGATTGAACATGCGGTCGCTCCTTTGGAACAGTTGACCAAAACTCCCGTGTTCTTGGAGGTCCTGTTTGAGTGCAATTGTCGTTAGCGGTTTCGATTTGTCATCGTGAGTCTGACAAGGTTTTCATTTGAGCGGATCAGCGCTTCGGCCAGGATTGCGATACCACCTTCTTTCAATGACATGCTGAAATAACCGGGAACAATGTTCCATTCATCTCCCTTCCAATTATTTTTTTCAAGAATTGTTATGATCTCGTCGAAGACCTCCTTCCTGGTGTGACTATTAACCGGTTCATATTCGATGATTATTTCTGCGTACACAGGTTTTCCGAGCGCTGTGCCTTTATCTCGGAGAGACCTGCTAACTTCCCGTCCCGTCGTAAGTTGCAGGACTGAAGCTGCGTCTTCCAATGCCTGAAGTTCAGCCGACTTTATTATTCCGCATCCGCTCAAGAAGAGCAGAACGCCAAAGACCGAGGCAAGCATGTAAAGTTTGTGGCTCGCTTTTTGATAACAACTTGAAAAACCAACGTTGAACATGCGGTCGCTCCTTTGGAACAGTCATTGCGACTTCGGCGGTTTGCATTCATTCGCCATACATTTCCAGCAGGCGTTGGTAGATTTCCTGGTCGTGCGGGCTGATGTTCACGATTTCGAACCCGACGCGATATAAGTTGGGCATGATGTCGTCCGTCTTGCACCATTTCGTGCGGATGGAGACGAACATGAACAACTTATCCGAAACGTCGGGCGTGAGTTCCATGTGCACGTTGTATTCCTGCTCCAGCGGGAGCGGTGCGGTGGTTTCCAGCCTCATCCCTTTGACGCTGACTTCCACGAGATGGCCGACGGTTTCATCGGTTTCATCGTCCAGCACGCGCATGTAGAATGCAAACTTTTTTCTCGAAACTTTTCGTTTGTCAGGCATGGCAAATTTCCTTGCCCTAAGTATAGACCACGATGGGAAGAAAATCAATGGGGACAAAAGCCTTAATTTTTTTGGCAACCGAAAACTATTTCGTCTCTTCGTAACCTGTGCTACAATACATCATCATATACTGATACGATGATAGGACAGAAAATGCTCCTCACCGCCAATCCCACCTCCATTGCCTTGCAAGCCAAACTCTTTCGCGGCTTCGCGGACCCCTCGCGGCTCTCCATTATGGAGACGTTACGCGCGGGTGAGATGACCGTCACCGAGATCGTCGAGTCCACGAGTCTCAGCCAGAGCAATATCTCCAACCATCTGGCCTGTCTGCGCGGCTGCGGACTGGTGGCGGCCGAGCAGGATGGCCGCTACGTCCGCTATCGCCTCAGCGACCCGCGCGTCGAGCAACTGCTCGCCCTCGCCGATGAACTTTTGGCCGATGTCGCGCGCGGCGTGTATGAGTGCATCCACTTGAAATAACAACCAACCTTCCGTCATTGCGAGACGCCGTCCTGAGCGGAGCCGCGTTCTTTGCGGCGCAGTCGAAGGATGAGCGTCGAAGCAATCTCCTCATCGTGGAGGGGATTGCTTCGTCGGGACACCTGCCCTGGCGGGCGGTGCCAGGGAGAACGCCCTCCTCGCAAGACGGGGAACAGAGTCTTCATGCAAACCCTCGAAATCCCCATCCTCGGCATGGACTGCGCCGAATGCACCCAGCACGTCCACAAAGCCATCGCCTCCCTCCCCGGCGTCGAAAAAGTGGATGTCTTCCTCGCCGCGGAAAAAGCAATCGTGCGACTCGACCCCGCGCAAGTGGCGATGACCGACCTGCGCGCGGCGGTCGCCTCCGCAGGCTACTCGGTTCCTTCTGGACCTGAGGCGGGCGCGGCCTCAACGGGCGAAATCAACGCCCGCGCGTATACCCGCCAAATCCTGGCCATCCTCGGCGTCCTCTTCGCGGTCATCCTGTTCGTCGTCATTGTCGGTGAGGGACTCGGTCTCTTTGAATCCATCTCGGACAAAATCCCCTGGCCGCTGGGACTCGGTCTCGTGCTGGCTTTTGGCTGGCCGGTGTTCGTCAACGTGGCAAAGGCCGCGTGGCGCAGACAAATCATCGCGCACACCGTCATGACGATGGGCGTCATCGCCGCGGCAGTGATCGGACAGTGGGTCACGGCCGCGTTGGTGGTCTTCTTCATGCGCGTCGGTGACTACACCGAACGCTTTACCACCGAGCGCGCTCGCCGCGCCGTGAAGGATTTGACCGCCCTAGCCCCGCGCATTGCCCGCGTCGAACGCGATGGGGAAGAGGTGGAAGTGCCAGTGACGGAATTGTTGAAAGATGAAATTGTTGTGATTCGGCCTGGCGAGAAGATTCCTGTGGATGGGATAGTGATCAGTAATCAGTGTTCAGTGGATCAGTCGGCGATCACGGGAGAGTCCATGCCAGTGGATGTGACGGCTGGCTCGAAAGTCTTCGCCGCGACGATGGTGAAATCGGGGAGCATCCGCGTGCAGGTCACGCATCTCGGCGCGGACACGGCCTTTGGGCGCGTGGTCAAGATGGTCGAGGAAGCCGAGGGCAGTCGCGCCGACGTGCAACGCCTGGCGGACAAGTTCTCGTATTGGTACATGCCCGTCGTGGCGGGGATCGCCTTGCTGACGTTTATCATCCGCCGCGATCCGATGGCGACGGCCGCGGTGCTGGTGGTAGCCTGTTCGTGCGCCTTTGCGCTGGCGACGCCGATTGCCATGCTGGCTTCGATTGGACAGGCGGCCAAACGTGGACTGCTCATCAAGGGCGGGAAGTATCTCGAAGTGCTGGCGAAAGCGGACGTGTTGTTGCTCGACAAGACTGGCACATTGACCCTCGGCCAGCCGAAATTGACAGATGTGATTTCATTGAATGGTCTCTCCGAAAATGCCCTGCTTCAACTGGCCGCGTCTGCCGAACGTTACTCCGAGCATCCGCTGGCGGAGGCGGTTCGCAAGGCCGCGCACCTCCGCGGGATCGCGCTGGACGAAACCTCGGGGTTCGAGTCCGCCGCGGGGTTCGGGATCCAGGCCAAAGTCGGGGGAAGAAGCGTGAAGGTCGGGAGCGCGCGGCACGTTGGTAGTCAAATGGTCGGTTGGTCGGATGGTCAAATGGTCGGAGAGTCAAACGGAGTCGCCGCGAAATTGGAGTCCGAGGGCAAGACATTATTATTCGTCGAAGTGGACGGAATGCTGGCAGGCGTGCTGGCCGCGGCGGACACACTGCGTCCCGAAGTCCCCGCCGCGCTACGCGAACTGCGAAGGTGGGGCATCCAAAAAATCGAATTGCTGACCGGCGACAACGAACGGACGGCGTCCGCGTTGGCCGCGCAACTCGGCGTGGATTTCCGCGCCAACCTGTTGCCCGAAAATAAAATTGACGTGGTGAAAAAATATCAGGGCGAGGGGTGCGTGGTGGTGATGGTGGGCGACGGCGTGAACGACGCCCCCGCGCTGGCACAGGCGGACGTGGGCATCGCCATGAGCGGCGGCACGGACGTGGCCGTGGAGGCGGGACACATCGCGCTCCTGCGGCCAGACTGGTCGCTGGTGCCGGAGGCGTTCCAGATCGCGCGGCGGACGATGCGCGTGGTGAAAGGCAACATCGGTTTTACACTGCTTTATAACGCTTTTGGATTGACGATGGCCGCGCTCGGATTCCTTCCGCCCATTTTCGCCGCGGCCTTACAGTCCCTGCCCGATGTGGGGATTTTGTTGAATTCGTCGAGGTTGTTGAGGGGGAGGTGAGAGGAAGAAAGTAGGTTGAGGGAGGAACCTGGGTTCTGGAGAATGAGAGGAAATAATGATTTGCGTTGACTTCGGATGGGCGGGCGTGGAACTTGTTTGGGAGCAGGAAACTGTTTGGGCAAAGAAAATGCTTCAAAATCTTAGTTGTTCGCTTCAGGCTTTGTTGGCACGCTTTTGATTTTTCAGCCGCCTATTTTTTGATAGGCCATTTCGATATAAGGTTTTGCAACTTCAAAATCAGGCATGCTTTTTATCGAAATTTCAAAATCGCCCGTGCCTTGGTGGTTTATGCCCGTCATGTCTCTGGAATGTTGTGGCGGACTGACTATTTCTTTTGGGTTTAACTTCAAGAATAACAACACACGCTGATTTTGAATTTCCATGCAAGCAATATTTTGAGAAATTTTGTAAGCGACGTAGTTCTTTTTGGGGACTTCCTGAATTACAGAATCAAGCCCCATGATAAATTCTTGAATGGCGAAAACAATATCTTTAACTTCATTGCTCTTGCCTTCAATGTGTTGCTCAAAATTATAAACTCCCGTCGCTCTGGTCAAAGCCGCCTTTTTACCTGCGGTAACCATAACAGGATTTTTGCCGCTAATTTCGCCTTCAACTTCATCGGCCACCACAGGCGAATAACCCGCTTGCAATACTTTTTCTAAATATAAAAACTTGTTTTGAAAAAGATGATAAGACCAAAGTTCAATATTTGCGCCCATCATTTGCACAGCATACAAATCATATTTTTTGTAATTCGGAGCAATGCAAATCACCCGAATTTCAGACCAATCTACTTCAACTGAATTTCCCAATGCTTTTTGAACGGCTCTTTCAAAATCGCCTTGATGGTCTTTCAGCCATGCCAAATAATACAGGCTTTGATTGACGAGTTCGGAAGACTCAACCTTTTTGTATTCGATAATTACGGGGTTGTCGTCTTCTGATAAAGCCAAAGTGTCAATCCTGCCTAAATGTTGATAGCCAGTCGGAAACTCGGACTTAACAAGGCGACAATTAAAAACAGTTTGCAGATTGCTCTCGATGGTGGTTTGCAAATTTCTTTCGAGTGCAAAATTAGACTGTTCTAACGCTGACAATTTTTGATTGACAATTTCAAAAAGCGGCATAATGTTTTTCCAAAATTTACCTATGATTCGCAAGGAGCATGCCCACTAGTGGGTCGTTTGGCGTGCTCATCGCCATAATTCAAGTGTAAACAATGACTGTTTTCACGCCAAACGACCCACTAGGGTTATAAAGGAACCGCATAATGGCTTATGGATAGTCAGCCTCGCCTAAATCAATCAGAATGTTATACCGCTAAAGGTTGAAATACGATGAACAAGATTATACGTTCAACCATTGGCAAGGTCAACAAGCAAGTTTGAGGAGATTGGAAAGACCTGCCGAAGGTGTCTCATCCGCGCCCTGGTTAATCGTGACGATTGCACGGACGCGGGTCTCGGTTAATCGGACTCTCGCGGAGACATGTCAGGTCTCAACCAGTCGCTCCGTCTTAACCAGTCTCGTTGTAATCCAGGTCAATCGGAGGCTGGATTTCCTGGTGAAATCGAAAATCGCGAAGACCTGCCGAAGGTGTCTCATCCGCGCCCTGGTTAATCATGGCGATTGCATGGACGTGGGTCTCGGTTAATCGGACTCTCGCGGAGACATGTCGGGTCTGCGCGAGATGGCTGATTGATTGTGGTCTATGTCCGCGCGAAGGTTCTCGTTAATCACGGCGCGGGGAGAGCACACGAGCGCGGCGTAGTGGGCCGCACGAAGCGCATCGGCTGCAAGCCAGAGTTGGTTCACCAATGTTCATGCCAAAGCGGGAGGTTCATCAAGATATAACTCGCGCACTTCAAGCGTAATGTTGACACCCATTTGTGCCGCCTTAGTCTGGATGTCGTTTAGAGACTTGTCTTGTTTGTCCAACAACTGGCGCGCTGCTGAAACTTTCGCTTGACCCTTAGCGGTGCCAACGGTCTTTTGCCAGTCCGAGTCTATTTGCCAGATCGTTGACTGGCATAGGGCCGCCAGAAGCTTCAACTCGGCAGACTTGCTTTCATATTTGAACGCGGCTTCAAGTCCACCGATTGCTGCAATAGTTAAGCCGATCAATGTGTAAACTACAATTGCTGCAACGTTCTTCTCGCCGAATAGCGTGGTGGCCGCACCGTTGGTAGCCGCAAGAGCACCGAACACGATGGTAATGACTCGCCCTATGGCGGCTAGATTCGATTGGCCCTTGGCAGTTTGAGCCAAGATTGTCGCAATGTTGTGAAGCTCACGCTGGCGTTGCGCAATGCCGTCTTGAAGAATTCGCATCTTGTTATCCATTGCAGGTATTCTCCTAGTCCTAACCGTTAGGCCGCCATAGGTTAAAATACGATGAGCAAGATTATACGTTCAACCATTGGCAAGGTCAACAAGCAAGTTTGAGGAGATTGTAAAAACCTGACATGTCTCCGCGAGGGGCTGATTAATTGTGGCCGAAGAACCGTCCACGAATTAGCACGATGACGAATGGGCGACTCTGATTCGTCATCGTGATCTTATTCGCGGATGGTTTGTCCCAACGGCGCGGGGGAGACACCTTCGGCAGGTCTTTTGTGAATCTACTTTTTTACCCGCGCTTCCAACCACTTCTTGAACGATTTCTGGCTCTCGCCCGATGACTTCCCCAAAATCAGGTTTTCCACGCTAATATCTTCGTCCAGGTCAGGCCAGTGAATCCCTTCACCGTCCCCGATCAAACGCCACTTGTCGCGCTCTTCCGGCGTCCCATGCAGGAGACGAGGGAACCACGCCAGCGGGACTAAAACCGTACGCCCATCACTTAAATCCATAATCAGCGCGTCATCAGTCACGTTGACGCTTTGCGCCGAAACCATTCGAATTTCAATCGCTAAAGTAGTCATACCATTTCTCCAACAGCATTTTCTGGTTTTCCTCGATCAATCGTTGAATACGGTTGATTTCACTTCGGTTATATCTGCCG
>Ga0210027_1003120_pt1 | contig 13655 bp, 15 predicted proteins | sample CryGeymeta201510_FD_183978 | JGI IMG/M metagenome (GOLD analysis project Ga0210027, IMG submission 183978) | Groundwater microbial communities from Crystal Geyser aquifers in Utah, USA - Crystal Geyser metaG 2015-10 (SPAdes) (version 2) | ecosystem: Environmental > Aquatic > Deep subsurface >...
CAAATACAAATAATTGCTTTCGCGGCGATACCCCGCCGCGCCGGTGCTGGTAATGCCGCGCGCATCGTTGAACAGGTAACGGTAGCCCAACCCGGTATAGAGCGCATAAACGGAGCGGTTGAAAAGGAGGTCTTTGCCGATCAGTACCCGACCTTCGATATACCAATCCTGATTGCCACTGGCACTGCCCGTGCCGTTGCTGGCGTAATCGACCGCGCCAAACGCGTAGCGGAAATCGCCGCGCAGAAAGGGGCCGCCGGCCAACTCCCGGGTCACGCGCATATCCAGCCCGATTTTGGCGCCCTTCAGTGACATTATTCCCGGTTCCTGATAGCGGTAGGAGCCAAGCGACAAGCCGATCTCGTTACCTGTTCTGGTTTGAAGGGTTTGTGATTCTGCATGGCTGGAGCTTGCTGCAAATGATGTTGCGAGGGCGAGCATCACGGCGGTCATCTTCTTCATGATTTTAACTCCGATCTGGTTCAAGAAAAAAGCCGGAACAAGTCCGGCCTTCTGGGTGTTACGTTGGATTAGAACTTGAACACACCGGCAACAGAGTACAAACTAATGTCACCTTTTGCATATATGACATCATCACCGAAACCATAATGATCATAGCCTAAACGGATTCCAACAGATTGGTTCACATTGAATTGACCACCCAAACCGTAAGTAACATCAGAACGGCTTGCAGAGATACTAAGGGCCTCCTCTTTGGTACTTGCCAAGCCTAATTTACCATACACTGAAAATTGGTCATTGATTGGATAAGTCCCTACTGCGCTCACATCAAGGGCGGTGAACTTAATGATGCCTGAACTCACGGTACCCAAATCAGTGTACCCAACTTCTACTGCAAAATTTGGATTGATCGTATATCCGCCAAAAAAGCCGAATGCACTGTTGGTTTCACTCGCTCCCGGAACGCTTTTGTTAGCCGAACCCAACTTAACGCCGGCATAGAGACTGGTATCAGCAGCAAGTGCAGGCGCCGCGATGACAGCCAGAATGGCAAATGCCAAAATGTTTTTCTTCATGTTGATCTCCTCAAGAATGACGCGCCAAATTTAAACGCGCGCGAATTTTCCACCCCCCCCGGCTTTGTAAAGGAAAACGACGGCCTATATATTTTTTCCGGTTGCGGGGTTGCCTGAAATCTGCAGTGACGAATCAGTTTTTATTTGCCAGCCACTCGATCAACGCGTCCTGCGCATCCTGCCCGCGCTTGGCATAGGGATGGTTGATGAAGAACACGACGATCCATTCGCGGCCGTTCTTCGATTTCACATAGCCCGCGATGGTCTTCACGCCTTCCAGCGTGCCGGTCTTGAGGTGGGCATGGCTGGCGGCGGGGCTGTCTTTGAGGCGTTTCTTCACCGAGCCATCCACGCCGAGAATGGGCAGCGAGGATTGCAGTTCAGCGCTCAGGGGGTGGTGCGCGGCATGGTCGAGCAACTGCGCCATGTGCGCGGCGCTGATGCGTTCGTCGCGCGACAAGCCGGCGCCGTTCTCCAGCACCAGTTCATCGAAATTTAAATGGTTGCGCGCCAGCCAGTTCTGCATCGCAAAGATGCTGCGCTCGATGCTCATCTGCCGCCGGATTTCCGTGCCGGGAAAGACGGCGGGCATTGCGATGCTTTCATTTTCCAGCGGCAGGGTTTCGCCCAGCGTCAGAAAGAGTTGCCGCGCCATGACGTTGTTGCTGAATTTGTTGATGTCGCGAATGATGTTGCTCAAGGGGTCGGAGCGATGCACTGCAAACAGGGTCGCCGTTGTGCTTGAGTTGTCTTCGCGTTGCACGCCGTGCAGCGTGCCGCCGAGGTTTTTCCACATGGCGCGGAACACCGCCTCGATATAACGGGTGTGCGGCATTACGCTCAGGTTTTGTTCGCGCTCGCCGCAGCCGATCGGATAGTCGCCCTGCAACACCACACTGTCGCCGCCGGGTTGCACACTGAAGTTATCGTCCCAGTTGTCGCAGTTCCCCGTTTCGCTGTTGGGGACGAGCTGGTTGTCCAGTCGCATGCCGTCCAGAGGCGGTTCGCTGACGACTTTCAAGCCGCTGCCGTCCGGCATGTAGCGCAAACGCAACGTATTGAAGTTGAGCAGCAGCGCATCGGGGCCGACGTTGTAGGCGCGCACCGGATCGTTGTCGAATTCGGCTGGGTCGTGCTCCGGCAAATCAAAATAGCTGCGGTCCAGCACCAGGTCGCCGCGAATATCGCGCAGGCCGCGCGCGCGCAATTCCGTCAGCCACAACCAGAACTGTTCGATGGTGAACTTCGGGTCGCCGTAGCCTTTCAGGATCAAATCACCGTCCAGCACACCGTCCTTTAGTTCGCCATCTATCCACGCTTCGGTCTTCCAGGCGTAGGCCGGGCCGAGCAGATCGAGCGCGGCATAAGTGGTGAGCAGCTTCATGGTGGAAGCCGGGTTCATCGGGCGTTGTGCGTTGATCTTGATGAGCGGGGCGTGTTTGCCCACCTCGCGTACTTCGACAGAGATGGCGGATTGCGGAATGTTCGCATTCTGCAGTTCTTGCCTGACCGTCGTGGGCAGCGAGGCGGCGTGGGCGCTGGCGAAGAAAAACAGGGCGAATAAATAGGCGGGTAGTTTCATGAAAGTATGTTCGGAGCGAGATCGCGGTTTTTGTGGGAGCGCAATTTATTGCGCGATAGCGTCTTTGTAACCCCCAATCGCGCAATAAATTGCGCTCCCACAAATACTCCCCAAGTGGGTGGATTATCTCGCATCATGTCAGCATCTCCAAGATATGCAGCGTGCGCGCAACCAGCATCTGCATTTCCTCTTCGCTGATGATATAGGGCGGCATGAAATATACCGTGTTGCCCATCGGGCGCAACAACAATTCATGCTGCAGGCCGAGGGAGAAACAGCGCTGCGCGAAATCGGCGTGCGGCGTGTCCACCTCGAAGGCCCAGACCATCCCGGTGTGGCGGAAGTTCCTCACCTTGGGATGTTCGCGCAAGGGTTGGGCGATGCGGTTGAAGAAAGCCGCTTTGTCGCGGTTGGTATTCAGCACATCGTCCTGTTCGAAAATATCCAGCGTGGCGAGCGCGGCGCGGCAAGCCAGCGGGTTGCCGGTGTAGGAATGCGAGTGCAGGAAGCCGCGCGCCGTTTCGTCGGCATAGAACGCCTGAAAAATGGCAGCGGTGGTCATCACGATGGACAGCGGTAGGTAGCCGCCGGTGATGCCTTTCGAGATGAGCAGAAAGTCGGGGGTGATTCCGCAACCCTCTCCCCCAACCCCTCTCCCGCCAGCGGGAGAGGGGATGTTTCCGTTGTTTTCATTCCCTCCCACATTTGGGGAGAGGGTTGCCTGCTCACACGCGAACATCGTCCCCGTGCGGCCCATACCGACCGCAATCTCGTCGGCGATCAGATGCACGCCGTATTGCGAACATAACTCCCGTGCGCGTTTCAGGTAGATCGGGTGGTACATCGCCATGCCGGCGGCGCCCTGAATCAGCGGCTCGACGATGAAGGCGGCGAGCCGGGCGTGATGCTGTTGCAGATGCGCCTCCAGTGCGTCGGCGCAACGCAACGCAAAATCTTCCGCGCTTTCTCCCACTTCTGCCGCGCGCCAGTCGGGGCTGGGCACGGTGGCATTCTGTTTGATGAGCGCACCATAAGCATCGCGGAACAGCGCAACGTCGGTCACCGACAGCGCGCCCAGCGTCTCGCCGTGGTAGCTGTTCTGCAGGCTGATGAATTCAAATTTCTGCGGCTGGCCGCTGTTGCGCCAGTAGTGAGCGCTCATCTTCAATGCGATCTCGGTAGCCGAGGCACCGTCCGAACCGTAGAAGCAATGCCCCAATCCGGCGGGCGCGAGTGCACGCAATTTTTCCGAGAGTTGCACCACCGGTTCGTGGGTGAAGCCGGCCAGCATCACGTGTTCCAGTTTGCCGAGCTGGTCAACCAGGGCGGCGTTGATGCGCGGGTTGCAGTGGCCGAACAGGTTCACCCACCACGAGCTGACCGTGTCCAGATAACGTTTGCCGTCGAAATCGTATAGCCAAATACCTTCGCCGCGCGCGATCGGCACCAGCGGCAGCGTTTCGTGCCGCTTCATCTGGGTGCAGGGATGCCACACGGCGGACAGGCTGCGGGCAAGGAGATCGTGGTTGGATGTCATGCGCGGCATGATAACGTAAGATGCAGGCATCACATTCAGCGGGAGGTCGGCATGCGTATTTTTATCACCGGCGGAACCGGCCTGATCGGGCGCGCTTTGTGCCGCGCGTTGCGGGCGGCGGGACATGAACTGACGGTGTTGAGCCGTCATCCGGAAACGGTGGCGGCGAAATGCGGCGCCGGTGTGGAGGCGATGCGCACACTCGCCGATTGGACGCCGCAATTTGCCTTCGACGCAGTGATCAATCTGGCCGGCGAACCCATCGTCGATGCTTACTGGTCGGCCAGGCGCAAGCAAGTGCTGTGGGACAGCCGCGTCACGCTGACCGGGGAACTGGTGCGCCGGATCAATCTGGCCGAACATAAACCGGCAGTGCTGTTGAGCGGCTCGGCGGTGGGTTATTACGGTGACCGTGGCGACACCGTGCTGGATGAGAACGCTGCAGCGGGCACGGGTTTCTCCGCAGAACTATGCCAGTCATGGGAACGGGCTGCGCTGGGGGCGGAAAAACAAAACGTGCGCGTTTGTCTGTTGCGGACAGCACCCGTGTTGAGCCGCGAAGGCGGTCTGCTGGGCAAGATGTTGCTCCCATTCAAGCTGGGCTTGGGTGCGCGCCTCGGCGACGGGCGGCAATGGATGAGCTGGATCCACATCGAGGACTATGTCGCACTGGTGCTACGCCTGTTGCAGGACGCCGAGGCGCGCGGCCCGTTCAACATGGCTGCGCCCGAGCCGGCGACCAACCGCGAATTCACCGCCGCCCTCGCGCAGGCGGTGCAGCGCCCGGCCTGGTTTGTCGCGCCGGCATTTCTGTTGCGCCTGGGCATGGGCGAGCGCGCCAGCCTGATGCTGGAGGGACAACGCGCCGTGCCGGGGAAATTTGTCGCCGCCGGACACGTCTTTCGCTTTCCGCATCTGGCGGATGCTTTGCGCGACGTGATAGTGGGGGTGAGATTATTCTGCGGCTGATGCGGAATTATTTTGCGGCACAGGAACCCCGCAGGTAATGGGATAACTTGCAGGCAAACGGGCAGAACTGGGATAAATAGAATGAACAGGACTGCGCAAAAATGCTCGCGGAATGCTCGTTTCTGCTTATAGAACGGGCCTTAGTGGGCAAATAACAAACCACTCCCAACAGGCAATCAGTCAAAGTTTAACGGTCAAACAATCAAAATCGTTAAAAATCGTACAAATCGGCTCTTTGCTTAAAAAACAGGCAAGACGGATGCTGTTTTGCACAATTACTAAGCGAATGCGGATGCAAGTGAGGATGCTTTGCGGATGCTATTCGCTGTTGTCAGTTGTGCGTAGCCGCTCACGTAACGGGGGGCTATTGCTAATTATCGCGTCAGTAATGGCGCGCATCGCTTCTGGAGTCCCTGGTGCAGCCTTGATCGCTTTAACTGCGCTGTGGAAGCCAACCTCATCAAGGCGCAACACCGTGAAGACAAGATGGGCCGATAGTTGAGCATCGGCATCATTACTCATGCTACCGACTGCAATTTCGTGTGGGGTTTTTTGTTCATGTAACGCAGGAGCCTCTGCCAATATATAGGCAGCATCCCCGCCAAGGGCTACAAACCCCTGCAAATATCTCATGCTTGGGATTCTCTCACCGATTTCATATCGCTTTTGGGTACTTAGACCAACCCCAAGCTTTTGCGCGAACTCGGCCTGCGTAAACCCCAGCCGCTTTCTTTCCTCTACGATTTTTTCCCCAATGCTCACAAATTTTCCTTGACGCAGCCCAATTATGGCCCTAGATTGGCCCCGTTTGGGGCTGTCTAGGAGTGTTAATTATGAAAAGCAAAACAATACGCACGGCGCAAGATGTGCGCAACGAATTTATCTACAAAGGCATCAGCATGGCAAGCTGGGCAAAGAAGAACGGCTTTGATAAAGCGACAGTTAGCCAAGTATTAAGCGGACAGAACACGGCTATTCGCGGTAAGGGGCACGCGATAGCTGTGTTGCTTGGCCTAAAGGCTGGGGTGATCGTAAATGACGCCGAAAAGTGAAGAATCACGTTACGTTATAACTACCGCCGACTTCGGGAGGATAGCTAGCATCGAAGAACGAAACGCACGCGCGGCACTGCAAAAATGTAATGACGGCGGCCAGTGGCGCGGCACCGCCTTGCAGGTGCAGAAAAGCGGCAAGGGCTATCTGGTGGATGTCCGCAGCTTGCCGCCCTCTCTCTATGCGAAATGGCGCGACAGCAACCCGGATGCAGGCAAGTCCACCATTGAAAAGAGTGAGCCGCTGACCCCGCACTATGATCCCAATGCAGGGGCAAAATCCACGCTGGGCACCTGGAAAGTCAGCCTTATTGCTTCCGCTATCCAGCACCCGCCAAAATCGCGCGACCGCGCAGAATTGCTAAAGGATGTAGCGGCTGCATGGCATATCCGCCCAGATGGCAAGCGCGTGCAAATCAGTATGCGAACCCTCCAGGACTGGATTGATAAATTCATCAACGGCGGGATATTGGCGCTGCAACGCAAAACCAGAGCAGAGAAGAAACCGCATCGCGTTTATGTGAACCGCAAATGGGATCGAGCCTGTCCGTTGTCGGACGATGAAAAGCAAAAATTGGCCGATGAAATCAATCGGTACATCAAGAGCCTTGTGGCAAAGCAAGGCGATGTAGGACAGAAAATCGAGGCGCTCGCTTCATCTAGGTTGCTTGAGTTATCCCGTGCGGCAGGTTGGAAAAATGCAACGGCAGCGGAATGCAAAGTAAAAAGTTACATGGTCAGGCAGCACAAGGGTGCTCGGATCGTGGCGGTGAAAGAAAAAGATGCCAAGCGATTCGCCGACCAATACACGCCGCGAATCATGCGCTCCCGCGAAGGGCTGCAACCGCTGGATATTATCGTTGGCGACGTTCACCCCGTAGATATTCTCATTAAGCGTGAGGATGGCAGCGAAGCAACGCCGCGCATGATTGCGTGGCTTGACCTGGCAACGAACGATATTTTCTACACCCTGCATTTGCTCGATAAGGGCAAAGGGGTTACGCAAGCCATGATCGCCGCATCGTTTGCCGAAATGGTAGAGGAATGGGGCTTGCCGCGCGCCCTGTATCTGGACAATGGATCGGAATATAGCTGGGCGGAAATGATGGAAGGGTTTGCGACGTTGCGCGGGCTGTTGGGCGCATTCGACGTATTCCTGACGGATGAGAAAGCGGCCACAGGGGAAGCCGACAATCCAGCCAGCGCGGCCCGGCAAGCGGTCACCCGAGCCAAGCCGCACAACCCGCCAGCCAAGGCAATCGAGGGCGCATTTTCCGTGCTGGAAAAATACTTTTCCATGATCCCCGGCTATATCGGCGGAAACAGAATGTATAAGCGCACGCACAAAGTTGGTAAAGCGCCCAACACATATCCCGGCACATGGGATGGCATACAGTCTGAAATCGGCAATGCGATGGCGATGTATCGCGCCACAGAACAAGCCGCCCGAGGCGCGCTCAACGGTTCGTCCCCTGCCCAGGCATGGAAAGAGTTTATCGGGCGCGGCTGGAAAGGCATCAACGTATCCCGCGAAGTGCTGATATATGCCTTCTCGGAGGAGTTACGCCCAATGGTAAGGAACAACGGCATTGAAGTGGGTGGCGCATGGTATTTCAACGATGTGCTGCTTGGGCATATCGGGGCAAGGATTGGCATTCGGTACGCAAAATGGGCAAGCGATTATGTGATTCATCAAGCCCAAGACGGCAGCTTGATACACATCAACAAAGCCCCTGTATTCGGCGTGTTCGACAAAGCCGGGGCTATCGAACAGGCGCGCCGCGCGGGTGCACAAAATACGGCAATCCGCGCGCTCAAGAACGGCACTGACAACCTGAAATTGACGGACGAAATCGCGCGCCACGTGTCCACCCTCCCGCCCGAGCAACACAAGCCGAAAGGTGCGGCGATTTCGCTGCTTTCATCCGAGTTGCAACAGGTGGAGCAAGCCGCTACAGCACAGCAACAAGCCAACCCGCCCAAACGCCTGAACCACGGCGAAGTCATCGACAAGAAAACAGGCGAAACGGTGCAGCTTCTCAATTACCAGGCACCGCCAAAGAAAGAACCCATCAAGTTTGATTACGCCGCACTGCCAAAACCTGAAAAACCCAAGCCGCCCGCACAAGGTTTCAACGATTTGCTGTTGAAACAGTACGGTTCGAAAACACGATAGGAGAAACCATGCAAACGCTTACCACTGACAAATTTTCGGGCAATCTCGCCAAGATCGAAAGCATCCTTTCGGCTGGATTCAGCCTGGATAGATTGGCGAACGAGGCGGCCATTGAGCGCGACCACATAGACAAGCTGTTGAGCCAGGAGCGCACCTATGACTATTCCGAATTCAACGCCCGTGAAGATGCCGCCAAGCTGGATGAATGGCTAGCGGATTACGAGCAGGATGCTGCGCAGCGGCCAGCCCTAACCCCTGCGTTCGACACCATCACGGCCTTACTTTCCAAGGCCCATAACCAAGGTGAAATCATCTCGATTACGGGCGGCGTCGGGATTGGAAAAACCGAGGCTTGCAAGGCTTATGCAAAGGAGTACGCGCGGGGCTATGACCGACCCGGCGCGTTCTATGTCGAGTTCACGGCTGCGGACAAAAAAATGACGACGGCGCTTGAGCATATATTGACGGCGATGCTCGGCGGCCACATGGGCAATGCACGCCAAAGCTCGGCCCTATTGCGCGTGCTGTGCAGCAGGCTCAAGCCCGGCGATTTCATCATCCTGGACGAATGCAATTATCTGGTTGAGGGAAAAAGCCGAACGATCGACATCGTGCGCGACATACACGCAAGCACGGGGATCGGCATCGCACTGATGGGGAACCCTGACTTCGATAAAAGGGTGTATGGCAAGAACGGTGATTTCGACGCGTTGGCAAGCCGCGCATTCCGGTATGACTTCCCCGCCACAACCGAAGGCGATATTGATTGCTGGATTCAATGGAAAGGGCTGGGGAAAGTGGGTAAGCAAGTGCGAAACGAGCTGGTGCGCATCGGCACGCGTCCCGGTGCGATGGGCGGCCTGCGCACATTGAACAAGCTGATCGGCGACGTGCTGAAATTCCAGCCTGGCGAAACGCTCACCGTTGATGGCATCCGGCAATTCCTCGCCCAATTCGGGAGGCTATAACCATGAATCGCGCCGCCTTGGTCAAGTTGATCCACATGGGCGCAAACCGCATGGGGATGGACGATGCGGACTATCGCGCATGGATGCGGACACGTACCGGAAAGGTAAGCAGCAAAGACCTGTGCGATGAGGAACTGGCCGCGCTGGTGGATGCCATGCGCGAAGGCGGCGTCCTGGACACGCCCGCAGTCAAGCGCACGGCAGGCGCGGGCGGCAATGGACGCCCAACCCGCAAACAACTGAAAGCCGTTGACGATTACGCACGCACACTGGGCATGAGCGGCATTGACGACAAGGGCATCGCAACCTTTTGCCGCCGCGTCGCCGGAGTAGATAGCCCGCGCTTTCTTGACCGTGCAGGGATAACTAAGCTGCTCAATGGCCTTTCCAACTGGGCCAAAAGCAAACAACGCCGCACCGGACAAGAGCAACCAGCGATTCAAGAGTAGGGCGGTGCCGGATTCGAACCGGATCATACCGGCGCTTGCGCGCCCGCAACCATTCCCATTGGAAACAACCGCCCGGCGAAAGTATAGGCGCGGACACTTCGAAGCGCAATTTCCGCCGACCTATTTAAACGCGATTTGAGCCTTTAAACCTTGCTGGTGGCACCCAACCATTACCGCGCACCGTTGAATCGTTTTTAACTCCCTCTAACGCCCCACTTATGGGGGTATTCAGAGGCGAGGTAGGGATGGATTTTGCAACTTTGCCACGAAAGCGGCAGATGGGGTGTGTAGCTGCGGGGGTTGATGCTGCGCTTTCACGCCCCCCAACCTTCCTACGTCCAAAACGCATCCGCATCTGCTACACGCTGGCAGTATGGCGCAAGGCTGTTGGTGCAGCAATAGGCACGCCGTGCCTAGTAACCTGCCCAACCTTTACGATGAAGCACCGCGCTGCCGGATGCTGCTTTCGCCCTCCCGGCTCACGTCCAGAACGACGCGCGGCTTGATGGCAGTATAGAGGCACCGAATATGACGCGCAACAATAAGTCGCTTGACGAATAAAACCGCTTCCGGCACAGTGCGCCCGTCACGCAAAAAACGTGATGCGAGATTGGTCTCTCGGTGTAAAAGGCGGACAGCCGCCCCCAAAGCGGTTTTTTTACGCCCGTCGTATGGGCAACGTCCGTCAGCATGGCAAGCCAAGTTTTGGCGGGCTGTGCGGGGCAGCTTCGGCTGCGCCGGTTCCTTTTACCCGGTAGACCAACCCGCACAGTTCCGCCTCCCTGATTGGTCTCATGGAAGCGGGAAATTCAAAACCGTAAAAGGAGAATTGCCATGATTCAAACCGCCCGCATCACGTCCCCCTCGTTGACTGCCACCCCAACCCTTGCGCAGCAACGTGCCTTTCGTTTTGTATCCGCCCGCATCGCCACGGCGGACACCTCCCCCTTCCACGCTGGCTATATCCACGGCCTGATCCAAGCCTTGGTGATGGCGGGCGGACTGACCGTTAAACAGGCTTGCGACTTGGAGCAGCAACAAGAGCGCACATCGTGCAACGCCTTTAACCGCCGTGCGGTAGGAGGTGCAGCATGAACGCCCCAATTTCTAGCACATCCCCGCTTCATCAACGCAGCGCGCTCGATGATCTCGACAGCGCGCTATACCAGATCAGCCGCTTGGCTGATGCGCTGAGCGGCATCGGTCATCTGTTACAGCCAGAACACGGCCGCGCTGATGAGCAACTAAACTTGGCGCATCGTTCCGATGCTTCCGCCGTCTTTGAGTTCTTTGGTGAAGTGCTGAATGAATACAGGGACAAAGCCGTATGCGCCCATAACACATTACAACAGGAAGCCGAGCACGCATCACGCTGCCACGCGCAAGGAGGTGCAGCATGAACAAGAACAACCTACCTCCGCATCTGGAGTATTGCGACGAACTGGCGCGTTATATAGAACGAGCAAGCTGCGCAGTTTCGGTCTTGGGTGATCTGCTGGAGGCCGCGCCTGAGGAAGCGTTCAATGGCACCGCCGCAGGGCAAAGCCTTGGCTTTATCCTGCAAATCATGGGGGAAGGCATGATGCAGCGCGGCATGGATGGATATGCTTTCGTTGCGCGCAATCGTGAGGCAACGACCACCGCTAACACCGCCCTGCCGACAGAAGAAAAGACCACCTGAGCCCACCAATAAGAAGGCGCGCCGTTTTCTGTTCCCATCACAGGTAAGTGGTAAACAGAAGTTGCTCAAGGCAATCATGGCGCGCCGTTAGCATTCTCTCCCCAATTCGTTGCACCTCTCATAGTACCGAATTCCTTCGGTGTCGCCCTTCACCCTGAAACTGTTCAACATGCACCCATTCAAACTTAACGGGGCGCACTGGTAATGATTGATGAGCTTATTGGCCTGATAGGGGAAGACGCATTTATCAAACTCGCGTGCGTTTTCGGCGGCGGAAAACTGTATATCAGCGCCACGGATCACATGGTGCAAAAATTGTCCGTTGTGATGGGCGAAGAGGCTGCCCATAAGATGATTAAGGCCTATTCGGGCGGATGGATAAACATTCCAAAACACACCGCCGCCGAACTTGCGTTGCGCAATAAGCACATTGCCCAAGATTGCGATGCAGGCATAACCATCCGGCAGCTTGCACAGAAATATGAATTGTCCGAGCGGCAAATTTGCTACGTGCTGAAAAAGCCGCTGTGACATCCGGCAACACATTTCAAATCAAACCACAAAGGAAAAATCATGGCTCTTACCCAGCGAGAAATTGATGCATTCAACCAAGTGAAAACCACCATTGATACCCTGCAAACAGAATATGCGGCAGTGTGCGTCGGTATCACGGCTACCGAAAAGCAACTGTCGGAATTACCGCTGCTGCCCGTCCCCGTTTCCGACCTGAAAGCCGCCATTCTTGATTTTGTTGATGCGAGTGGAGGCGGCTATCTCAGTGAGCAAGTGAAGCCTGCCATTATTGATTTTGCAACGAGCAGAATGGGCGGATCATCTGTGAAAAACGAGGAGGTAGGGCGTCCGTTGAGCTATAAGGCGTTGTTGAGTTCAGCCATACCCTCATCCGGTGCGCTTTCGCGTGCGCAGCTGCTTACCTATTCCGAAAAACATCAGTTCAATGACTTGGTTTTATATGCCTTCTTCGGTGCCTTGGTAAAAACCGGACTGTCTGCGGTCATGGATACCATGTCTGACGCTGAATTTGGCTATGCACGCTTGACTCCCGATCAGATCGGGACTGACCGCGCCACACGAAGCGCGGCAATTCAAGCCGCCCAAGAGCAACTAACCACGCTCCACGCGAAGAAGGCTGCGCTTGCCGATAGCCTGCGTCAGTTGGGCGTATCGGTCAAAGGATAAATATGAGCGCGCTGGCAGCTTGCACTGTATCCGCCCTATCCGGGGCGGGCAAAACCATCCGCCTGATTCCGGCGGGCCTATTCCGCGCGACAGACGGCAGGCCGATGGGTTTGCCAGGCTGGACATTGAACGCCAGCCTAGCCGCCACGATTATCAAAGCAGCAGCATCCAGGGCGGATGATTTTGTGATTGATTACGAGCACCAAACCATGCAGGCCAGCAATAACGGGCAGCCCGCTCCCGCTGCTGGCTGGTTTAAGAAGCTGGAATGGCGCGAAGGGCAGGGATTGTTTGCGGTTGATGTGCGCTGGGTTGCGCGCGCCTCTTCGATGATAATCGCCCGCGAATATCGCTATGTTTCCCCTGTATTCGGGTTTGACGCAAAAACAGGTGAGGTGCAAAGCCTTCACTCAGCTGCGATTACCAATAATCCGGCACTGGACGGCCTGACCGATATTGCAGCGGCCAAACGGCAGGTGCGCGATGTTGCTCCGCAAAGCGGTATGTCTCAATATGAGCGAGATCACGCCAACCGTGTGCTGGCCCATTGCTTTGGGGATGCCGCGCATATCAGGTAAAGAATGAGGGGAATACGTTTGCAAGCTTCCATGTTCACTTGCAGACCTCCACCCTTCAGGGCACGCAACCTGGGCGAGAAGTGCGCCATAGCTCAGGATGCGCCCGCAATATGGCTCACATGGGCATCCTGTTTAACCACCGCCGACTAGCTCCGGCTGCGCAACAGGTAAAGCAAAGGCCGGGATTAACCCCCGGCCTTTGTGTTTAGTGCCAAATCCGCCGCAAATCCAAACGCAAAATAATTTCGCATCAACCGCAGAATAATTTAGCTCAACCGCAAAATAATTTCGCCGCCTCTACCAATATCCCGCCGCACCCTGTGCATTTGCTGGCACCCACTGTCACCCTGGTGGCACGCGAGTCCCTGCATCCGGCGCTGACCTATTTGCTGCTCAAGGTGCTTACCCGCGTGCATGGCGGCGCCG
>Ga0210027_1003133_pt1 | contig 13627 bp, 9 predicted proteins | sample CryGeymeta201510_FD_183978 | JGI IMG/M metagenome (GOLD analysis project Ga0210027, IMG submission 183978) | Groundwater microbial communities from Crystal Geyser aquifers in Utah, USA - Crystal Geyser metaG 2015-10 (SPAdes) (version 2) | ecosystem: Environmental > Aquatic > Deep subsurface >...
AGGGCGGGCGGCCCGTCCCCATGAAGGGGGAGGGAGAAGGCGGGCGGCCCGTCCCCATGAAGGGGGAGGGAGAAGGCGGGCGGCCCGTCCCGACGAAGGAGAAGGGAGAAGGAGAGCGGCGCTCTCCCGTCGACGGGGAGGCAGTGCGAGAGAACTCACCCCTGGCTAGGATTCCCATCCGTACTCCGATCTTGCTTTCTCCGGAGAAATGATCCCGTTCCGGATCTCCTCGGCGAGCACCGCGCGGTCGCGCTTGCGCGGGTCGCCGTAGCCGCCGCCTCCGCCCGCCTGCTGGTGGTAGATCGTGCCCTTGGGCACGCCGGCGATGAGGTCCTTGTTCTTCGGCACCACCGTGCGCCCGTCGGGGTAGGTGAGCCGGATGAAGTTGAGCGTTCCCGGTGCGCCGCCAAACAGACCGAAGGCCGGTTCGAAGTCGCCGTCTCCGAAGGTGACGAGCTGGGTGTCGTCGGCGCCGATCTCGAAGAGGGTCTCCACGCCCAGGCCGCCGCGCCACTGCCCGGCGCCGGCCGAATCGGCGAGCAGCTCGTGCCGGATCAGCCGGTGCGGGGTCTGCTGTTCGAACATCTCGTAGTCCTGGTCGAGCACCCCGCCGGAGGCGTCGATCATGCCGATGTGATCGTAGCCGTCGGTGCCCGCCATCGCTCCCGAGCCGCCCTTCAGGCCCATGAAGCCGATATCCACGTACTTCTCGTTCTTCTCCGGATCGATGCCGGTGGTGAGCGAGCACAGCAGGTTGTTCCAGCCGGCGGTCACCCGCTCGGGCATCACCGGCGCGAGCGCCCGCTGGATGGCGTCGGCATTGGGCGGGCAGAGGTGGTTGCCGAAGGTGGTGGCCTTCGGATAGGAGGCGTTGAGGATCCTGCCCTCCGGGATCACGATCTCGATCGGCTGCACCATGCCCTCGTTGTGCGGGATGTCGGGATTGACCATCTGCAACAGGGTCAGGATGGTGGCCGAGGCGCTGGAAGTGAAGGTGCCGTTCACGAAGCCGTTGGTCTGCGCATCGGTGCGCGAATAGTCGAACCGGATCGAGCGGTCCTTCACCTCGATGTCGACGCGGATGGTGAAGGTGCTGCCCTCGTGCCGGCCGTCGTAGAACACATGGCCCTCGCCGCTGTAGCGGCCGTTGGGGATCTTTTCGATCTCCGCCTCCATCATCCGGCGGGTGGCCTCGAACAGCGCGCGCTTGTGCGCCTCGAAACTCTCGAGCCCGTACTTTTCGATCAACGCGAGCAGGCGCCGCTCGCCCACCGTGCAGGCGCCGATCTCCGCCTTCATGTCCTGCTGCACGATCTCGAAGCGGATGTTGGCGAAGATGAGATCCCAGACATCCTTGCGCAGCCGCCCGCGCTCGATGACCTTGACCGGCGGGATGCGCAGCGCCTCCTGCCAGACTTCCACCGCGTTCGGGTTGTAGCCGCCCGCCACCGCTCCGCCGATGTCGGCCTGGTGTCCCTTGACCGCGGTCCATCCCACCAGCCGGTCCCCGTGGAACACCGGCTTGTAGGCCGCGACGTCGTTGTTCTGGTTGCCGAGCGAGAAGACGTCGTTGTGGAAGATCACGTCGCCGGGATGCAGATCGTCGCCGAAATACCTGCGGATGTACTTGCACACCGGCGCCAGCGAGAAGGCGAGGATGGGCAGGTTCTCGGTCTGCTCCAGCATGTTGCCCTCGGCATCGTAGAGGCCGGTGACATAGTCCCTGGCCTCGCACAGGATCGGCGAGCGCGTGGTCTTCTCCATCGAGATGCTCATCTCGTCGGTGATCGACTTGAAGGTGCGCGCAACCACCGATAGCAGGATCGGATCGATCTCGACGCTCTTCATGCCTTCACCCCGCTCACCAGATCCTCGCGTCCCTTCGGATAGAGGACGAAGGACGCGCGCCGGTCCACCACGCAGTCGTGGGACGCGCTCACGAACACGCTCATCGTCTCCTGTTCGATCAGCGCCGGACCCGCGATGCGATTGCCGCAGCGCAGCCGGCTGCCGTCGTAGATCGCGCCCGTGCGGAACTTCCCGTCCTCCGGCGAGTAGATGCGCCGCTCGCCCTTGCGCGCGTGCTCCGCGGACGCCCCGTCGAACGGCTCCTCCTTCGAGGCCGCCGCCCCGACCCGGCCGAGCGCCTGCACGCGCACGTTGATGATCTCGATGGGCGTGCCCTCCTCCTCCAGCGAATAGCCGTAGAGGCGCTCGTGCTCGGCATGGAAGCCGCGCGCGATCGCCGCCGCATCGGCGCGCCGGATCGCTTCGAGCGGCACCGCATGCGAGACCTCGTGGTACTGCTTGACGTAGCGGCAGTCGAGCTTGACCTCGAAGTGTCGGCGCGCCGGCTCGATGCGCTCGGCCTCGAGCCGGCCGGCGCCCTCCTCGATCATGCCATCGACGATCGCCGCCAGGCCCGCCCAGTCGAGGCCGCAGAGCCGCGAGACGAAGGTGCGCACGAAATCGTGCTTGAGATCGCTCATCAGCATGCCGAAGGCGCACAGCACCGAGGCCTCACGCGGCACGATCTGGAGCGGGATCTCGAGCTCGCGCGCGATCAGGCAGGCGTGGATCGGGCCGGCGCCGCCGGCGGCGACGAGCGGAAACTCGCGCGGATCGTAGCCGCGCTTGATCGTCACCTCGCGGATCGCCTGCGCCATGTTGTTGCACGCGACCCGGTACATCCCGGCCGCCGCCTGCTCGACCGAAAGGCCCATCGGAGCGCCGATGTGCTCTTCGATCGCCGCGCGCGCCGCCCCGACATCGAGCCGCATGCGCCCGCCCGCGAAGAACTCCGGATCGAGATAGCCCAGCACGACATTGGCATCGGTCGTGGTCGGCAACCGCCCCCCTTTGCCATAGCAGGCAGGGCCCGGATCGGCGCCGGCGCTCTGCGGCCCCATGCGCAGCAGCCCGCCGCGGTCGAGCCAGCCGATCGATCCCCCGCCCGCGCCGATGGTGTGGATGTCGAGCATCGGGGCCGCGATCTTCAGCCGCGCGATCTCGCCGTCGTTCTTGAGCAGCGCGCCGCCCACCGCAAGCGAGGCCTCGAAGCTGGTGCCGCCCATGTCGGTGGTGATGCACTGGTCGCGGCCATGCACGCGGGCATACGACAGCCCGGCCGCCGGGCCGCCCGCCGGGCCCGAGAGCAGCGTGAGCACCGCCTTCTCGCGCGCCAGCTCCGGCGAGATCACGCCACCGTTGCTCTGCATGACGAGAAGCAGGCCGCGGAATCCCGCCGATCGCAACCTACCCACGAGCTGGTCGAGGTACAGGTTGAGCTTCGGGCCGACATAGGAATTGAGCGCGGTGGTGCTCAGGCGCTCGTAGAAGCGGATCGAGGGCAGCAGCTCGGCCGACACCGTGAGATACGCGTCCGGCATCTCCCGGCGCACCAGCTCCGCGGCCGCGCGCTCGTGCGCCGGATTGGCGAACGAGTTCATGAAGCAGATCGACACCGCCTCCACGCCTTCACGCCGGAGGACGGCAATCGCCTCACGCACCTGCGCGAGGTCGAGCGGCTCGATCTCGCGCCCATGACGGTCGAGCCGCCCGCGCACCCCGATGCGAAGGCGGCGCGGCACCAGCGGCTCCACGTTCGTGTAGCGGTTGTCGTATTGCCGCTCGCGGATGCCGCGGCGCATCTCCAGACAGTCGCGCACGCCTTCCGTGGTGATCAGCCCGCAGCGCGCGCCGCCGCGCGTGAGCGTGGCGTTGGTGGTCACCGTGGTGCCGTGCACGATGGTCTCGATGCCTGCGGCGAACTCCTCCAGCGTCTTCGGCGGATGCTGCGCGGCGGCCATCTCGCGCAGGCCTTCGATCACCGCGATCGAGGGGTCCGCAGGGGTCGAGAGCGTCTTGAAGATCGCCGGATCCTCGCCCGCGCGGATGAGGACGAAGTCGGTGAATGTGCCTCCGACATCGATTCCGATTCTCATGCCCATCGCCCGCCCATCCTCCTCATTCGGCGCGCGGCGCGCGCAGCACCATCTCGCGCACCGCTTCCTTGCGGATCTTGCCGAGCGCGGTGCGGGGGAGCGCCTCGGCGAGCACCACACGGCGCGGATGCTTGTAGCACGCGATGCGCCCATCCAGCAGATCGAGCACCTGTGCGGCCTCGATCCGCGCGCCCGGCCGCGGCACGACGACCGCCACCACCGCCTCGCCCCAGCGCTCGTCGGGTTCGCCCACGACCGCGACTTCGGCGATGTCGGGGGATTCCGAGAGCACGTTCTCGATCTCGGCCGGATAGACGTTCTCGCCCCCGGAGATGATCATGTCCTTCTTGCGCCCGTTGATGAAGAGGAAGCCCGCCTCGTCGAAGTAGCCGATGTCGCCGCTGTGGAACCAGCCCCCGCGCAGCACCCGGGCGCTCTCTTCGGGTTGCTTCCAGTAGCCGGTCATCACGTTCGGCCCTTGCACCAGCACCTCGCCGGAAACGCCCGCCGGCACGTCCGCGCCCGCCTCGTCGACGATCTTCACCCGGCAATGCACCGCCGGCCGGCCGGCGGAGGCCGGCTTGCGCATGGCATCCTCGGGCAGCAGAACGGTGGCGATCGGGCAGGTCTCGGTGGCGCCGTAGATCTGCACCAGCGGAATGCCGCGCGCATGGACGGCGCGGCTGATGCGCTCCGGGATGACCGACGAGCCGGTCGCGATCATGCGCAGGCTGCCGAGTGCCGCGTCGCGCCAGCGCGGACTGCGGATCATCATGTCGAGCTGCGCCGGCACCAGCACGGTGAGGGAGATGCGCTCTGCCTCGATCGCGTCGAAGGTCGCATCGGCGTCGAACCTCGCATGCAGCACCACAGTCGCGCCGGCGTGCAGCGCGGGCAGGGTCTGATTGTTGAGCCCGCCGACATGGAACAGCGGCAGGGTGGTGAGCACCCGGTCGGCGCCGGTGAGGCCGTGCAGGTGGGTGCTGTTCACCGCATTCCAGAACAGCGCAGCCTGGGTGAGCATCGCACCCTTGGGGCTGCCGGTCGAACCGGATGTATAGCAGAGGAGCACCGGGTCGTCGTAGCCCGCCTGCCCCTCCGGCGGCGCTGCCGTGCCGGCGCCCGCGACGAAGGCCGCCCAGCTCATCCAGCCCGCATGGGCGTGGCCGAGCGTCACCAACTGGATGCGGCTGAGCACGTCGAACAGGCAGTCGATCGAGCCCACGAACTCCGGCTCGACGAAGAGCAGCCGCGGAGTGCAATCCCTGAGCACCCGGCAATGTTCCGGCGGCGCGAGCCTCCAGTTGAGCGGCATGAAGATCGCACCTAGCCGCGCGCAAGCGAACAGCAGCGCGAGCATCGATGGGCTGTTGGTGCCGAGCCAGGCGACGCAGGCGCCGCGCCCTATCCCGGCCCGCGCCAGCGCCGCGGCCGCCTCGTGCACCTCGCCCGCGAAGGCCGCATAGGTGAGGTCACGGCGCTCGAAGCGCAGCGCGACGCGCGATGGTGCGAGCCGCGCCCAGCCGTCGATCCATCCCGAAAGGTCCATTCCACCCTCCTCCGCCTCATGCGCGCGGGCGCTCGCACGCCTGCGTGCCGCGCCCGTGCCTAGCCGTCGCCGACCCGGAGCACCACCGCCATCGCCGAATCGCCCGCCGCGCAACCCGCGAACAGACCGGTCCCGCCGCCGCGCAGCGCGAGTTCCTCGATCAGCTCGATGATCGAACGCGTGCCCATCGGCGCCTGCGGGTGTCCCCACACCAGCGAGCAGCCGTAGTTGTTGATCTTGGCGCAATCCGCGCCGGTCTCCTGCGCGAACGCGAGGTCGTTGATCGCGAACGGATCGTGGAGCTTGATCGCATCCATGTCGCCGATCGTGCATCCCGCCTGAGCGAGCGCCATCGAGGCTGCCGGCGCGCTCGCCTCGGGCATCCAGGCGAGCTCCGCGCGCGCCTGGCCGAAGCCGAGGATGCGCACCGCGATGGCCGGATCGCGCGAGAGCTCTCGCGCGCGCTCCGCAGTGGTCACGACCAGCGCGGCGTTGCCATCCGCCGGATGGGTCTGGCCGCCGAAGGTGACGGTGCCGCCCTCGACCACCGGCCGCAGCCGGGCGAGCCCTTCGGCGCTCGAGCAGTTCACGCCCTCGTCCGCATCGAGCGTCGCCACGGTCTTCCTAAACCGCGGATCGGGCACCGAGAAGGGCAGCGTCATGAAGCGTTTCAGGAAGGCGGCTCCGCCGGCGAGCGCGGCGCGGTACTGCTCCTCGCGCCGGAGCACGATCTCGTGCTGCGCCGCCGTCGAGATGCCGCGTTTCGCGGCGACGTTCTCCGCGGTGCGGACCATCGCGTGCGGCCCGAGCGGATCGCAGCCGAAGTTCTCCATCACCCAGTCTTCGGAGGGCCCAGTGCCGCCCGGGCCGGCGGGATTCGGATAGTAGAGGTGCGGCCCGTTCGAGGTGCGGTCGCAGGTCACCGCGAGCACGGTGCCTGCGAGCCCGCATTCGATCTCCTGCGCCGCGGCGGCCAGCACGCGCACCCCGGTCGCGCAGGCCTGCATCAGTGTCGGCCCGCCGATGTGGCCGAGACCCGCCATCCCGGCCAGCCACGGCAGGCCGTAGAAGGCATGCTTCTGCGGCACCGACAGGCCGAGCACACCGTGATCGAACCGGGCCGGCGGAATGCCGCGCGCCGCGAGTTCCTGCCGGACCACGTGCGCGGCGAACTCGATCGAGTGCAGGTTCGCGAAGCTGCCCTGCCAGCGCGCGAAGGGCGTGGTCCAGTACGCACCGTAGGGAATCCGCGCCTTGTACTCCATCCCATTCTCCTCAGGACAGCGCGACGACTTTTTCGCCGCCGCAGGCCGCGACCCGCGCGGCCTGCGCCGCCGCCGTATAGCAGCGCTTGGCGGCCGCGAGGTGGTCGCGCATCGCGCTCGCCGCGGCCTCGCCGTCGCCCGCGGCGAGCGCGGCCAGGATGCGGGTGAGCCCCGCGAGCACCAGCGCGCGCACGGCCGCATCCTCCAGCGTGAGCGCGCGCAGGTAACGCACGTGATCCGAGTACAGATCGATCGCATGCACCAGTCGCCGGTTGGGCACGAGCGCGAGCCAGGCGCTGCGGAAGGCGGCATTGGCGGACATGAATGCGTGCTTGTCGCCGGCCTTGTGCGCGCCTCGGCTCGCCTGAAGCGCACGCCTGATCCCGGCGAGCAGGCGCGGCCCCGGATGGCGCCCGGCGATCACCCGCAGCGCCTCGGGTTCGAGCAGCGCGCGCAGCGCGTAGATTTCGTCGATCTCCGCATCGCTCATCGTCGGCACCACGTAGCTGCGGCCCTGCACGACGATGAGACCTTCGCTCGCCAGCCGCCCGAGCGCTTCGCGCACCGGCGTGCGCGAGACGCCCATGCGCGTGGCGAGATCCACTTCGGTCAGGCGCTGGCCCGGCTCCAGCAGGCCGTCCCGCAGGTTGCCGCGCAGCGTCCGATAGACCTGGTCACCGAGGGCGACCGGACGATCGACCGGCTTGAGCGAGGAGACCATCGACGAGGTTCCCTGAGGTTTGCGCGAAACGCGTGGACGCGTTGCCGGGGTACTGTATACATTCGTTGCGCCGATGTAAACAGGATCGCGGTACCCGCGGGGCGCACGCGGAGGATGCTTCACCCCGTTCGGCCCGGAACCGGAATCGGGCGGCCGCGGCGCGCATCGAAATTCCGGCACAATGCGTGGACCACGGCGTTCGGGAAAATTGCGATGGCAGAGAAGGCCGGCTGGCAGGGCCGATTCTTCGAGGACTTCGAAGCGGGCGACCTCTACCGACACCCGCTCGGACGAACCGTGCTGGCGGTGGACAATTCCTGGTTCACCCTGCTCACGCAAAATACCGCGCCGATCCACTTCGACCGCCACTACGCGCGACAGACCGAGTTCGGCCGCCCGCTGGTGGATTCCACCTTCACGCTCGCGCTCGTCACCGGCCAGAGCGTCACCGACATCTCGCAGAACGTCTTCGCCAACCTGGGTTGGGATGAGGTGCGGCTACCTCACCCGGTGTTCGAGGGCGACACGATCTACTCGCAATCCGAGGTGCTGGAAAAGCGCGAGTCGAAGTCGCGCCCGGAGGTGGGCATCGTCCGGGTGCGCACCACCGGCTACAACCAGGACGGCACGACGGTGATCCGCTTCATCCGCACGGTGATGGTGTTCAGGCGCGGGAAGGCACCCGTCATGCCGCGCCCGACAGGCACGTAGCCGGCCCGGCGCCCGCGCCCATCGCGCCGACCGCGGCGGCGGAAGGCCACGGTGTCGACGAGGCCGCGTGACCTTCGGCGCCTGTCACCGGCTTCGCCTTCGCGGCTACCGCCCACCCGAAACCCGCAACCGTTACGTGGATTCGACGCAATGCGATTCGTGCGCCCTGCGCGGCCGGCGAAACCGGCTTCGTTCACCGCCCCGGCTCGCCGCGATCGATCGAGTCCGACAGGCGGTCAGAAATGATAGACGAAGCGAATATTGTAGCGTTCGCCCTCCGGCCGGTTGCGCGCTCCGCTTTCGAAGAAGGCGTTGACGAAAAAGTGCGCGTCCCGCGACAGGTGCCAGATCAGTCCCGGTCCGATGGCGAAGACGCGTTCGTCGCGCTCCGGGTGCTTCACCCCGTCGATTTTCGTGTCGGTGGTCTGATCGAGATAGTAGCCGTTGATGCCGATGCGCAACTGCTTCGGTATCACCATGTAGGCCGCGGAGAAGTTGGCGTGGACCGCCTGTCCAGGCCGTACGCTGCTGGCGCCCAGACCCACGAACGGCTCATCGTTCGTGCCGTTCCACAGGTAGTGCAGGCGCCACGAGGCGGTGACTCTCGGCCCGAGGAAGAGCGTGCCGGCCCAGTAGGGGTTGAACGACCAGTGGTTGCTCCCCTGATTGAGCGCCTTGTTCTGATCGTACTTGCCGGTCGGCCAGATTGTCTGCAGCTCGATGCGGTGCATGAACAGCGGCCCGTTCGCGCCCATCACGGGATCCCACTGCACATACGGCCCGACCAGCACATCGCCGAAACCGGTGCCGTTGTCGTTGAGAAAGCCGAAGGTGTCGCTGGAATCGAAACCCACCAGCGGCAGCATGAGGTTGAGCCCCCACTTGCCTCCGAAGAGGACCGGCTGGTTCGACTGGTAGATGTACTGGGTCAGGGCGATGCTGACATCGACCTTCGATCCCGGCGGCGCCGCGCCCTTGAAGTCGTCGGACGTGTAGTACTGCAGATACTCGGTGAAGTAGTGGCCGGGGCCGGCCGGGGGGCCACCGTCGAGAAAACTGGTGAAACCGAGGTTGACCGCCGGAAGATCGTAAGCGGCCGCCGGAGCGGCGCAAAGGGCGAGGGTCGGCAACAGACGACGGGCGAAGCGCTTCATGGAATCCTCCTTTACATGAAAAGACGCCGCGGCGGAAAACCGACGTGCCGCGGATTCTGGGCGGGCATGTTGCCGATGTCAATCACCGGTACATGCCTCTGTGATATGCCACAGCGGTGGCCTGCGGCCAAGAAGGCAGTACCGCATACCGCAAGCCGTACTGCGCATGCGGCGCCACCGTGGTGCAGGACGCCGGGGTGAGCCGGCATGGGGTCATGACGCAGCGACCGCGAAATGCGTCCGCCATCGGTCACGCCGGCGGCACCTCCGGCCGCGTGAGGACCGCCTCCGGTCCAGCCGGTTCGCCTTCGTGCAGGCGCTTCAGGCGGTAGGCGAGCTGCGGCCGGCTCAGGCCGAGCATCCGGGCCGCGGACGAGAGATTGCCGTGCGCCTTGTCGACTGCCGATTCGATCAGGGTGGCCTCGAGCTGGTCGAGCGTCAGTGCGCCGTCGAGCACGGCATCGCACAGCCGTTGCGCGCCCTCCGGCCGGTCGATGCCGAGCGCGCCATTCGTATCCAGTCCGAATTCGCGCGGCTGCTCCCCGGTACAGCTCGAGAACAGGTGGTCGACTTCGATGCTGGTTCCGGTCGGCGCCAGGATCACGCCCCGCTCGACGATGTTCTGCAGCTCGCGGATGTTGCCCGGCCACGGGTAGTCGAGCAGCGCACGTTTCGCCTTGTCGCTGAATCCGCGCAGCTTCTTGCCATGAATGGCAGAGTACTTTTCGAGGAAGCGCTTGGCGAGCAGCCGGACATCCTCCTTGCGCTGGCGCAGCGGCGGGATCTCGATCTGCCAGGCGTTGAGACGGTAGTAGAGGTCTGCGCGAAGCCTGCCTTCAGCGACCAGTTGTCGCAGGTCGTGGTTGGTCGCCGCCACCACCCGCACGTCGATTCTGCGCGTCTTCGCGTCGCCCAGGCGTTCGAGCTCCCCCTCCTGCAGCACGCGCAGCAGCTTGCCCTGTGCCGCAAGAGGCAGGTCACCGATCTCATCCAGGAACAGCGTGCCGCGGTCGGCACGCTCGAACCGCCCCGGCCGCGACACCAGCGCGCCGGTGTATGCGCCTTTCTCGACGCCGAACAATTCGGACTCCATCAAGTCGTGCGGTATGGCGGCGCAGTTGATGGCGATGAAAGGCGCGTCGCGCCGCGGACCCATGTCGTGCAGGCAGCGGGCGAACAGCTCCTTGCCCACGCCGGTCTCGCCCAGCAGCAGCACGCCGATGCGGGTGTTCGCCGCCTGTTTGAGCAATGCGTAGGCGGCGCGGAAGCTGGGCGAATCCCCGACCATGTCGGCCGGCAGCTTCTCCTTCGCCCCGATGGTTGAGCGCAGCTGCGCGACCTGGTTCTGCAGGTCGAAGAGCTGGTCGGCGATCGACTCGCGGCTGAAGAAATGCTGGTATTCGGCAAAGTCGTCCCATTCCTCCATGGGCTTGCCGATGATGCGGCAATTGTTGTGGCCCATGCCGACGCACTCGACTTCCTTGTACAGGATTGGGCGCCCCATGAATGCCGAGCTGTAGCCGCAGGCGTAGCCGATCTGGGTCCAGCACACCGGGGCGCCGTGAATGCCGTAGAAATGCCGGTGCCACTGTCCCTCCCAGGAGTTTTCCCAGAGGAATTCGCCGTAGAACTTCCCGGCGACACGATCCAGTTCCAGCCGGATCGGCGTGACGCGGACGATGCCCTCCAGGGTGTGCAACTGCGGGCCAGTCATGAAGGCATCGAGGTCGCTCGACTCCTGGGCACGGATGCGCGCGAGTTCGGCGTCGCGCACCCCGGAAGCATAGCCCATGCGCGTGAGCAGGCCGTGGGCGCGATCCATGCCGAGGGTATCGATGAGCTCCTTGCGCAGGCTGGCTTGCGCCTCGGCGTGCACGAGAAGCATGCGGTGTTCGTGCAGCCAGATCTGGCCCGTCTCGGCGCAGAAATGCACGCGTGCGCGCAGATCATCGCTACCAGTTCGCGTGACGCTGCGAAGCCTGACCATGCGCAGTCCCCCTCCAGCGCGCTATTGGGAGCGTCGGCCCGCCGATCCGCATTGATCGGCGTCAAATAGTTTGGACTTAGGCGCAGTGCGAGGCAAGCCGACGAGCTTCGCGTGCCTTGATCATTTCATCACATTTCCGGGTCGGGCTGCCGGCTTCGTCACGAAAAGATCCATTGCCGGGACAACGCAACGGCACCCGTCGCGTTCTTCCCGGTCGAAGCGGGCGGGTGTCGTTGCGCGGCGCAGCAACTCCAGAATCCTGTTTTCGTGTGCTCTTCCGCTCGGCATCGACCGATCGCGCGGCGCGTCCTCGGCGCAGTGCACAAACGGTTCTGGCACATGCCTTGCTGTATTCGGAACGCGCATTGCACAATGCGCATTCCGCATGCCCTCCGGCACAAAGGGCTTCGGAACACGATTCGGAGATACCAGCCACATTCTGGAGGAGGCACCAGATGAAATTTCCCGTTCCGCACGACGTGAAGGCCGCGACGATTCCCGGTACCGAAGGCTGGGAACGCATGTATCCGTACCAGTACCAGTTCGTCACCGACGATCCGGTGCGCAACCGGTACGAGAAGGACACGTTCTGGTTCTACGACGGCCTGCACTATCCCGAGCCGCTGTATCCGTTCGACACCATCTGGGACGAGGCCTGGTTTCTCGCGCTGTCGCAGTTCAACAACCGCATCTTCATGGTGCCGCCGGTGCGCGGTATCGACCACCGCATGATCAACGGCTATGTCTACATCTCGCCGGTGCCGGTGAAGGACCCCGCGGAGATCGGCAGCCGCGTGCCCAACTTCATGGAGCGCGCCGGCTACTACTACAAGAACTGGGACGCGCTCGAAGCCCGCTGGAAAGTGAAGATGGAGGCCACGATCCGGGAGCTCGAGTCGCTGAAGATCCCGCGCCTCGCGGACATGGAAGACCTGTCCGTGGTGACCGACGCGATCGGAGAATCGAAGGGTTATCACCTGCTGAAGAACTACGACGACCTGATCAACCTCGGCATCAAGTGCTGGCAGTACCACTTCGAATTCCTCAACCTCGGCTACGCAGCCTACGTCTTCTTCCTCGACTTCATGCAGAAGCTGTTTCCGAGCATCCCGGCGCAGCGCGTGACGCAGATGATCTCGGGCATCGACGTGATCATGTACCAGCCCGACGAAGAGCTGAAGAAACTGGCCAGGAAAGCCATCGAGCTGGGCGTGGACACGGTGGTCACCTTCAGCCGCGAGTGGACCGAGGTCGAGCCAGCGCTGAAGAAACTGCCGAAGGGCGTGGAGTGGCTCGGCTCGCTCGATCTGGCGCGCGAGCCGTGGTTCAACATCTCGACCGGCACCGGGTGGTTCCACCATGACCGCTCGTGGAACGACCAGATGAACGTGCCGCTTTCCGGCATCGCAACCTACATCGAGAAACTCAAGCAGGGCGTGAGCATCGAGCGGCCGACGGCGAAGGTGCGCGCCGAGCGCGACCGCATCACGGCCGAGTACCGGAGCCTGATCGAGAAGGAAGAGGATCGCAAGCAGTTCGACGAATTGCTCGGCTGCGCCAAGACCGTGTTCCCGTACGTGGAGAACCACCTGTTCTACGTCGAGCACTGGTTCCACTCCGTGTTCTGGAACAAGATGCGCGAGGTCGGCGCGATCATGGCGGAGCATGGCGTGATCGAGGACGTCGAGGACGTCTGGTTGCTGCGCCGCGACGAGATCCGCTCCGCCCTGTGGGACATCGTTACCGCCTGGGCGACCGGCGTCACCCCGCGCGGTGCCTACACTTGGCCGAAGGAAATCGTCTGGCGCAAGGGCGTGATGCAGAAGTTCAAGGAATGGAGCGCACCGCCCGCCATCGGCACCGCGCCGGAAGTGATCCAGGAACCGTTCACCATCGTGCTCTGGGGCGTGACCAACAAGTCGCTGGGGGACTGGGCGTCGGTGCAGGAGGTCAAGGACCCGGACACCATCACCGAGCTGAAGGGTTCTGCCGGCAGCCCCGGCATCGTCGAAGGCAGGGCTCGCGTATGCAGGACCGTGAGCGAAGTCGGGCAGTTGCAGGACGGCGAGATCCTCGTGGCGCCGACGACCTCGCCGTCCTGGGCGCCGGCGTTCGCCCGGATCGGGGCCTGCATCACCGATGTCGGCGGCGTGATGAGCCATGCCGCGATCGTGTGCCGCGAGTACGGTCTGCCGGCAGTGGTCGGCACCGGGCACGCGACCAAGGTCATCCGGACCGGCATGCGGCTCCGGGTCGATGGCTCGACCGGCGCCGTCACCATTTCGCGCTGACGCCC